>JAEHJW020004302.1_pt1 | contig 42941 bp, 61 predicted proteins | sample 9271431 | NCBI WGS metagenome assembly JAEHJW02
GGCGGACCGAGCGGCGTCCTGAGCGGCGCCCCGAGCGGCGTCCAGTTCGACGAGCGTCGCAGCCCCAGCGGCGTAGCGACGGGCGACCTCGATGGCGGCGAGAGAGCGTGGATCGGGCTTCTCGACCAGGCTCAGCGCGTCCTCGGCCACGTCGCAGGCGAAGAGTCGCAGGTTGGAGTCGGTCGTCTCGCCCAGGCAGTAGAGCAGGCGCATGGACTCGGCGGCGATCTTGTCATCGCCCTCGACAACCGCGCCACGGACCTCGACGCGCCAGAGTTTCGCGCCGGTGCCGGTTGGCAGGTGTGTGAGCACGTCCTTCTCGTACATCGCGTGCCAGCCGGACCGGCACAGGACCGGCCTCTCGGGCTTGGTCCACTCGCCCGCGCCCTCGGGCCAGGGGGTTTTCTGAACGGCGGTGCGGCCATCGGCGGTGAGCCACTTGTACAGGGGCTCGGCCTGGATTTCATCCTCACGCTTGGTCATTTTCCATCCCCTTCTGTCTCCGGCACTTCGACGCCCTCGGTCATTACCCAATCGCTGTAATCGTCCGTGCCCTTCCACGGCATCCGCAACTCATAACCTTCAGCGAAGGCCAGTTTCTCGGCTTCCTTCTCGCTCGGGGCTGACCCCGCGAAGTCGGGTTCGTCGGGATCACGGTTGCCATCGACCCAGACTCGCAACTCGTGCGTGTGGTCGTTGAAGAACGCTGTCGCGCCGGTCATCATTCGCCACCGTTCCGCATAGCGGCGGCGAGCCTTGATTGGACCTCATCTAGGTACGATTTGCTCACGATTGGCCCTCGTCGGCATTTCCAGACACGTCGGCGCCGTCGGCATTTCCCGACAGGCTGTGGGCCGGGACCACGGGCGCCGGATTCAGCGCCCGCAGTTCTTCCACCACCCCGTCCGATAACTTGTCGGCCTCGCTCTCAATGTCGAAGTCGTCGTCGAGCCCCCGGTAACGGCCCAGGAACGCGTTGTAGACGACCTCGGCGATGACCTGTAGGTCATCCTCGGTGAACGCCAGGTCGTCGCTCATCCGATGACCATACCTTCCGGGTAGACCCATTTGGTGACCTCGGCGCACTCGACCTCGACGACTTTGGTGGCGATGGACTCGGCGCGGGCGAAGACCATGAACGTGATTGGCCCGAAACCCCGGCTGACCTGAATGTATGGGTCTTTGACCTCGAAGACTGGCTCGGGGGCGAGCAGCCGCGCCCGGTCCATGAACTCCTGCGCCGTCGGACGGAACACGTGGGAGATGACGCTCAGCGTCGATTCCGCGATGCCGTCGGCGAGCGTGGGGTTGGCTTCCAAGAAGTCAGCCAGTTCGCGGAACCCAGCGACGAAGGAGGCCCGCTTGGCCTCCTTCTCGGGGGTGATTTCTGTTGACATGGTACGTCCTTTCTGTAGGTGAATCGGGTTGTTGTTAGAACGGGTCTTCGTTGTCGAAGGCCGGGTTGAACCCGGTCGCGGCTGGCGCGGCGGCGGCGTGTTCGGTGCCGTGCAGTTCGCAGGTCACGAAGCGCAGGTCCGGCCCGATGGCGTCGGCGACGAGTTCCACGATCTGCCGCTTCTCGCCGCTGGGCGTGTCCCAACTGCGCTGTTCGAGGACGCCGCTCACGATGGCGCGGTAGCCCTTCTTCAGCGAGTGCGCGACGTTCTCGGCCATCTTGTCCCACACGATGACGGTAATGAACGAGGTCCGCTTCTCCCACTCCTGGGTCTGGCGGTTCATCCACCGCTTCTCCACCGCGAGGTTGAACCGCGCATTGGCAGCCCCCGCGTTGCTGAACTTGACCTCGGGGTCGGCGGTGAGCCGCCCCACGAGGGTCACTGAGTTCTCTGACATGTCTTCCCTTTCCTCTGTGTGATACCACGGTACACCCGCGTAACAGTAATGTCAAGCATTAAAATCCGGCCTCTCTGAGCAGGTAAATCAGGTCGAGAAGCGTCAGCACGGCGTAGGCGTGTTCCGCACGCTTGCCGCGCCGTTTGACGACGGCCACGCCGACCTTCGCCCCCGCGTTGGCCTTCTCCCGCGCTGTCTCGTCCATGATGGTCGAGAGCGTGATTGACTTGACGTTCTTGCACTCGATGATGACCTCGTGAGCGAACCCGTTAAGGTCGCCCTTGTCCACCGTGTTCCCGGCCCCGTAGCGGCGCTCGACGTGGGGATACCCGTTCTCATTGAAGACGCGCACGGTGTCGCGCTCGAACTGGCTCCCCTTGTCTTTATTCGGGTTAGCCACGCTTCGCCCGGTCAATGTCGAGTTGCGTGATTGGGACCAACTTGCGTTTGTTCGCGCCGGTGCGCCACCGCCACCGCTGCACCGCCTCAGTGTTGGCGGCTCGGCAGTCCTCGCAGCGGCACCCGTGCGTCCGGTAGCCCGTGAGATGGTTCGCGCCCGGCGATTTGATACATTCCGTTGTCACTTATTCGCTCCCTCTGGCGCCGATGTCGTCCACACGTCGGCGCGGCGCCCGCTCTCGGTGCGGCGTGAGCCCCATACCCGGATGGTCCCCGCTCGGGACAGTTCCACGATGCGCGGACGCACGGTGTCGCCCCCGATGCCAGTCACCTTCGAGATTTCTTGCGCGGTCAAACCGCCCGGCGTGTCCCTGATTGCGCGTAAGACGCGCTCGCGCAGGGTTTCGACTAGGGTTTCGACCGACATCGCCGCCTCGCGTGACGTGAGCGAGTGGGACTGGTAGGGAATTGTCTTTCGAGCCATCTACGCGAGACCCCCAAGCGCGAGCAGGGCGCCTGCGCAAGCGTCGTCGGTCAGGTCACGGATGCTCGCTACCTCGAAGCCCGCGTGAGCCGTGAGGAAGGCCCGCTTGGCGTCGGTATCCATCGCCGCGTAGACCCAGTGCGCCTTAATCTGGCGCTGCAAGGCGGTCATCTCGGGCAACGCTGGGGTCGGCGCGTCGTCGCGCTCCTGGCGCTCGTCGTTGCCGAGCGATTCGGGCTTTGGCAGGCCCGATTCGAGGTCGGGCGCGGGCGCGGTGTCCTCGGCCATGACGAGCGTGCGCTGGATGAGCGCACCGACGCTGCCCTTGTTGTAGAGGCTGAGGCCGAACTGGTCACCGAGCCCGAACGCGGCGCACCGCTTCAGCGCGGTGGAGATGGCCGTGGTCATCGCCAGGTGGTGCGCGTCAGCGCGGGACGGCTGATTCACCGCGTCCCCGCACGCGCCGTTCTCCCAGTGGGCCAGGACGTAGCCATGCTCGTTCTTGATGGTCAGCCGGACGGTCGCCGAGTAGCCGACGGTCCACCGCTTGCCCTCCGCGCCACCGTCCTCGAAAAGCAGTTCCTTCGAGAGCAGGTCCGTGTCCCAGTTGCCGAAGCCGAACACCCTGGTCAGGTGGGCCGCAACGTCGTAGGCCGGGACGTGGGCCTGGCCGTTCGCGTGCAGCACGCGGCTCGGGTTGATTGGTTTGAGCAGTGCGGCTATCTGCTCGGCGTTCAATAGGTCTGTTCCCATTATGACTCCATTTCTGTTGGTTCGTTGGTGGTCCGGTGTTCCATCTTGCTGTCGAGAACGCGCACAGTCCCGTCGCCGTCGCTGTGGCACAGGCTACGGAACGGGCAGTAGTTACATTGCCAGGCAGTACCGTGGGGGTCCAGTTCCACCGTCACGTCGCCGTCGCCGACCGCGAGGCGGGGCGGCAGGTAGCCCAGGTCCATCATCTCGCCGAAGGCCATGAGCCGGTCGATTTCACGCAGCGCCATCGGCTCCCACACGTCACGTGGGATGGACCACTCAGCGCCGTAGCGCGAGAAGTCTTCGACTTTGAGCCACACGTTCTGCATCACCGACACAATCTCGGTGCTGACGACGCCCACGACCACGGAGTTGATGGGCTTGCCGTAGGTCGCCTCGATGCCGAGCGCGTTCATCCCGACCTGCTTCACAGCCTCTGGCGGCGGGTTGCCGTTGCCGACCCGTGATGCCTTACCACCGTTGCGCTTATAGCCCATCGCCTTGTTGAAGGCGTAACTGGACTTCATCTTATGCTCGAAGACGACGCGCCCGACTGGCGTGTCCTCCCCGAACCAGTCGGCGCTTCCGCTAATCCAGTCGTTCACCTTACTCGGCTTCTCGGCCTCGCCGCCGTACTTTGCAATCATGGCGTTGGCCGCAGCCTCGCCGACGAGGGTGCCGACGCCCGCTTGGAAGACCGACGCCGGGGTGGGCGGCTCGGTGTAGAGGGCGTCGAACCAGTCGTAGCCCATGCGCCGTCCGCAGCCGTTGGCCCCGGAATAGCGCAGCATCGTGCCGAGCGCGGTCGGCTTGGGCGTCTGAGCGGCTAACGCCCAACTCTCAGCCAGTAGCCCCGTGAAGAACGGCCTTGTCTCTCGGATTATTGAACCCATATAGTTTCCTCCTGTGCCTGACACGATACACGCTGGTATCACACTTGTCAATGACCTTCAGGAAGATTACGCGGGCAACGCTCCCAGCCAGTAGGCAATCCGCATTGGCTCGGTTCGCACCGGCAGACGGTCGCCCATGAATCCGAGGGCGCCAGCGACAATCATGGTCGCCGCCGAACACACGAGATGGTCGGCATTAGACACCGACAGTTGCAGGCCCGTCAGGTCGTCCAGCCCCATCGCCGGGTATTCCAGCCAGCCGTAGTCCGCGCCTGCCATCGCGTCGTCGAACTGCGCCGCAGCGACGCGCTGGGCATCGGTGACATCGAAGTTCACGACGGCGTAGAGCCGGGCACGGTAGTCGGCAAGGGGTCGGCGCTCATAGCCCTTGAAGCCCATCTCCGAGACAGTCGGGCGGTTCGGCAGGTCGGTCCGGATGATGGCCGCGTGGCCGCACCAGGCGAAAGGCCGCAGTTCCGGCTCACGCCAGGAGGCAACCTTCTCCAAGTCTTCCACCACGGTCGAGGCGAGCGTCCCGTGGTCCACGAGCAGAATGTCGCCCGTCTGTGGGTCGGTGCAATGCTCCCCAGCCGGATACCACCGTATCGACAGCGACGGGATGACCGGGGTGAAGTGTGACCGCTCGTTCACGCGGAGGGTACGACGGTCGGGCTGGGCTCGGGCGTCACGAGGTTGACCGGCGCCGCGCTGGGCTTGCTCGGGGCCAATGCCTCGTTCACCTGGGTCTGCAACGCTGCCAACTGCGCTTCGAGCGACTGCGTGTACGCCTGTGCCTGCAAGCGGGCCGACGCCGGGAAGGTGGGCGCTCCGATGAGGCCGAGCAACGCGCCGACCCACGGGAAGGACCGCTCGGCCCAACGCAGGATGGCCGCCAGCACGAGGCCAACGGCGAGGCCGACCGCGATGGTCGTCCGCAGGTCCGCGTGGAACCCGAGCCGGGCGATGAGGCCGATGACGGCGGTGGTGACGTAGGACACGACGAGGCGCCAAACGTCCTTCGCCGGGCTGGTACTGGGGGTGACTACGGGGGGAGTGGTCATGGTTTCCTCTCGGTTGAACTTACGAATCTGTTTCCGTCTACGATGTTACACGCAGATGCCGTGTCTCACAGGCTCTTGATGTTCGAGATGAGTTGCGAGTAGTTGGGTCGCACCGTGTCGCTGTGGTCGAGGAACACGAACGCCTGGTAGGTCGTCGCCTCGGTGAACGCCGCCGTCTGAGACTTCATCCGGCCCCACGTCACGACCGAATCCAAGTCCGGTCCGTAGGTGGTGAGCAGCGTTTCGTGGGCCAGACCGGCGCTCGGCGTGTCGTTGGGGCCGGGGCCGACGTGCCACGGCTGGGCGGAGCCGTAGTAGTTGCAGGCGTTCAGAGTGAGTTCGAGGCTCATCATCACACCGTTGTAGTCAATCATGGCCTGGTGCAACCGGTCGCGCATTGCGAGCCCATTTGCGTCCACGAAGGTCTTGTCCACATTGACCGTTCCCCAGCCGGTGATGAGGCCCTTCGCCTCAGCCCACGGGAAGAACGAGTTGGGGTCAACCCCCGCGTTCGGGGGCTTCTGGTTCTGCGTGGCGAGGTATTCCGCGTAGACCTCTAGCGCGTAGGGCGAGTGGGGGGGGCGAAAGCCGAGCCGGTAGGCGACCCGTTGCCAGGTGCTTGCGCCGGTCGTAGCCTTCACCATGCGGCAATGCTCGAAGGCGGCGATAACGCAGTCGCCGTCCGCGAAGTTCCCCATACCGAGCCAGCGACGAACGCCGTTGCGAACGTCGTAGTGAGTTGGGAGTGTCATAAGTCACCTTTCATTGGTGGATTGGATTGTAGGGATTCGATTCGGTCCAGTATCTCGGTGATACCACCCTCGGTGTGCGAGTCGAGCAGGTCGAGCAGGCGCTCGGTATTCTGCTCGGTGAGCATGGCGCGGTGGTCGCCCGCCGCCGCCTGCACGTTCTGGCCCACCATGATGACCGAGAGCAGCACCAGTTGGAGGAAGGTCTGCGCGAACCACGGCACGAAGCCCATGCCGCCCGGTTTGAGCGCAGCCGGTAGCCCGGCCAGCGCGAGCAGCGCGAACAGGTAGGCGCACGCCATCGTCCCGATTCCGCTGGTGAGGGTCACGGCGAGTTTCGCATTGAACCCCTCGACCTTCTTCACGTCTTCGCGCAGTCCACGCAGCGACACGGCCCGTGCGACGTGGTGGTGGGACTCGACGCTCACGCCGCCGCCACCCGGACGGGACCGCCGCAATGCGGGCTGTGGTCGATGGCGGCTCGGATGCTGGCGCGGAGGTCGGCGCCGTCTTCGTGGGAACGGTGCAACGCGCCCAACGCAATCGGCGCCCCGCTGCCGATGGCCTCGTAGGCCACGCCCTTTGACCGTTTGATTTTGATGAGGACGCGCTCGGACTGGACCAGATAGAGCGTGCCCTTCTCGACGATAAGCAGCGCCAGGTCTTCGCTGAAGCGGCTGGTGCGGAATAACAACTGCTCGGCGGTGATGGTCGGGTCACGGCGCAGAATGTCGAGGATGCGAACGCCCTCCCAGTCGCCCGCGAAGCCCACCAACTTGTCGCCGAACTTCCCCATCTTGGGCGTGCTGACCACCGAGCAGGTCGCGTCGGTCGATGAGAGGGAGTCACACCCCATCCACGCCCCTTCGGGCGTCACGAGTGCAGCCACGATGGTCACGCGGAGTCCTCGTCACCGCAGAAGGGGCACGGGCCGTCCGGCTGGCGCGGTCGCCCACAAAGGTAGCAATGCAGTTCGTTCACGCATTGTCCTCGCGGAACAGTACCAGGCCGATGATTGAGTAGACGGCGAGGTCGAGCAGCGAGTCTTCGACGGGCTCGTTCACCAGCACGTCCCCGCTCGCAGCCTTTTGGAGCCGTTTCATCTTGTCGTTGGCGCGGACCATGCAGCCCACCCACGGCGGAATGCCGAAGTCAGCCGACGCCCGGACGTTGGCGAACGGGTCGCCGGTCCTGCCGTAGTCGGCCTGCTTCTTGTAGTGCATCGCCACGATTTCCTCGATGACCTGCAAGAATGGCGTCTTGGTCGGGGCGTCCTCATCGACGAGGGTAATGGCGCCGGGGTACTGGGCGTCCTCGTAGAGGTAGTCCGGGTAGACCTCACGGGTGACCCCCTCAACCTGTGGGGGCGTCGTGAGAACGCGGCGCGTCGTGCGAGCCATTACCAACCTTCTTTCTTGCGGTCCATGACCGCGATGCCTGTGTGAAAACTCGGGCCATGCTCGGGCGTCGTGACCCAAAAGGCTTGCAGGGGGGGCTCAAAGCCGAAGTTCTGCACGAACGCGTACTCGTCGTAACCCTTCAGCGCACCGTTCACGATGAGCCCCGGCAGGTGGAGATACTGGTGAAAGTGTCCCAGAATCATCGTATCGTAAGCCAGGTGGTCGCCAATCGAGAGGTTCCGCTTCAGTTTGCGGTAGTTCCCGAGCGCGAGCGGGGTCATAATGCCCGCGATACCGGAACCGCCTCGGAACTGGTCCCCGTGCGTGGCGAGGAAGCGGTGGCCGTACTGGGCCACGATACCGTCGTCGGACTCGGGAATGTCGAAGGTGAACCGCTTGTCGCCGCGTAGTTCGCGCTGGACTACGCGCATGAACAGCCAGTCGAACGACTCGCGCACGCGGCCCTTCGCGGGAACCTTGCGCGACGTTCTCGTGTGGTTGCCGCGCCGGACGCTGACGTGCGTGTGACCGTAGCCATCCGCGATGGTCAGGAAGAACGCCAGAACCGGGTCGAGCATATGGTCGAAGGTGGCGAGCGTGTCCATCTCGTTCGACTTCGCCAGTTCCTCGTGGATGTTGCCGCTGAAGCCGTCGCCGTTCCACCAGACGTGAGCGCCGTCGTATTTCAGGTAGCCCAGGTGGTCGTGCCCCAGCGACACGAATTTCTCCGCGTGGGTGCGAAGCCGCTGCTTGGCAATCGTGAGATTGTATGCGTTACTGCCCTGCACTTCCTCGGGCCTGACGACCTCGCCGAAGTGCTGGTCGCTGGAAATCGTGTTGGCGATGCTCTGGTAGGCGCCCTTCGACTTCGGGACGGCCCACGGCGACGGATCGGCCACCAGCGCGTCGATACTCGTCACCAGGTCGTAGCGTTTCTGGAACTCGGCCAGGCGCTTGCCGAGGCTGTCGGCGTGGCGCTTCGCCTCGTCGCGCTGAGACTTGTAGACCGCGCTCTTGTCTGGTACCACGTCGAACGCGGACAGGTCAATCGGCTTCTTACCCACAGAGGCAATCCCCTCGGCGGTGGCGTGCTACGGACTGCTCTCGGACGCTGACGCCCGACCATTGCGTGAGAACGATGGCGACGGCGCGGCTGGTCTTGCCCGCAGCGATGGCGGCGGCTACAGCGGCGCTCTCGTCTTTGTCGAGCCGGGAGATGGCTACTCCGACGGAGCAGGGCGGTCCCTTGCGCCGCCTCAGCGCGTCGAAGGCTGACAGGTCTGTCTTCGGTGGTCGCGGGCTCAATGTGACTGGTCCGGGCTGACTATCTGCAAGATGCTCTCCACGCGGTCGAGGATTATCGCCACATCTTCTTGGACCTTCGACAGTTGGACCGGTGCGGGGATGATGGTCGGCGAGACGCCCTTCACGCCGTCAGCGCCCGTGAACCACAGGCGCATTAACTTGGTCTGGCGGCGGTGGTCGCGGCCACGGCGGGTGATGGGGTAGAAGAAGGTCGCGGTGAACGCGGCGAGCGCGGAGACCCACACGCCGCTGACCTCCGCGCCATTGATGCCGGTCGAGCCGCGCATCACGCAGCCCTCCGTGTCTGGTAGCGGCGGCTGACCCAGCGGGTGTCACTCAGGGTGACAGTGGTGGCCTCGGGCACGAACCACGAGCCGCCCCAGCCGAACACGGTCCACCCGTTCCTCGCCGCCACTTCGCGCACGGCTGGCGTAGCCCGGCGTAGCCCGGCGTAGCGCACCTGGGAGAACAGCGGCCCGGCGCAGTAGCCACGGGGCCAGTAGACGCGGGGCGTCATCGTGTCGAAGCGCAAGAAGGTCTGTGGCTCGCGCCCGTCCACGTCGTAGCCGAGGGAAGGCCCAGCCGGGGTGGTCGTCCAGACGAACGACGGGTCGCCCTGGCGGCCCATCGACACGGTGAGAATGTCGGTGCCACGCACCATGACGACGAGCGCCGTGTGCCAGCCGGTTCCGGGGCCGTAGACCACCGCATCGCCGGGGCGCACTTCCTCGACGAGGACGCCGCGACCGTTGCGAACCAACGGCTCGACGTGGGTGCCAGCCGACAACTCTGTACCGGTGTAGCCCTCGGGGACGTTGTAGCCCAGTTTGTACGGGTCGGGCGCACCAGCCCAATTGAAGTAGTCACGCAAGGTGGAACTGCAATCGCCCACGAATGGCAAGACGCCGCGACGGTTCAGGTTCGCGTAGCGGTTCGCCCCTTCAGAGTACGTGCAGACGCCATTGTGCGCGTGCAGGTCCAGCGCCCACGCGACCACGGCGTACTTTGCGTCCTTCATCTCCCGTCCTATCTGCCTCTCCGTGAGCGTTTACGCTGAGGTAGAAGTCCTCACCAGGGTAAAGGTCGGGCTTGCAGGGAAGGGGACAGGCTACGTCCACGTCCCGAGGACGAGGACTTGTCGCCCGAACCGTTCGCAGACCACGCGGTCGTTCACGGCGGGGGTGTAGGAGTTCAGGTGGTTCGCGGCGACGGCCACCGTCGAACCATCGACCGTGACGGTGAGCGGGCTAATGGCCGTGACGGTCGCAATCATCTTGGAGGCCGCAATCTCGCCCCGCGCCACGGCCCCGGCGACCTTGCGAATGGCTCGGACGGTGCGCTGAGTCCCGACGAGCGAGTGGGTGTCGTCGTTCACTACAAGTCCTCCCTGATGACGGTCTCGATGCCTTGCGCGTCCCGTTTGACCGTGTAGCCGCCGTTGCCGTCGCGCAGCACGCGCCGGAAGATGCCGCCCTGATTCGGGTACATGACACCGAGCAAGCCCAGGCCACCGAAACCGCCCAGGCCACCGAAGCCGCCGATGCCGGTGGCGCCGGTCGTGGACGTAGAGCCGTAGGTGTAGGTGCCGGTCGTCGTGTTGTAGTTGAAGGCGCCCGTGGACGTGGGGGCGTAGGCGGCGACCGACGGCGCGTTGGAGAGCCCGTCGTACTGCGAGATGGGCGTGCCGAGCGGGACCGCCGTAATCGCCTCCAACTGCGTGTAGTCGAGCGGGATGGTCGCCTGCTCGACGATGCCGATTTCGCGGGTCTGGGTCGCGTCATTAACAACGTAAATCAGGTCGTAGGCGTCGAGCCAGTAGCACGGCACCGCGTCCACGACGACCTGGCGCGTCATGCCGAGGACTTGGGGGAGCAGCGCGTGGGCCATCGCCGCCGCTGCCGCGTTGGTGGACACGGTGGACGCCTGCACGGGTGGCGCTGGCACCTTTCCGTAGGCACCCAGGTAGTAGGTCGGGCTGTTCGGGTCGTCATCGAAGGCCGAACCGGAGATGACCGTCGAGGCGTTGGACAGGCTTTGGCCGGTCACGATGACCCCGTTGTAGCCGGGGCTGTTACTCGTGACCCGCGTAACCGAGTTCGCCGTGCTGGCCGCGCCGTCGATGAACAGGGCGGTGGGCTTCGTCGGGCTCACCGAGGGGTCGTCGATAACGCGCATGACGCCCTCGCGGTCGAAGAAGGCGAGCAACCCCGCCGACGCGCATATCTCCTGAATGGCCTGCCAGGGGTCGTCGCCCGGCTGGTAGTTCTGCGCGGCGACCGTGGCCGAGTTGCCAACGATGCTGACGGCGGTACACCACGGCGCCTGTTGGCCGAGAATGTCGAGGACGGCCTGTGTGACCGACGTGCCGTTGGCGATGGCGTAGGCATTGGCGAACAGGTTGCGCGAGATTCGCACCGAGCGGTCGCTGCCGGTGACGTTCAGCACCGGGCCGGGTGAGGCCACGGACGAGACAACATCGACCTCGGTAATGCCGAATATCCCCTGGGGGTACATCTCCACCTGGCCGTCCGCGATGTACCCGGCGTAAATCTTGACCTCGGTGCCGTCGGGGTAGAGTTGGCCGCCGCTCGGGCTGAGGGGCGTCAGGATGCCAGCCGGGTCGAGGCACGAGAACGAGCAGGTGCGAATGTTCTCCGCTGTCGCGTCGATTGATACCGTCCCACCGGCCATGATTTGCGTGAGGTAGTCCAACACCGAGCCGTCCGGGTTGAGGACGGCGATGGCTGCCGCCACGCGAAAGGAAACGGCGGGGAGGGAACTCACGGCGCCGATACAACCTGGGCGGCGATAGTCACGTCACGGATGAGGACGCCGGACTCGACCCACTGGCGCATCGAGAGCAGGTTCAGCGAGTCAGACTTCGTGGCGCCGAACAGGACGTACCACTGGCCGACCTCCTTTGGCGCTTGGAGTAGGAGGACGTGGCCGGTCGCCCGCAACGCCTCGAACGCCTGGTACTGCGCGTCGGAGATGAAGCGCAGCGGGAGAGCCGTGATGGTCGGCAGTTTCGGCGTGTCCGACATGACGATGGGGTCTACCCGGCCAATCGTGAACACGACCTGTTGCGGGAAGGTCGCCGACGTGTCGAAGGTGCCCGGCTGCAAGGAAATCTCCATGTTGGCCGACGGGTTGAGCGGGTCTTTGAGCCACCAGCGTACCGACGTGACCCAGTTGGCGCTTGCCGCTACGACGGGGGATGCGAGGCTCACGGGGCCACCACCTGTGCTTGGTATTGACGGGTAAAGCCGAGGGCGCCCTCGTAGTCGATGACGCTGACCTGTTGGTTAGCCGGAATCGCTACGCCGGTCCCGTTGCGAACGGCGAACCAGTTGGTGCCGTCGTCCGAGAAGGTAAAGTTGACGGTGGACGAGCCGACGAAACCACCCGGCGACCAGGTGGCTGACGAGCCGGGGCCGACGAAGACCTCATCGACGTACAGCGCCTCGCCATCGACCGTCGAGCCGACCGGGTAGGCCGCGTTGGCCGCCAGCGACGTGACCGCAATGGACGTGGCCCCGATGGCGGCGGCTGCCGACGCCGTGAACACCTGGCACGAGCCCGCCGTGGCGACGACGACCGGCGCGTTGGCCGCGATTGCGGCGGTGAGGGCCGTGACGGCGAGCGATGTGTAGGCCGTCCCCGACACGAGGGCCGTGGAAAGGGTCGCGTTCGGCGCGACGAGGCCCCCCCCCGCGAGCGTCAGCGACATGGTGGCCGCGTTCACCGGGGCGGTCGTCGTGAGGAAGGCTTGGGCGCCGTTGCCAGTGAGTGTCGAGTTCACCGACGCCGACGTGTCAGTGGAGATGACCGCGCCGGTCGAGTCGTAGAACGTGACGGCGACCGTGGCCGCCCGCACCGTGACCGGCGAGTGGAAGGACGCCATCGCCCGCACCGTCTGGCCCGGAGCGCAGACCACGCCGCCCGTGCCTGTGGGCGTGGAGGCCGAGACACTCCCCGCCGCGTCAGCCGTCATCGCCAGCGAGTACGCGCCGTCCTGCGCCCAAGCGTTCGAGGCCGCGAGCAACGTGTTAGCGCCAGCGGCCCAGCCGGTCGTGCTGGTCTCGAAACTCGCCTGTGCGGTGGTCAGTTCGTTGTCGTTGGCTTGGATGGTCAACGTCGCCATCGGGGCGCCCGTCACCGGGTCGGTCCCGGCTACGGCGGTGAAGGTCGGCGCGGCGGGCGGCACGAACGAGGCCGTGAACGTCGAGTAGGCCCACGCCGACGCCACGTTGTTCGTCTCGGTGACCTGCACGAACACGCGGTAGGTAACACCGGACTGAAGGCCGACCGGCTCCCCGACGGACGTGGCCGTACTCGAAACCGCGCCGGAGTTCCACACAGACGTTCCCGCGCCGGGCGTCAGCCCGAACGCCCCGGACTCGATGATGACCTGGTAGCCAATCTGCGCGGCGCCAGACGGCATCGCAGCGGTCCATGAGACGACCGGGTAGGCGTCCGTGGTCGAGCCCGACGGGGCCGAGACAGAAACGGTCGGCGCGGCTTGGCTGATGAGCGTGAAGTCCGTAGCGAACGGCCCCTGTTGACCGCTGGCGGCTTCGCCGCTGGCGAAGGACCAGTTGTAGATGTTGCCGTCGGTGAGGACGCCAGCCGGGAGCGCGAGCGACCACGAGGCGCCCGGCGCTGTCGAGACTGCGTTCCACACGATTGTCGATTGGAGCGCACTCGTGCTGGCGTTCCAGTAGTTGTAAGCCCCCGTCGAGGTCTTCACGCGGAAGGCGTAGGAGGTCTGTGTGCCGCCGTCAGTCGGGTTGTACGTCGCGGAGAACGTCAGGCCCGGCGCAACGTCTACCGTCGAGGCGTTGGCGGGGGCTGTGAGCGTCGGCGCAGAGGGCAACGGCGCCGCCGCCGTCAGCGCGAAGTCGCCCGCGAACGCCCCTTGTAGGTTCGCCCCGGCCTCTTGGCTCGCGAACGACCAGGTGTACGAGTCGCCGTTGGTCAGGGTGTTGGCGGGCAAGACCACGCTGAACGAGTTGCCGGGGGCCACGTTGCTCGGGTTCCACACGATGCTGGCGCTCATCGCTTGCGTAGCCACGTCCCAGTAGGTGTACGCCCCGCTGTTAGCCGAGAAGCGCATGGCGAAGGCGTTCTGGTTCTGGCCGTCCGTCGAGTTGTACGTTGCGCTAAAGGTCGTGCTGTTGAGCGCGTTAATCGTCGCCGTGTTCGCCGGGGCAGCAAGCGTCGGGGCAGAAGGGGCGGTGAAACCTGGGGCAAGCAGGACCGCGTATACGTAGCCGCCGCCACTCGATGCCGACCACGAACCCGAAATATCGGTACCGGGAGCCGGTGCTGGTGCCGTTACTAAACTGAAAATATCCGAGACATTGCCCTGCGGGTACATACTTCCGGTCCAGGGCGGACCGGGAGTGCCGCTGAATGCCACCCCCGCTTGGGCCACGGCGAACGCCAACTCGCCGGAAACCGATGGGGCGATTGACGGCATACTGATGACGGTGGGGCCGCTATTTAGGTACCCGGCTGCGCTAAAGAGGGCGCTAGGTGAACTCGTACTTGCGCCAGTGAAGAACGACGCGACTACCGTGAGGTTAGCGCCTGAACTTGGGAAGGTGAGAGACAAGACACCGTTTGGCCCGGCCCCTCCCGTCCCGACAAACACATACACGGAATCAAACGACTCTTGTAGCGTCCATGTGTAAGGCGTCGTAAAATTGTCGGAGATTGTCGGCTGCATCCCAGCGAACACGGCGATGATAATGGGCTGTCCCGAGGTAATAGTCGGAGTGCCTATTGTGACTGTGAGGGGAGAGTTGGACGACGAATAAGAGACTTCCGAACTCTGCTGGAACGCGACACTCATAGGACGTTCTCCATCCGGTTAGTGGTGCTAGAGGCCTTGAACGTGGACGGCTCACCGTTCCACCACTTGATGAACGCTGTGATGAATCTCATTCTGGCGCTTCCCCCGCTGCTCGGTTGTGGAATTCGACTTCGATTTGGGCGGTGAAGGTCGGATCAACACTCCGATTCGCCGCAAGATTGGTAAGGACCGCGAGCGGGGCGGGTGTGAACTGGTCGTCACGCAGTGACGTTCCGCGCATCTGCGCGTCCGAGACTTCGAGGACGATTTCTGCCGCGATTGGCGCCCGTGAGAGGCCGAAGCCCCAGTCGTCGTCAGCGGGCCTGTACGCCGCTCTCGCGGACGCTGACAGTTCCGACGCCCAATAGCCACGAGCCGAGATTGGACAGAGCCACGGGGCTGTGAGCGGGTCTAGAGCGACAGGCTGCAACTGCGCCCCGCACTTGGGGCAAGTCGTGGCGTAGGTCGGCGTGGTCATGCGGCCCCTCTCGCTAGTGCGGCTTGCAGCGACGGCAGCGAGGCGTGGACCCCGAGGCGGGCCGCGTTGGTCACCGCTGATGGGTTCGTGTGGCCGCGTGCGTCCACGTTCACCGTGACGCTCGAACCTTTGAGCAGATTCGACGACGTGATTTTCGACATATTCCGCGACGGCCCAGACGAGCCCGAACTGAACAGGCCGAACGGGTCGGAGAGGAAGCCGCCCACCTTACTAACGATTCCCACCGCGTCTTTCACCCCGCTGATGACGCCACCAATGGCGGTGCTGATGGCGTCAAAGATGGGCTTCAGGAGTTTCCAGACGAACTTGACGGTCGTGACGATGCCGCCCCAAACGGTGTCCCACAGCGACTTGAAGACGCCGAGGGCGCCGCTGATGCCAATGGCGAAGAAGTCGATAATGGGCTTCAGCGTGTCGGTCCAGAGCAGCCGCCACGCGACCTTTGCGACCGTTTCGATGGCGTGCCACAACACGTTCCACGCGCCCTTAAACAGGTCGAGGTAGAAAATCACCGACTTCGAGAAATATTCGATGATTGGGTGGAAGACCTCTTGGTAGAGGAAGTGCCAAGCGTCGAGAGTGATTCGCTTGATGAACGCCCAAACGGTCTTCCAGTGTTTGACCAACTCGAAGATGAGGACGCCGAGCGCGACGATGGCCGTCCCAATCAGCACGAAGGGGTTGGCTTCTGCCAGCACGTCGATTACGCCCATGACGATTGAGAGCGCCTTGAACGCGATGACGACCGACAAGATGGTCGTGACGAGCCACGGGGGGATGAGTTTGACGACGCGACCGGCCCACATCGCCATCCACCCGGCGATGCGGAATATCTGCATCCCGACCGGCGCGATGGCCGGGAGCAGGTCTTTCGCCGCGTTATAGAGAGTGACCAGAACTTTACCGAGGTCGCCCATGACGGTCTTGAAGCCTGACACGAAGCCGTGGCCGAACTTGACGTGGTTCAGGAACTTACTCAGTTCTCCCGTGACCTTCACGAACCACGGCCCGATGACCTTTGCCGCGACCCCGCCGAACAGTTTGAGGAAGCCGCCGAACGCCGTCCCCAGGTTGATGAGGACGCGCCCAAACTCGTTCATAATCGGGCCAACGTCCTTCCCCATCGTCCGCACGAACGACTTGAAGCCACCGGACGACATTCCCTTGTCGATGACGGCGAAAAACCGGGTCATTGCATTGATGGCCGGAGCCGTGAAGGCGTGCATGAGAGGGACCGCGCCCGTAATCGCGGAAATGAACTTGGTGATTGAGGGCATGATTTGGGTCTCAGCCCCGCCGATGCCTTTGCTCCCCGTACCAACCAGCCCCATGAGCGCCCGGCCCAGGCCGAGTTGGCCCCCCGACATTCCCTTCGTGGAGGCGCCCGTCGAGATGGCGCTGTAGGCGGCCATGCCCTTCGTGAGGTCGAGGTAGCCCGGCAGGAGGGCCGCGAACGTGCCACCGAGACCGATGGACGTACCAGCCAGCATCCCGCCTGCGCCGAGCCCAAGAGCGCCAAGGAGGGGCACCATCGCGCTCAGGCCGATGGGGCTCATAAGCAGGCTGGCGAGGCCGCCGCCCGAGGCGCTGAGATTGTCGAACGGGGCGGCGGGGCCAGTCAGCCACTTCGAGCCGGTCCCAGGAGGGCCGTTGCCGCTGTCGTAGCCACCGTGTAGCCATGTGCTGATGAGCCCGCCAATGTCGTTGCCGACCGCGACTTCGCCGCCTGCCGATTTCAGGTCGGCGGGCGACCCGCGCATGGAGTCGATAATCGCCTTGTCGATGAGGCCGGGCGCAATCCCCATATCCTTGAACTGTTGACGGATTTCCTCGTAGGTCGCGCCACCACCGAGCAGCCCGCTAACCATCCCCGGCAGACCGCCGATGCCGCCGCCGCCACGGGAGCCGCCCAGGCCGCCGCCAATGCCGCTGAAGCGTCCGGCTGCCACGTCCTCGAAAGCGGTATTTAGTTCTTCCTCCGTAGGGAGAATGAAAGCGGCGAGCGCACCGGCCAGCGCGGCGCGGCCACCCATGCTCATGTCGTTACCGAGCCCAGCCGTCAGTTCCTTTTGGATGGTCGTCCCGATGCCCTTTGGCCCCGTGAGTTCCTTCTGCATGAACGTCCCGATGGCGGCTTGGCCGCCAATCTGGTCCATGCCGAGCCAGTCGTAGATGATGCTTTGGATGGCGCCGCCGCCCGAGCCCAGTTCCCCGCTCGCGGGTGGGATGACGCGAATCGGCCCCCAGCGAATGTCGTTCATCGCTTGGGCGAGGTCGGTCCCGATTGACGCGCCGATGGACTCTATCTCGGCTTTCGAGTATTGGGGCTTTACCTCGGGCTCAATGTCCTTACGGAGTATTTCTTCCTCCGCTAAGACCTTCGCCACATCGGCCTCGTCGAGGATGGGCTTGACCTTGACCTTGATGCCCTTTTTGGTCTTGGCCTCGGCCTCGGCCAGCGCCTTGTCGAGTTCGCGGTTGAATTGGCTGCGGTCGAGTTTTAGATAGGCGATGATTTCGCCAGCGTCGAACGACACTACGCCCCCTTCCCACGGCTCGGTGTGGCGTTAGCCCCCGTACTCCGCGACCGTGAAACCCTGGTCGCGCAGGTTGTCGGCAGTGCCGTCCACGTATTCAGTTTCCTCGGTGTCCGAGAACTCCCACAGGAGCCCATCGACGTACATTTTATACTCCCACCAGGGAAGACGGTGGGCTTCCTCGGGCGTGATACCGAGCCGACGACGGAACAGGTAGAGCGTTCTGCGTTCGTTGAGGTCACCGGCGAGCGAGTCATATCGCTCGGTCAGCCTTTTGGGTCGGCGAACTCCGAGGCGAGCCACTTGATGAACTCACGGAACAGGCGCGGCGGCATGGACGCGAACTGTTCCACGCTCGGGGTACCCGAGCAAAGGTCCGCTGCCGCCTGGTGGGCGCGGGTCAGTGTCTCCGCACCGCTCACGTCCTCGCCCGCTGCCGAGAGCGACGAAATCGCCTCGACGAAGTTGGCGAGCGCGTCGTTGGAAGGCTCGGCGATAACGCCGTCGGGGATGCCGTAGCCGGTCAGGCCGGTGTACGAGAGGGGCTGAAGTACCGCTGCACCGTCGAAACCCATATCAGACCACCGCTGCCGTAATGTCGTCGATTTCGATGGCCGACAACGCGCACGTCGCCGTGAACGTCGCGGGGTACAGGCGCGGGGACTTCATGCGGAGGTAGTCGGTCTTGACCTTGCCAGCCGAAACCATCGACGGGATGTAGACCTGCCGCTGGAAGCCGAACGAGTTGACCGCGTAGAACACGACGGCCACCGCTGTGAGCGCGTCGGCCAGGTTCAGCGTCGAGAGGCCCGGCGTGGTCGCGCTCGCTGTGGTCGTGGTGATGACGCCCCCGCCGTATGCGTTCTGCATATTGGCGATGGTGTCCTCGGCGAACGTAATGTCGATGGTCACGTCCGTTGTGTCCGGCGTGATGAGTACCGGCGTGGACTGCTCCTCCACGCGAATCTCGCCCGTCTTGCGGTCCACGTTCAGCGTGACGCCCGACTCGGTGAAGCCCGAGGCGACCCAGGGGCTCGAAGGGGTCGGCCACGCGGTCGCGCCGACCGTGACCGGCACGGCGGGCTTGGGCGTCCCAGCCGGGGCGATGTAGAGACTCGCTACACCGACGATGACGTTACTGGCAGTTCCCACGGATTACCTCTTTGCGATTGTGACGCCGTTGGCGGCGCCGATGGATATTACCTGGTCTGCGAACTGGGCCGGGACGACGGTTCCCGCCGCCTCGATGACCGGACAGCCCGGAATCGAAGGGTCGAACCGCTTGATGGTCCACGGGGCGCTCACGGCGAGAACCACGTCTGTCCCGCTCGCCACGACGGGCTGGGCGGCGAGGGTGGGTGCGCCTACGAGGGATGAAGCGCCCTCATCGGCGGTCGGCGTCAGGACGCCAGGGATGACGGACTCGGCCAACACGGAGCCCTCGGTGGGGCCAGTGGGGATTGGCACGGGACCGGGCAGGTCAGAAGGGGAATCACTCACGAGGCGCAGGTTAGGGTCGGCGTGAGTAGGGAAGGTGACACTAGACGGCCACAATCAGCGAGTACGTTCCCATGTACGTCGTCCGGTTCGTTACGTCCCGGTCGAAATACTGAGGCGCCCCGGTGGTGGGCTCGAAGGACAGCACGTAGGTCGAGCCCATCTGCACCGAGCCCTCGTGGGCTGAAATGAACTGGTGGAACTGCAACGCCAGGGCCTCGGCCAACTGGTCGGTCGTGTCGCGGATGCGGACGTGGACCGTGACGGTCTCGAAGGCGCCGTCGAGGATGGGCGCGGTGCCCCCGGCGACGGAGATGGCGATGGCGCTGTCCGGCTCGTCCTGAAGCCGGTTGATTTGGACGTTGGCGAAGCCGCCCGTCGTGGTGAGGTACGCCTGAAGGTCAGCGAGGGAAAGGCTCATCGGTTACGTCCTAGTAGTCGGAGGTTCGGCGTGACCTTACCACCGGCCACGCCACGGAGGGCCTTAATCTCGGCCTCCGAGAGGCGCGGGACCATCGGCGGTTGCAAGAAGACGGGGACTTTGTGGTCGAACAGTTTGAGCCCCGTCGAGTTGCGCAGAACCTCGAACTCGCGTGGCGCGTCGATGAACACGCGGTCGGCGACGGAGCGCAGGTCGCGGATGAAGTTCGTAACGAGGCTACCGCGCAGCACTTGGTTCGCCCAGCCGGAAATGAACTCTCCGCGCCGTTCGACCATCTGGTCCGACAGATACCCGGCTTTGCCACCGCGAGGGTGACGGAAGGCCGACGCGGGCGTGCCGCGTGGCCCGAAGCCGCTGTCCTGGTAGTGGGCGTAGATCTGATTCACGCTGATGGTGCCCTCTAGGAGCCCATCGCCGACCATCTTTTTCAGTTCGGCCACGCCCTCGGCGAAGGTCTTGCTCATCGCGTCAGCGCCACTTGGCCGATTGTGACGCCTCGGTAGTCCACCATCGTCGTCAGGGCGATGACCTCGCGCCCGTCGAGCAGGTCACCGACGGCGACGTTCACGTTGGCGCCGAACGTGACCTGATTCGCAGCGGTCGTCACTTCGCCGTCCTTGCCGATGAGGTCTTTGAGGCGCTGGACCTTGCGGGCCGGGATGGCGACGGCGGGGCCGTAGGTTGGGTCGTCGCGGTCGTTGGTGGTCGCCACCGCTTCCCAGGAGACCGACTGGACGAGCAGCCGCGTAATGTCCACGGCTAAATCTGCGTGAGGTTCAGGAACGCATCTGTGTGGGCGCTCGGGACTTGGAACGGCTGGACTAGCGAAGCCATGATGCGGTCCAACTGCGCCGGAACCGAGCCCTTCTGGCCGGTCCAGTGGTTGTAGTGGACGCTCGCGCCAGACACGCTCTCGGAGTCCACTTCAATGTCGGGCCGGAAGGTGAGCATCCGGTAGTATTCGAGGCACACATAGTCGATGATTTGGTCCGGTACGACGCCCTCGTAGTTCAGGTAGAACGCACCGGGCCGCTGCACGGTGACCAGTACCGGGCTCGGTGTGGCGACCATGTTGGGCCAGCCGTACATGAAGGTGCGCGGCCACTGGCGTTCCTGGGAGACCACGAACTTGACCCCGAAGAAAGGCCCTTCCTCGTCCACCGCCATCGACGCAGCGAGGATGACGCCCTCACTGACGGGAAGCGCAGCGCCGTTCGGCGCCGTGGCGAACTGAGGCCAGCGGGTTTGCAGCCACGCGACGGCGTTCACCGCTGAGATATACGCCCCCGGCGCAATGGTGCTTTCGGGGACGTTCGCTGGTGCTGGCTGAAGGTCGGGGTTGACGATGCTCACTAGAGCGCCGCCTTAATCTCCCCGGCCAACTTCTCGACCAACTTGATTGGGGAGCCAGTCTTGCGGAGGGCGTGACCAACGTGTGCGTCGAGTACGTCGCCTTCCTTGAAGTTCTGGACCTGGTGCGCGAAGAAGGCGCGGAAGTCGCGGGCTGCAACGTACAGCATGGACTCGTCGGGCACGTCGGCGACGGGCGCCGTCGGAAACTCGGGGGTGGCGACGGGCGCCACGACTGGCGCGACGACAGCCGGTGCGGCTGGCTCGACGACGGGTTCCGCGACGGGCTCGACTACCGGCTCGGCGGGGGTCTTCTCATTTGCCACTTGGCTTGTCCTTTCTTGGTGAATCTAGGAGCGGGCTTTGTTTCACAGGCTGGATAAAAGCCATCGCGGGTTCTCCCCGCGCATCATGCGCCCGCCCCTAGAACTTATGCGTGTTCGATTACCACTGAACGCTTGTAGGCCGCGCTGTCGCCGGTCAGGAGGTCAGTCCCGACGGTGTAGCCACCGACCCACGACCAGGTGCTTGTGAGAACCTGTCCGAGGCGGTCGAGCGGGGCACGCAGGATTCGCACGACACCGGCCACCATGTCCACCTGAACGGTGGACCCAGCCGACATGGCCGAGAGCAGGTCGGCCATCTCCGAGAACGGAGCCTTGACCAGCGCACCCGCGCCACTGACGATGGGACGGTAGACCTCGACACCGCCGAGGTTCGTGTACGTCGGCGTCACGGTGTTCATCACCCAGTCGATGCCGGAGAAGCGTCCCATGAACTCGCCGCCGTCACCCATCGAGTCACCGGGTGTGAAGTCCCGGTACGCCGGGCTGTCGCCACGACCTCGGTAGGCGAGCAGGAAGTTGTTGTCCTGGAACAGTTCTTCGACCGTCTGAGGCGAGACGTGGGCCGTGTAGGCGCCACGGATGCGCGGGACGTTCATCGTCCGCAGTCGGGTCACCGCCGCCGTGAACAGCGAGAGGGTCGCCAGGTCCGAAGACGTGATGGCGTTCCCCGTCGCACGGGCGTTGGGCCGAATCTGCACGGACGAGATGGACGAGATGACCGACCAGCCGGGCGTGGCCGAGATGGCCGTGCCGAGCGTGAGGGTCGAGGTCGCCACGTCCACACCGACGACCGTGTTCGCCACGCCATTGATGGTCACGTTGAGCGGGGTGCTGGCCGACACCGGAACCAGCGTGGGGGTCGCGGCCCCCGTCAAACCCTCAGCGGGGTTCGAGCCGGTCGTGGCGAGGTCGGTCACGGCGTACTGGAAGCCAGTCGCGTCGTTCACAATCAGCGCCGTCGAGGTCGTCGATGCGGTCGTCACCCAGGTCTGTCCCTCGCCAGCGGCGCCGTAGAGCGCACCCTGGGCGAGCAGGTTGATGGACTGGGCCGCCTGAATGGCGAGCAACTTGTTGTCCTCCAAGAACTTGGAGGCCAGCGACATTGCACTCAGGAGCATGTTCGTGTCGATGGAACCGGCGTACTGGTCCATCTTGACCTGGTACTGCTCGAACCCGTAGGTCGAGGCAGTCGCGTCCTGACCCGTAACCGGGGTCGTGTTCGGGGTCATTAGGCCCGACTTGGTGAAGATGCCGGTCGAACCGACGGCCCCACTCCACGGCTTTACCTCGGCGAGCGAGTCGTAGACGAGGGCAGGCTGAAGCGCGTCCTCGAAGGTGCGGTCAAGAAGTCCGTTTTGCAGGATTTCTTGTAGGGATGCTGGTACTGCTTCACGGAAGCCCATGAGTCAATGTCCTTTCACAAACGTATGCCGTAGGCTTCGAGTGCTTTATCTCGTTCCTCGGCGCTGGCGGTCTTGAAATCAATTGGGCCGCTGCCGGACTTGGACGCATCCGGGGGCGAAATCTTCGGGCCGAACCACTCGGGGCTCTGCGCCTTCAATTCCTTCACCGCATCGTCTAGGCCACTAACATCGGTGCCCTCAACTGCCAACTTGGAAGTGTCCACAAGCCGCATCGCCGCATTGGCACGCTCGGGGTTCAACCCGGCATCCCGCAACGCAATGTCTAACGCCGCTGAAATCCTCGACGAGCGAGCATCGGCCTTCGCCGCCTCGGCCTCATCGCGGAGCCTCGCGGCTTCGTCCTGCGCCCTCTGCAATTCAGTCTTCTGGTCTTCTTCCGCCTGCTTGGCCGCCGAGATGACGGCCTGCGCTGCATCGAGACTTTCGACTCCGAGGCTCTTTAGCAGTTCCTTTTCGGCGACTGTGCGACCATCCTTGCGAGACTCCCCCGCAATTCGGTCCAAGTCCTCCTGTGTGAACTTTCCATTACTGGCCGCCTTGATTTTGGCTTCCGCTTCAGCCTGAGCCTCTGCCTTCGCCTTTTCCACGGCTGCCGTCACGGCTGCTTGGAGTTCTTCGTCTGTTGGCACTCACTACTCCTGGTTTCAACCCGCCCAGTCGCGGTCGCACCTGAGACTAAGGAAACGTCATATAGGGAAGGTGACCGGGCTAAAGGCTCGGCATGAGCGGCGCACCCTTGACGGGCGGTCCACTCGTGCAGCGACAGCGCGGGTGAACTGAGCCAGGGAGCCCAATCGCCGGGATGCGGTCGGCGCGGAAGTTGCGCCCGTTGGCCCAGCGGCACTCGGGCGTAGTGCGGTCGTCGATGGTCGCACGCCAGCCGAGCAGCGGCACGCGCTCGTCGAGTTGTTCTTCCTCGCGGTCACCGAGCAGCCGCGAGGTCATGTCCACCAGCGCGGCGGCGCGAGCCCGGCGTTCCTCAGCGGCGACTTGCTGCAAGAAGTACCCCTGTTCGAGGCGCTGGGCGTGCGCGAGGTCGTCGGCGCGGGCCAGGCGCTCGATGGCGCCCCATATGTAGACCGCCCGCCAAACGTAACCCTGCTTCACCTCCTGGCGCTGCATCGGGCCGGGCGCTCCGAGGCCCAAGTCGGGCGGTTCGGCGTGCGTCGAAGCCAGCGCGGCGAGCCACGCGGCGATTTCCTCGGAGGCGCCCCACTGGATTAGAGCAGCGCGGATTCCCACGAGTAGCCCGTAGCCGAGCGCCCCGGACGCGAACAGGGCCACGATGGCCGCAATTAGGGCCTTGTCCTTCTTCCGCCGCGCCTGACGGTCGGCGGCTTCTTTAGACTGGGGGTGCGCCGTGGTCAATGCCATCTCCCGCTGGGTCGTTGTCGCGTGAGTCGAGCAATTCCTGTAGACGGGCTGGCAGCGGTGCCCCGGCGAGGCCAGTGCCCTTGCCGACGAAGCCCTCGGCCTCGATGCGCGACACTTCCTCGTCAACCTCGGCCCGGCTCCACGTCGGGTGGACAATCTGGACGAGGGTTTCGGTGGACGCGGCAGTCGCCTGGCGAAGGAACTGCACCTGTTGGGCGCCGTCGAGCGCGTCGTCGGGCAGACCGTCGCCCAGTTGGATGCTCGGCAGCCGCTCGGAGACTTCCCCGGAGCCGTCGGCCATCGCAACCGCCGTGGCGAGCGCCCAGCCGAGGGCTTCGAGCGCCATGTGTTCCTTCTGGCTACGGTTGAGCAGCGTCCGTAACTGGGAGAGTTTCATGGCGTAGCCCGACACCGCACGCTGGATGGAGGCCGTCTGGCCCTCGATTCCCCAGGTCAGCGGGGCATACCCCGCGCAGGTGACCATGAGTTGCGTCAGGTGGTTGACGTACTGGATGTGCTGGACCAGTTCGACCTTCGGGTCAACCGTCTTGATGAGGTCCATCCCGTTCGTGCCGATGGGAGCGCGCATCCGCGAGCCGCCGACGATGTGGTAGCCCTCCAAGTCCAGTTTGCCGGTCTCGTCGAGCATGGAGCGGTCCACGAAGGTCTGTGGCTGGGACTTGCGGGCACGGCCCAGGAGCAGCGATTCGGCCTCGTTCAGGCCGTCCAGCACCGAGCCGAGGCCCAGGAGGTCGGACTCCGCGCCAGGCACGTTCTCCCACGGAATCAGGGTGGGCCGGTCGAGCCCCGTCCGCTGCACGTCCGGCAAGTCCTTAAACTCGGGGAACTGCGAAAGCGCGACTTGCTTGCCGAGTTCGCCGTCGGTGCCCTTGTAGAGGAACCGGCGCACGAAGCCGACCGTGTGTTCCTCGAACAGCCGGTAGGTGATTTTGGAGCCGGGCTCGGGCTTGCGGCTGATGATGACGGTGCCACCCGCGTAGAACGAGCCGTGGCGAATGTCCCACAGAATGTTGTCCTCGGGCACCAGCGCGAGCAGCGGGATTTTCGGGTCAATCGCCGGGTCGATGATGACGCGGATGCCGACGCGGCCCTCTCGCGCCACGTCCACGCCACCGCGCACGGCGAACGCACCGAGGTCGTTCACCTGCTCGATGCGGGCGAGTAGTTCCTTGTCTGCGGTCGAAGTGACGCGGGGCGTCGTCGAGAAAAGGAGCGCAGCCGAGAACCGGCACAGTTCACGCGGCCACGGCACAGGCATGTAGATTTCCACCCGCGAGTTGTTCGTCGAGATGTTCGGATTAGCCTGAATCATGTCCTGGCGGTTGTTCCGGTAGCGGCGCCGGTAGGACTCGATGTTGGCCCAGTGGTCGCGGACCTCGGCAGGGGGCCAGGTTTCCTCGGTCTCGAACGACTTGCGTAACTTGTCTAGAACGCCCATTAGGCGACCCCCTCGATAAAGCCGCCCAGGGCGTCTCCCCGGCTCGCGTAAAATGCAGTCGCGGCGTCAACTGTGTGGTCACTCCCCTTCGCCGGTTTCTCGCCGTCGGGGTCATAGTGGTACGCCTTCGAGTCAACACGGAGCCCCGGACAGTGGGAGGTCAGGATTTCCCTTCCCTTTTCCAAGTAGAACGAGCGCGTCTGGATTCCCAGTTTCTTGAACGTCCCGAACGGGACCGGCTGAACGTAGGTCTGCACGCCCAGCCGTTCGAGGATGCGAGCCAGCGTCACGTTCTCGGACGCGCCAGCCGCGTCACAGTAGACGGTCTTCACGTTGTAGTCGTGGCACAGCCGTGCGATAGCCTCGCATCGTTCATTGAGTTCGATGCGCTCAAAGACCTTCTCGTAAATCCACGCAATCTTGCCGTCGGGCGTCTCGCAACAGATTTCGATGACCGTGTTGAGCCAGCCCCAGTCCAGCCCGGCCTCCGTCGGGTAGGTGTTCTCGATGATGACCGGCACGCCGGGCGCGACGGGTCGGCGTATCTGAGACTTCGGCATCTCGAACTCGCGGCCCGCGTCGAAGGCGGCGTCGATTTTCTCGGAGTCGAAGACGGCGCCGGAGAAGGCCATCGGCGAGGCTTCGTACTCCTGCTCGAAGACCTCACGCGGCAGGTTGCGCCGGGCTTCCTCGATTTCGAGGGGGTCTATAAACGGATTGTCGATGGTGCTGAATCGCCACGAGGCCCACTGGTCGTTGTCTTCCTCGATGGCGTTGCGGTAATACTTGTAGAACCAGTTTTCGCCATTGAACGTGGAAATCAGGAGGGCTTCGCCCTTGTGGTCCGACAGCGCCGGGCGCACGGCTTCGGTCCACACGCGCTCGTCGAGGAAGGCGCCTTCGTCGAGGATGGCGCACACGAGGCCGTCACCACGAAGGTTGTCCCAGCGTTCGCCGGAGCGGAAGACCAGTTTGGAGCCATTCGGCAGGTAAATCTCCGAGAGGGTCCGGTTGACCTCACGGGCGTCACGCGGGATGGCGGTTCCGACCATATCGAGGGCCATGCGCGACTGCGAGTGCGACGGCGCGACCCACAGCGAGACCGAATTGGGGTGGCTAGTCGCCGCCACCAGGATTTTCGCCATGCCGAGGACGGTCTTGCCGAACCGGCGACCAGCGGCGACCACCTTGAAGCGGGCTGGCGAGTCCCATACCTCACGCTGGGCCGGGTGTAGTTCCAACTCGAAAGCCCACTCGTCCACTTGTGCCCCGTTGGCAATGTCACGGCCAGCGCGGCGGGGGCTCACGGCTTGTCCACCCTGGCGAAGAACGGCGGCACGCTGAAGCCGAGTGGTACAACACGGTCGCCGACTTGGACGGTCTGGAAGAAGTCGTCGTTGCGGCGTTCGTTGTAAATCTCTAGGAATCGGTGGCGCTGGGCGGTCGAAAAGTGCTGGAAGTAGAACTTGGCGTGCAGCGGGGCCACGTACATCTTGTAGTTCTTAACCGTGGTGCAGACCTGAAACCGTCGGCTCTCGATGCCTTCGATGACCTCGGTGGGGTCAAGACTCCCACAGTAGGAGCAAGCGTGTAACGTGGGGTCCAAGTGCGACGGCACCCAGTCGTCGCGCTTGGTGAACTGGGCTGACGGGTGACTGCTCTCGACACGGCGCGGGCACAGGAAACTCACGATTCAACTCCCACATCTATCTGCGGAGACTCGGTTGAGCCCCCGATACGGACGACCACGCGGGTCGTAGACTTCTCGGACTTGCGAACCGCCGATGAGGCGTCGAGGCCACGCAGTTGCGCGTACTTCTCGGCGGCGTCCAGCACCAGGCGTAGGTAGTTCGTCCCGGCAACGCTGGTGATATTCACGTCGGCGGCCTCGTTGTGGCGGTTCCACGCACGGGTCATCACGTTCTCGTAGACCCCAGCCACGCGCTCGATTTCCTCGTCGATGTTCTCGGCGCGGGCGCGGCGCTTGCGGATTTCGATGGCAATGTCCTTCGACACGGTGGTCTGCGAGACATTGAACCTTCGGGCGATGCGCGTCTGCTCCCAGCCGGTCGAGTAGAGCAGGAAGGTCTCGGCACGGCGCTCGTCAATGGTCATCTGCTCTAGTTCCTCCGCCGTGGGCGGGGGCAATTGAACGGCGACCGCGAGGGCCTGGGAGGGCTTCGGCACTACTTACGCGGCAGCGGGTGGTCGCGCTTCAGTTCCTTACGGGCGTCGGCGCGGACCTCGGCCTTCTCGGCACGGGTCAGGTTCTTCGCCTTGCCAACGTCGAGCAGCGCGGCTTTGGCGTGGTCGGCGTCGTTCACCGGGAAGGTGCGGTCGGGACCAGCGAACTTGGACGTGGGAAGCGCGGCGCGGGCCGACTTCGACAGTTTCGCCATCTGAGCCCCTTTCGATTGCGAGTGTGCGCCCGGAACGGGCCTCCGAACGCCACCAAAAAGTATCAGCGGCACAGTAGGGAAGGTGACATTTGCCCTGACGGTTGGAATGACCTCTCAATTACCCCTGCATCATAGGCAGAAGTAATATCAGGGGGCAGGCGAACGGCGGCGCCGGAAGTCGCCAACGGCCACGATAGCGCGGGCGAACAGGTACATGAGGGTGACGAGCAGCGCGAGGGCCAACTTGACCGCAATAACCATGATGGCGTAGAACAGGACGAGTGAATACAGCGTGATTCGCGCCAAGAAGACCGCAACCCAGAACACGGGGCCGCCGATGAGGACCGTCGAACGCTGACGCGGCTCGTTCCACGACGCCGGGAGCGGACTCTTGGCCGAGAGCAGCCAGACCTTGACCATGCTGGCTCTCATCTCGTCGAGTCTCTGGTGCTGCATAGTCTGTTCGGTCATAGTTCCTCCCTCTAGGGCCGACAATAGCGCCGTCGGTGTAACGCGGGTAACGTGACGCGGAAAAGTTTTTGAGAAAAGGTCGAAAAATGTCACCCGGCGTGACAGGACGTGCTATATGATTGAGCCGATGGCGAAAGGTTCCGCAAAAACCCACGCACGGAGCAAGAAGGTCCGTAAAGGCGCAGGGGCGTACCTGGACCACCGAGCCCTGCTCGAACACAGCAAGCCTCGGCCCATCACCATTCGTTATGAAGACCCTGAAATCGTCCGGCAGCACATAAAGGATACTGCCAGGTACTAGACCGCTCGATGACAGGGTGAACGACAACCCTCTCTGCTCATCGTTAAGGCCCACAGGCGGGGAAATCCCGCTCACGAAGAACGAAGTGGCTACGACATCATCCACTCCCCGCACTCGGGTCGGTGTCCCCTTTGGGTAGGGTGTTAATGACCGTAGACGGCCTTTTAGTTTGCACGCACTGCGAGAGGTCGATTGGGCTCGCGGTGAAACGTCGAGGGGACACGTCACCCCACAGACAGTCTTCGTGCAAGACCGTGGTGGTGGCGGGTGAGTCTCAAAAACTCACGTGGAATCGGGAAAATCAGACCTAAACCCTGGGAAGCGCGAATCTTTGGCAGAGGACCGGCGACACTCACGCCTAGCCCTGTGACCACTACCGAGCCTTCGGCTCGGTCTGCCGCGTCGCAAGCGACTTGCCATCAGACCACGAAGCGCACGCGACCTGCGAGAAGTTCGAGCGGCGTGCGAAACTTTCAACCCATCTCCACCCAGGATCCCCAGGGCGACCCGAACTGACCCGGCGCGGTTCACAAGTTCACAAGCAGAGCGAGGATGGCACCGCGAATCGGCTGCGAATCACCTCAAAGCGCAGTTTGGTGACCCGAAGTTGACAGGGGTTGTTTCAACAATTGCGGTAACCCCCCGACCCTCACGCGAGGTTCGAGCAACCCCCCCACCAGGGAGAACGCAACATGAGACCTGGTGAGAGCCCAGTTCACGAGTGAGCAAGCGAGCCTGTGAGCGTTTCTAAGGGTTCGCACGGGCTTAGGCTGACCAGGAGCCAGGCTCGGCGTTTCGTGGCGTTAGGCGTGGATATGGCGTGGTATGGACGGAGACTCACCTAGTCCATAGTCTCCTGCAATCCCTGAGCAACCTCAACCAGCAACCAGCGTGGATCCCTGGTGAGAAGGTCCGTAAATCTATCGGCTCGGGCTTGTGTAAAGGTTCACAAGGTTTGACTTGATTTCACGTTACGAGCGCGTACACTGTTCCTTGTAGTTGCATACGACATTGGCAAACAGGAACAGAGACTAGAGCCGGGAGGCCCCAGAGCGTTTCCTCATAACTACTTTTTTCTCTCCTGGTCCCTCACCAGGGACCAGAACTCACGGACTAAGCCCGTGGCTCCTGGTACCTGGTGAAAGCCTGGTGAATCAAACAAAAGGAGAAAGAAATGTCAAAAGAAACTCTAGAGTGGCTCAACTCGAACACGCTCATCGGACACACTGACAAGCGTGGCGCGGCGTGGCACTACCGCGAATCGCTACAAGGCGGGGTGTCGAACCACTTTGAGGGTGCGGTACCAGTCGAGGCGGTGCGTTCGCGCCTGTTTCACTGGCAGGCACTAGAGACCCCGCTCTACACAATGGCACCGGCCACGTTTGACGACATGACCGGCCTAGACCCCGAGGGTAACCCCGTGGTGCTCCGTGTGGTCGATGGCCGCAAGGCGATCACCAGGAGCGACACCGGAGCAGTTCTCGGGGTGTTTAAGGCGGGTTATCAGCCTCACCAGCCGGAAGAATGGCTCCTCGAAAACGTGCAAACGCTTGTGGGCGGGTCGCTAGACATTGGCTCGGCGGGACTCCTAAAAGGCGGCGCGGTAGCGTGGCTACAGGTCGAGCGCGATGAAAACGTGAGGACGCCTAGCGGGGTCGAGTTCCGACCCTTTATCACGGCCTCAACATCGTTTGACGGCTCACTGTCCACTACCTACCAGGCAGGCTGCACGCTGGTAGTTTGTGACAACACGTTAGCGGCCAGTCTGCTTGAGCGTAGTTCCTCCGTGAAAGTTAAGCACACACGCTACAGTCACCTAAACGCGGCGGCGGTGCGCGATGCCCTCGGAATCGTCGAGATGGCGGCGGAAACGTTCGCGGCTGACGTTGAGACGCTGACTAACTGGCGTGTCACCGCTACTGAGTGGAGCCGGTTTTTGGATGCCGTTTGCCCCGTCGATGTTGACGCGAAAACGACACGGAGCGCGACCCTTAGCACGAAAAAGCGCGATGAACTGCAAACGCTTTACGCTAACGACTTGCGGGTAACCCCGTGGGCCGGTACGGCGTTCGGGGTCTTGCAGGCCACGAACACATGGGTAGTGGCCTAGTTTGAAAAACTTTGGAGGGGCAAGCATGCGACGGTGCGGTTAGCCTTTGAATCGTGAAGAAAACTCCCAAAAAGGGCGACTCGTCGCAGCGAGCCTGGGCAGTAGTCCAGGAGGCTACGAGCGACGAAGAACCAGCCACTCCGACCGACGAGCGCATTATCGAAGGGGCGCGAAAGGGTGGGAAGGCACGAGCATCCAAACTGACCCCAAAGCGCCGTTCGGAGATCGCCAAGAAGGCTGCATCAACGCGCTGGAGCAGGGACCAATCTCACAAGACCTGACTCGAATGGTGCGAGTTCGTACCGACAATCCGTAAATGTCGCACTTCGTCGCCCAAGTAGCGTTCCTTTACTGTTGACTCAAGCGACACCATCAGTTTGGCAACATCGTGGAGTGAATAGTGGAGGTCTTCGGTCAAATAATTAATTGAATCCTTGATCAATGTTGGTTCTTCATAGGCAAACTCTCCAGGCTCGCGCTTACGTCCGGCAGGTAATTTATTGAGTTGAATGTTCATCGTTGTATTCATCCGATCCGAGATCAATGCAAGATCATGAGCGCGGTGTATCAGAGCGGCAAGTGACACCTTCCAATTGTGTTTGAGCGCGCCAAGGTCCTGAAATCGAAGATGTAGCAACTGGTGCCGAATGTCCCGTTCGGGCATAAGAAACTCAGAGGCGAATCGGTCCGCCTCCGTTTCGATTGAGGTAGTTGTATCCCCAGTGTGAAGGACAAGGTGCCCCATCTCGTGAGCAATGGCAAATCGAAGGTTTGAGGGGGACATTCTTTGATTCAACAAGATGACATGCCGCCCTCCCCGATGCGGCATTGTCATCGCGGAAATCTTCTCATGGAACAAGTCGCATCTGACAACTGGCGAACCAGTACCTTCGATGAGCTCTACAAGACTTGGTGCTGGCCCCGGTGCGACGCGCCACGCGGCTCTCAACGCACGGGCGGCATCTTCTGGTTCATAACCGTCCAACATGGGCCAACCGCGTAGATCGGCCAACTCGACGGCCCCGAAAAGGCGTGACAACTCCATTCGAACGACGTTGGCAAATGCATGAGCACGCTGAAGTGGCTTCGCGGGCAATGTGCGCCGCCTTCGATGAAAGAAATCAACGAGTCCTTCGGCAACAACGTGGTCCGGTTGATCGAAGAACTCCGCAGGTACTTCCAGTTCATTGGCGAGTAATCGAATCTTGTCGTCCGGCGGAACTTTGAATCCATTTTCGATCTGCGAATAGTTCGCTTGAGACATTCCAATCGCCGACGCGAGAGCCACCTGTGTGAGCCCGGCTGACTCGCGAGCGACAGTCAGCATTACGTTATTGAATGTCATCGACGACTAATCATCCTTCCTCGTTTGAGCGCCGCAGCGGAATAATCTTCCCAAGAGTTGGTGGAGTGTATGGAGCGATTGGAAGTGGTGAGGTGTGTGGGGCAAAATCCCCTCCGGCAAGTTGATCAAGGTCAAGCGCCCATTCATTCTTGTTTCCATTGCGCTTCGTCAAGAGTACTTGGGTGATTGAGGTCTCGGTGCGATCAAGAGTGGGACCACAGGAGAGATAGACGAGACCTGCCGGTAAACCTGGGAGCGTCCGTTGTTCTGCGATGGTCGTCTGTGCACCTGAAGAGTGATTGGAGGTCATGCCGTTCTCGCGGTGATGCTTGAAGCGGATCGCAGCGGTCTCGTTCCACACGTACCAGTAGATCGTGTCCTTGATGTGGAGCGTGACGTGACCAAGGTCCAAGAGATCGCGGCTTGCGTTCTGAATCATTAGGTCGTTCATGTCTTGCCGTCGAGTTCGTTGGAAGAAACCAAGTGGCTTTTCGTGTAACTCGTCCCATGCGCCGCGAACTATGCCGGTCAGCAGTTGAGCACCCTCCTGCCCAATCAACTCAATTGCGTCTGGCTCGAACATCCGTTCGCCTCCTGTGTAATAATCACCTACAAAATATTATCACAGGAAACTTGACGGTGTTACAGGGGGCAAGCATAATGTCTAGTATGAAAAAACTGACCGCAGCGAAAAGGGCCGAAGTCATAGGACTTCTCTGCGAAGGGATGTCCATGCGGGCTATCTCTCGCACCACAGGGGTTGCCCGTCAGACGATCAGCAATCTCTTGGAGGATGTCGGCCAAGCCGCCTCTGACTACCAGGCCAAGGCGTTTGTCAACCTTCCTTGCAAGGTGATCGAGTGCGACGAAATCTGGTCGTTCTGCTACTCCAAGGAAAAGAACATCCCGGAAGACAAGCAGGGCGAATACGGCTTCGGCGACGTGTGGACGTGGACCGCCATCGACGCCGATACCAAACTGGTTCCCACATGGCTGGTCGGTGAGCGCACCCTTTCGGACGCCTACGTGTTCCTGTCTGACCTCAAGAGCCGTCTCAAGGATTCCAGGATTCAGTTGACCACTGACGGCCTGCGGAACTACCTGACGGTCGTGAACGGCCTCTGGGCTGATGATATTGACTTCGCTATGCTCCACAAGATCTATGGATCAGGCAAGCAGGGACAAGGCCCTGACACCGCCTACAGCCCCGCTATCTGCACCGGCATCGACATTCGGGTGATCTCAGGCAACCCCGACATGAGCCGAGTGTCGACCTCCTACGTGGAGCGTCAGAACTTGACGATGCGGATGGGTATGCGTCGGTTCACGCGCTTGACCAACGGTTTCTCAAAGAAGATCGAGTTTCACGCTCACGCGGTGAGCCTGAACTTCATGTACTACAACTTCGCCCGTCCTCATCAGAGCCTGCGGGTCAAGAATGCCGATGGCACGTTCACCAAGCGCACGCCTGCAATGGCGGCTGGGATTGCCAGGCACGTCTGGTCTGTTCAAGAGATTGTGGCGTTGTTGGATTGACGAGTTGGTGCTTGATTTGACCTCGTGTCATGTAGTTATGATGGCACGGTATGAGCAATTCAAATCACATCAATGTGGTTTGTGAGTCGAGATTGGGAGCCCCTTGACCGAGAACTTTCATTCCAACTTTCTCTTTGCGACGCCTTCGTTTGCTGAGGGCGTAGGGAGACTGATCGACTTCGGTGATGCGCTAACGCAGTACAACACGTCGCGTTCGTCGGCCGAAGCAGACAGACGAGCAACCACGCAAGACTGGCTGGCCGTAGGAGGCGATATCCGCGGGGCACTCGCCGCATTCCCGGATCATGTCACAGCCTGACGAAGAGAATGTTGCGCCTCTTCCGGCTCGAGTAGACCCATCGAACGAGCCAAGAATCGGTGATGCACCGCCCTTTGCGGATTTTGTAAAGAACTTGCCACCAGAGTTTCAAGAGGCATTTCGAGGCGTTGAAGGCAATCCGCAGATCATGTCAATTTTCGCGACTGCGTTCTCGGCATCGATGTACGCAGGTCCGCTGCCTCCTCCCGATCAGTTGAAGGCGTACGAAGACGTGCTACCCGGAGCTGCTGATCGGATAATTCGCATGGCAGAGAATCAGGCTGACCATCGACAAGCCATTGAGAAAGTAGCCGTCTCGGGTGGTAGTCGGCGTTCGTGGTGGGGGCTCTGGACGGGATTTGCCATTTCGGTGATCGCCCTTGGACTTGCTGCGCTACTTGTGTTGAAAGGTCATGATTGGGCCGGAGTTTCTCTTGGAACCATCGACCTTGTCGCGCTTGCCTCTGTCTTCGTAATAGGTAGAGCCGATCAACGAAAGGAAAGGGTCCAGAAGGATCAATCAACCCGGCTTCCTGCTCCAGCCCCGCCGCCGCTACAAAATGGCGGTAACAAAGGGATTTCAAACTAGGCCACTACCAACACATGGGCGCACCATGTTCAGACGGTACGCGGAACTAACCGAGTTGAGCGCAACGCGCTGAACGCGCTGAACGGCAGCACGGCTAAGGCTGACGCGGCCACGATTGACACACTCTCGCGGATTTGTGCGAGGGTTTGAGTAGCACGGCCCGCCAGGGCCGGGGGTGCCCGAGCAATCGGACACTCCCGAGCCTGGCAGGAATACCAGGTGGAACAAACACAAAAGGAGAAAAATGGAACGGGCAGATTTTTACTACTGCCACGAGTGCGAGTTGGTCTGCCTGGCTCGCGACGTACTCAGTGACGGCGAGTGCCCGACGTGCGTGTCCACGCTCGAAGCGGTGCCCGAGGCCCTGAGCGGGCTCGACGTAGTGGACTACCTCGCATGAGGCGGCTCACACGAGAGCGGGCCGGTGCGCTCACCCGGCGTGGCTTGTCGGTCGCGGTCGGGTGGGCCGCTGGTGACATGGCTACCAGATGGACTCACCTGGTACCGGGGTACGGCTTATCAGCGCCGGGTGACGACCCGCTAGCCCTGGCGGTTGCCGTGGTGGTCGCGGTGATGTGCTGGCGGATGGTGGTCGAGTTGGAACGGAGGCGCTAGGGCGCTTGTGAACCTTTGCACAAGCCCGTCTATGACTTGGCAGGGCGTTACATTGTAGTAACCTAAACAGGGAAGGAGGTCAGCAGCACAGCCCGCCAGGGCTGGGGCGGTCCCCGAGCGGGACCGTGCCAAGCCTGGCAGACAGGTGGAAGTAACAACTGAAATGGAGACAAGATGAAGACGAAAGAAAGGGTGACGGACCTGGCAGCCGGGGAAGTACCGAGCAGCGAGGGTGTCTACCGCCAGGCTGACGGGATACTGTTCCGGGTATCGACCGAGCCGGACCAGTGGGGCGACCTACGAGACGCCGAGGATTGCTACGGCAAGGTGTCGCTCATCGACTCGCGCCGCGACGAGCAAGGCAACCGCCCTGAAGGGTTCGACGGAGCCGCCCGAAAGGTGGACTACCGGGAAGGGCGTTTCTGGTGGCAGCCGCCAGCGTTCGCGCTCGCTGACCCGGACCTGCTGAGGTCGATGCGGGGGAGCCTGGTGGATCTAGTTGATCTCGGCTACAAGTGCGTCACGGTCGAGTTGCTGGGCCCCGAGCCCGACTACTTTGGCGGGTTCATCACGCGGGATTGCCGCTCGATGGGTGGCCTGGAACCGTTCGACGAGATTGGGCCAGCGGTGCAAGAACTCATGGGAGACATTGAGGAATTGGCGTAACGCGCCAGCACGCCGGGTGGCGTGCGCCCGGTCGAGGGGTCTTCTCCTACTTTCTCGGCCCGGCGCAGGCCACCCGACAGGGCGGACTAACAGAAATGGAGACACGATGACAGACAGGACATACGGCGCATGGCTCGCCGTTCAGACCTCACCAGGTCTTGACGCAGCCGCGACCGGGGAAGGGCGAGGCGCCACCTATGGCACCTTTCTCTCAGCCCTGGCAGACCAGGAGACACGCGAGCGCGTAGACGCGATGCTCGACGCCGGACTCTCGCTACGGGCGATTGGGAAGCGCGTCGGCCTCAGCCGCACGACCGTTGCCCGCTACAAGGAACGCACAGTCGCCACCCGGACGGCGCGGGTGTCAGTGACCCCGACGCTCCCGCGTGACCCGCGCAGCGTGGCGAAGCGGGCGCTCGACCACGCCGCCGAACACTTTGACAACTACCGCGACCGGGTGAGTTACGACCGGCTCGAAGCGGCGCGAGCCGTGTGGGAATCGACGACGGAGGGGGCCCAGTGAACATCGTCCCGAAGCGGCCAACGGCCTTGCACGATTTCGTGGGCCAGAATGAACTCACGACCCGGCTCCGTACCATCATGCAGGGATCGATGGCTCGCGGCGCGAAGCCGCCGCATGTCCTACTGTCTGGACCTCCCGGCACCGGCAAGACCACGCTGGCGCAGGTGGTCGCTCACGAGTTGGGCGCTCACCTAATCACCACGACCGGCCCGGCGCTCCGCAACGCGGGCGACCTGGCGGGCGTCCTGTTCGCGGGGGAAGGCTCCGAGGGGCTGACCGTCGTATTCGTGGACGAGGTTCACCGCCTGCCCGCTGTGGTCGAGGAATCGCTGTATGAGGCGCTGGAAGACGGCACACTCACGGTGGTCACCGGCTCGGGCTCAGACGCTCGTTCAATCAAACACACGTTGCCGCCGCTCGTGTTCGTCGGCGCCACGACCAAGCCGGGGTCGCTCTCGCAGCCCCTACGGGACCGCTTTGGGTTCCACGGGACGCTCGCGCCGTACACGCCGGACGAGTTGGCATTCATCGTCGGGCGCCAGTGGACCAGGAACGCGTTTGAGTTCACGATGGAGGCGGCGCTGACCGTGGCGAACCGCTCGAAGGGAACCCCGCGTGTCGCGTTGCACCTGGCCGACCGCGTGTTAGACGTGGCCGCGCCGACCGGGCGCACCGTCACCGGACCAGCAGCCGCCGCCGCGCTCGACGCTTTCGGCATCGGCGAGCGGGGACTAGATGAAACAGACTGGCGAATCATCACGGCCCTGTGTGTCACGTTTCGCGGTCGCGCCGTTGGGCTCGACGCCCTGGCGCAGTTCCTCAACATCGACCGGGCGACCATCGAGCGCGAGTATGAAGGGCCGCTGGTGCGGGCCGGGTACGTCGTTCGCACCGCGAGCGGGCGCATGGCCGGGCCGGACGCTTACGACCTCATGGACGAGGCCCGTGCCTAACGTCACCCATAGGTACACCGCGCCGTGTAGACTGGTAGCACGACCGAACCGAAGCGAGGCGATATGGACCCGTCCCTAGAACTGGCACACGCCCGAGCCCTGGCAACGCTGGGAAACGCTCAGACGCCGTTCGACAAGATACGCCGAGGGCGGGCGCTGATGAACCAGGCGACCACGATGGAGCGCGTCGTGTCCGACCTGGTGCGCCGGGAAGTGGGCGCTGTGCGTGCGACGGGCGCCACCTGGGCCGAGATTGCCGACCGCACCGGGGTATCGACAGGGGAACTGCTCGCGCTCGCCCACGAGTGACCAGAACCGGGAATAACCGGAATCAGGGTTAAGACTCAGCGGGCGGTAGCGCGGCTCGCAGCGATGGACGCAGCCGCTCGGGAATCCCGTCGAGCGCGTTTAGTTCCATGAGTTCGGCCCGTCGCGCCATCCGTTCCTCGTACTCGATACGGAGCAGGCGCTTTGTCTTCATTTGATTTGGCGCTAGGCGCTCGCGGGTTTCTTTGGGTGAATCGGCCACGGACCAGCGTTCGACGGCGGGGAGTTTGGTCCGCGCCGCCTTCACATCCTCGGCCACGTTGCCACCGCGCAGGAGCCCACGCGCCGCTTTCGAGCGCAGGGCGAACAACTGGCGCTGTTGGGCTCGGAGGGTTTCGAGAGCCGTCCTGACCGCGATGATGACCTCAACCGGCGACGTGTCGGGGTCGAGCGCGAGGGCCTTCATGGCCGCGTCGGCGCTCGCGCTGTGGCACCAGGGGCAATCCAAGCCGGGGAAGTCGAGAGCCCAGTTGTGGCACTGGTGGCAGTAGCCGTCAGAGTTGAGTGCCACTACCTACCAGCCAGAATGAAGTGGTCCGGGTTCACGCACAGGTCCGGCTCGTCGGGCGCCGGGGTGAGCCTGGTCCGGGGCGGTATCACGCCGACGAACAGGTGCCACGCGAAGCGGTGAGCCCGCACGGTGCGCCCGTCGAGCCAGAAGTTACCGTAGCCGCTCCCGTTCACGCCGCCCTGCCACATCCAGTGACCATCTGAATCTATCTCAATCCGGGCCATGAACCGCGCCAGTGGCTCCGCTGGCTCGCGGGGGATGGCCGGGGTGCGCTGGACGCGCTCGCGCTCGCGGGCCTCGCGTGAAGCCTCGCAGCGGCAACCCAGCCGGTACGCTTTGCCGGACGAGTGGGAACGGCCACGCGGGATGACGCACGCCGGGCTCGTCGGGGCGCTGACGATGGCGCGGTGGCTCACCGACACGGTGGGGTCGCCGTTCTGCTCCTGTTCCACCAGCCGGGCCAGTCGCCACAAGGAATGGACGCGACTACAGCCCAGCGCGGAGGGTTCTTTCGAGCCGTGGCAGACGGGGCAGATTCTCACGCGCTCGTCGAACGTCGTGCCGCCCCACACGCCGAAGTCGAGTTCGCCGTCGAGGGCGTAGTCGAGACACTTACGCCGAACGGGACAACCGTTACAAACTGATTTGGCTAGTTCGGTGTCTTCGCCGAACATGACCTCGGAGGCGTCGGCGCACCGGGCTCGGGACGACCAGGCATCGGGGGCGAGTACGGCGGCAATCATGCTACGGGCCGTGGGTGGACGCGGTGAAGCCGGAACCCCTGGCACTCAGGCCGTCGGCACGCCTGGTCGAGTTCGTGCTCGTGGTCGAGGTCAGGGTACTGGTGAGAGTGGGCGAACGCGCCGGTGGCGAACTCAGCGTGCGGATGGGTGAGGCGCCGTCGAAGGCGCCAGAATAAGAATCTCCCCAGCAACGATTCACGCCCCATGTTTACCCCGTTTCACCTGGCATCTCTCACGAACTACACGGATGTAATTCACTAAGGGAATGGTAGCACGGTCGCCCTCACAGGTAAAGAAGCGTGCTAGTGGATTTGATTAGTAACCGCCCGTGCAGCCGTGTTGGTCTGGAACGAAGTGGTAGAACCCGGCGAACTGTTGCGCGGCCCAAACCTGCTCGGCGATGGTCGCTAAGTCGGCCCGAGCCGGGAAGTCGGCCCGACGGAACTGGTCCCACGTCCACTGGCGCCAGCCGAGGCCGCCGAAGTAGACCGGCCCGTGAACGTGCCAGCCACGGTTTCCTTCCTCGCAGACGTGGACACGGGACCACCGGGCGAGAGCGGCCCGCGTGATGCGGACAACCGGCCCAGAAGTGGCCGCGTGGCTGTCACGCGAAGGCGTGACCGAATAGCGACGGTCCAGATTGGGGGTTGCGCGGCTCTCGCGGACGTTTAGCGGCCTCTGGTGCCATTCGCCCTGATGAGCGATTGGCGCGAAGATGACTGCGGACGCGGTGAACGATAATGCGGTACGCCGCATGAGCGGGATTAGGTTGTTTGAGACTTGAAACACGATGCTCCGATGGTCGAGGAATGTTACGCACGGCTAGGCGTGAGTGTCACCGGCCTCACCCCCCTTCGCTGTGTCGGCTCCGAAGACCCCGTAGGGGTCGTAGATTGTTTCATCGTAAGCAGCCAGCACGCCGTCCACGCACTCGTGGACGAGTTTGGACGCGGCGCCCTTGCTCCCGCCGTTCTCGGCAACACCCTGGTAGAGCCGTCGCGCCTGGCGCAGCCGCAGGACCGCGTGGTCGAGTCGGTTCACTTCAGTCCCGCCTTCTTCAGCGCCTCGGCAAGGGTCAGCGGGCGCTCGAGCAGATCGAGCAGGTTCGGCTCTCGTAGCAGGGCGTCAGTCATAGCGTGGCCTGCGTCTCTAGGAGCCGCGAGACGATCCACTCGACCACTGGGACGGAGACGGCGTTGCCCATCTGCTTGTAGCGTGCGGAGTCGGGCTGGGGAATCAGGCCCTTCACGGGGTCAAGGCCGTGGGATGTCCAATTGTCGGGGAACCCCTGTAGTCTCTCTACTTCAATAACTGAGAGCCGTCGCACGGTCGTTTCATGGGGAACGATGTTGAACCCGCGGTCGCCGTCTGGTGACGAATCGTAGCGAGCCGTCAGGGTTCGGGCAATCGTCACCGTCGCCCGTGAATCTCCCGTGTTGTCCATGACGTTCAGTGTGGGGGCTACCTCGCGCTCGGCCCAGACCTCGGGGGGCAGGTCGCCGTTCTCGTCGCGTGCGCCCGAGCGGATGATCTTCACGAAGGGTCGAATCAGAACCTGGCCGTTTCCAGTAGCAAGTGTGAGCGACTGATCCACGCTGACGAGTGGTCCTTTACCGCCTCCGTCTTTTCCTTCACGCATGGTCAGAAGAACTGGCGCATACGTCTCGTTGTCTAGGTCGTGGCGTCGCTTGGTCCCAAGCGGCTTCGCAACGCCCTCTCCAACGTCTCCGGCAACGTCTTGCCCCGTCGCTCGGCTCGGCGCAGGATACCCGCGCACGCCTTCGCGGAGAGCGAGTACTTCGCCAGGTGCTCGCCCGTCGTCTCCAAGACATCCGACAATGAACACACGCTTGCGTCTCTGGGCCAAACCGAAGTAGGCAGAGTCCAGCACTCGATAGGCGAACCCATAGCCGAGCTCTCCCAGCGTCCCGAGGACGATTCCCATGTCCCGTCCTCCCTGCGACGACAGGAGGCCAGGGACGTTCTCAAGGATGAGCCAACGGGGTTGGAGTTCATCAGCCAGTCGAGCAATCTCCCAGAACAGGCCCGACCGTTCACCAGCCAGGCCCGCTCGCCGGCCTGCGACAGATAGGTCTTGACAGGGGAATCCTCCGGTGATGATGCCATCGTCAGGAATGAACCCTGCGTCTCTGAGTTGTCCACCCGTTACCTCCGTCACGTCGTTGAATAGTTGTGTGTTCGGGAAGTGGCGCGCGATGACGCCTCTGGCCCGCTTGTCGATCTCCACGCTCGCGACGACGGGGATGCCGTGGCGCTCTAGGGCCAGGTCGAAGCCGCCGACGCCCGAGAACAGGGAGACAGCGTTCACGCGCCAGCCTCCCTCAGCGCCTTCGCTGCGGCCTTGGCTGTTTCATCATCTGCGTTCTCGACTACCCAGCGAGCGGCGTCCGGCTTCATCTCCACCATCACCGTTGTCGGTGGCTCGGGGTCGGGGGTGAAGTAGCGGGGGTCTATGGTGGCGTATGTCCCATGTGCGTTCAGGACAACAATGTTCCCGATTTCGTCCGGCGTCCCCGTGACAACCGTGTAGACGCGGGGGCCAGCCTTCCCCCTCGTCCCCGGCTTCAGCGGCCCCGCGAAGAAGTCGGCAGGCAGCACGTACTCCGTGCCGTCCTCGGCTGTCAGTCGGATTTCATTCGTCACGTTCCGATGTACGCTTTCCCCCCTTCCGCAAATGGCACAACCAACATTGCCGTTCTCGTCCCTCACGTTCAACGTTCGCACCGAATACTCGTGATTGGCAAATATCGTCATGCTCCCACCCACTTTCCTTCTCGCCAGAACCCATGAAGTCCACACTCGCCACACAAGATCGATGGACTGACCGTGAGCGGTTCTTTGCTCACGACCGTCCAGCCTTCGGGGCCGACAGGCAGCATCGTGTGATTGCGACCTTTGATGTAAGCCGGAACCGTATTCCAGGCGATCTTCGCGCCCTGACGTTCTTTCTCGCGAAGTGCCTCGGTCAGGTCGGCGCATTTGTGATCGAACCAGAAGTGTTCGCCGTCCTCGGCCATGTAACAGCGCGGTCCCGTGCCGTCCTCGGTGAACAGGTGCAGGTCTTCAGTCATGGGGTTCTCCGTTCTTCGTCCGGGCGTAGCACGAGCCGCACAGCATCTCTCGTATCCACAGGGGACGACCGGACCCCGTGAGACGGACGCGGCTCACTGTTACCCCGGCGTCAGCCGCCTGAAGCCGCTCGCCACACTCGTCGCAACGCGGAACGTTGGTCGGTTCACTCATTGCTCTCTCCCTCTGTCAATGCTGCGCGGCGCGTCTCCAAATCGGACGCCCACTGGTCGGTGAATGTCAGCCCCTTCTCGCCCCTGAGTTCCAAGAGGTACTCCGTCGCGTCCTCAGCCAACTGCCGCCACGCCCGCACCCGTTCGAGCAGGTAGGCAATGTCGGTCGGGGCGTTGGCAATGAAGGTGGCATCAACCGGGTGGACGTTCTCAGCGATGGGTTGAAGAACGTCCGGGTAGTACACTTCAGCCACGGAATCCCCGACTACGGCCCAATCATGTCCGCGCCACGCGGCGTCGAGCCGGGCTTGGATTTCTGCTAGCCGGTCCATCTCAGTACCCGCTCTCGATGCGCACGACGAGCCAGTTGGAGTAGCGTTCCCAAGCGGCGTACCCAGCGGTGGCCCGAGCGGCGTCCCGAGCGGCGGCCCGAGCGGCGTCCCAAGCGGCGTACCCAGCGGCGTCCCAAGCGGCGTCCCAAGCGGTGGCCCGAGCGGCGGCCCGAGCGGCGTCCCAAGCGGCGTCCCAAGCGGCGTCCCAAGCGGCGTACCCAGCGGCGTCCCGAGCGGCGTCCTGAGCGGCGTCC
>JAEHJW020002110.1_pt1 | contig 42913 bp, 45 predicted proteins | sample 9271431 | NCBI WGS metagenome assembly JAEHJW02
TGACGTCATATGGCCACGCCGAGACAATGCGCGGCTCACGCCCGAATAGCTCAGCCGGTTAGAGCACCTGACTGTTAATCAGGGGGTCGTAGGTTCGAGTCCTACTTCGGGCGCCAGTTCCAGCGGGTCGCGTGTCTAATATCCGGGCGCTCGTCTAATATCAGCGAGCCGGACGGGCCGGTTTCGGCTTTGCGCGGTAGTGGCGTCGGGTGACGCCCAGATCACTGTGGGCCAGCAGGTCGCCGGCGTCCTCGAGGGACAGATCCGAGCCGGCCTTGCGGCGCAGGTCGTGGAAGCGCACGTCGGGCAGCCCTGCGCGCTTGCGGATGCGTTCCCAGGCCTGGCGCCAGCCTTGGGCGGTGTAGGGCCTGCCGGTGGTCTTGGCCACGGCGGGAACAGCCCCGATGCGGTCACCGGCACACCCCTTCCACGCAGCACGCAGAGCATCGGTCCAGCCGATCAGGACGGTGGCGCCGGTCTTGCTCGATTCGTAGGCAATGCCGCCGTCGGTGGCCGCGGTAAGCCGCAGTGCCAGCAGGTCGGCGCGGCGCATGCCCGTGAGGTAGGCCAGCTCGATGGCCGGCCGCAGGCGGCCGGCGGCATCTAGCAGGCGAGCCAGCTCGTCGTCGGTGACGTAACGCCGGCGCGGTGCCTCTTTGGCGCGCACATTCAGCCCCTTGGTCGGGTCCGGGCACGCGATGAGCCCGCAGTTGAGCCCCCACGTGTAGGCTGCGCTGAGCAGTGCCTTCTCGCGGTTGCCGGCGTGGCTGTTGCGCTGCATGACGTAGCGCGCCACGTCGGCGCGCCTCAGGTCGCCGACCGGCACGCGCCCGAACACGGCCAGCAGACGGCGAGAGAACGCGCGGTAGCCTGCCACGGTGGCGGGCCTGCAGGTGCTCTCGCATGCGGCCATGTAGCCGGTCACCAGATCAGCGACGGTTGCGGCCTGCACGGCTTCGGCCTCGAACTCGGCCCAGCGGCGCAGGGCCGCGCCGTAATCCTTGCCCAGCGCCGTCCAGACATTCCTGCCGCCCTTGCGGATGACGTAGTAGTACGCGCCGCGCTTGCGCTGCAGGTGGCGCGGCAGGTGCGTGTTATGGACGCGGTGGCGGCCCATCAGATCAGGATGCGCTCAGGCGGCGCGCCCAGGCAAGCGAGACCAGTCCGGTCCCGCCGGCGACATGTGTCGCGCCTTGCCGCCCAGCAGCGCGCTGGCAGCCACGAGAGGCTTGCCGGAATAAGACGTGGTGAATGGCACGCCCATCTCGGCCAGCCGCCGGCGCTGCGCGGCGTAGCTGCGCGGCCGGGTGTCGGTAAGCCGCGCGACTTCCTCGGGGGTGAGCCAGGCGGACATGCTCAGAGACCGGAAGCCAGTTTTTCCACGAGCGCATGCAGCCGTCTCAGCTCCTGCTGCAGGTAGGCTTCAGGGACTGTTCGCGCGAGGAACCACAGGCCTTCGTCCTCGGCCTGTTCATTCACAAGCGCCAGCAATTCTTCGTAGGTTTTCCTGTCCATCATGCACGGTAGGTCTCAGAAAGGGATCTCGTCGTCGGCGAAGTCGTTGGCGGCGGGCACCGCGGCGGCGGGGCGTCTTGCGGACGATGCGCCACCGCTGGCCGTGCGGTAGGCGTCGGCGCCAGCGGCAGGCGCTGCTGCGCCCGCGCCGCGCTCGCCACCACCCTGGCGTGAGCCGAGCATCTGCATCTCGCCGGCGATGATGTCGGTGCTGTAGCGCTCGATGCCGTCCTTGTCGGTGTACTTGTCGGTGCGCAGCGAGCCTTCGACGTACACCTGCGCGCCTTTGCGCAGGTACTCGGCCGCGACTTCGGCCAGCCGCCCGAAGAACTTGACGCGGTGCCACTCGGTGCACTCCTGCGTCTCGCCGGTGGCCTTGTCCTTCCAGCTTTCGCTGGTGGCCACGCGGATGCTGGTGATGACGGTGCCGCCCTGCGTGGTGCGCTTCTCGGGATCGGCGCCCAGGTTGCCGACGAGGATGACCTTGTTGACACCGCGGCTCATGCTGTCGTTCTCCGGGTGGTGGTGCTGACGCTCTGGTAGAACTCGATGCCGGGCACCTTGGTGGCGCCTTTGGTGGCGCGCGCCATCGCGTTCGCGGCCGCAGTGTCGAACTGCAGCAGCCCGTGCAGGTGCTCCTGCGCGCCGGCGGCACGGATCAGCGCAGCCTTGTTGATCAGGCGCGCCTTCCACGTGCCGCGGATCGTTGCACCCTCGACTTTGGGCAGCGGCTGCAGCACGGCTGCCGGAGCCGCGAGCGCAGCCTGCGCTTCCTGCATGGCCTCCTGATAGTTGGCCTCCATCTCAAGCGCCCGTTCTTCATTGCCCACCGCGGCGGCAGCCTCGGCTGCAGCCTCGGCCTCGCGTGCTCTTGCGGCAGCCGCTTCGGCGGCAGCACGCGCTTCCGCCTCGGCGGCTCGACGCTCTCGCTCGATGCGCGCGGTTTCGGCGCGATGCCAGCCTACGATCGCTCCGTCCAGGGTGCGGATGGCGTGCGCCAGTCGTTCCAGCGGCGCGGCAAAAAACTCGTCCACCCGGCGCCCGCCTTCCAGATAGGGTTCTTTCAGGTGCTTGCGCTTGTCCTCGATGGCGCGGCGTTGCTCTTTGAGCTTGGCCAGCGTGTCCGCGGCGTCCTGGGCGTCGCGCTGGGACTCGATCAGGTAGGACTCGGCGAGCGCGACCGCGCGCTCCGCGTCCGCCGGGGCGCGATGCGCCTCCGGGTCTTGATCGATGATGAAGGGCAAACGGTCGAAGGTCATGTGTGGTTCTCCGGTGGGAAGCGGTTGTGGACGGTGAGCTGCGCCAGAAACCGGAATCATGGGTTTTTCTGCCGCTGCCCCTCGTGCCGCAACCAGGTGCAGGCTTCGCGGAAGTTCGCGGGCGTCACCGGACCGCCTACCGCCTGTTCCACGTCGGCATGCGAGAGGCCGGCCATCGACAACCAGTCCGTCAAGATGCCGGCCTGCGCTTCGCTCAGCGGTCCTGCGACCTGTGTGCGCGCAGCGTGATCGGCAGCGGCCACTGCCGCCACGGGCGCTGCTGAGCTTGCAGCTTGCGCCGCTGCGTGTACTGCGGCTTCGCGGCGCGTCTGGGGCGCCGCGTCGGCGGCCACCTCGTGCTTGGATGGCGCGGCGGCAACATCATCTGCCTCACCGCCATCGCGCAGGACGGGCGCGCCGCTGTCCAGTTGCAGGGGGTCGCGCTCCGGTTCCAGGGGGTACGGCTCGCTGCTGCCGGCATCGGCCGCCGGCGCGGGCGCGGCAGGCGTTGCAGTGCGCTTCGCCAGCGAGGCCTTGAGGCCGGCGTTGCCGCGCGCCGGCGTCTGCGCGGGTGCCGCCGCCTCGACCGGCTCGAACCAGTCGGCCGGCGCGCTCATGCCGTCGCGCAGGGACGTGTAGATCTTGCGCAGCTGCGCCACCTGCGCCGGCTGGATGGAGTCGATGCGGCGCTGGATGCGGGCCTCGATCTGCTCCCTGGTCACGCCCATGGGCGTGAAGGCTTCCAGCAGGTTCTTGATGCCTTCGGGGCTGGTGTCGGCGTCGGCGTGCAGCGTGGCCTCGCACTGCTTGACGGCGGCCTCGATCACGTCGCCGGGGATGACGCCGAGGATGCACGCGCGCAGCCGGCGTGCGCCCTGGTTGGCGACCATCTCGTAGATGTCGCGCGGATCGGTGAGGCGGCGCGTGCCGCTCTTGGTGTGCAGGACATGGCCGACCTGGAACACCTTGACCTGCCGGGTGTTGGTTTCCAGATCCCATGCGTAGGACTCGACGGTGCTCTCGCCGTTGCGCTGCTCCAGCTCGCGCACGCCGAACTGCACGTTGCCCCAGCCTTGCGCCAGTGTTTCGGCCAGCCGGATGCTGGGGCCGGTGACGTCCGTGCCGCCGCGCGCGTAGCTGTACAGCGCGCCGCGCGCCAGCGTCGGGCGCGTGCAGGCGTTGAGGACGCGCTCGGTGGCTGCGATGGGGTCGCGCGGGAAGCGTTTGGCGATGACCATGGCGGCCTGTACCTCGGCGATCTCGCGCTGCATGCCGGCATCGGCGACGGCGTTGCTGCTGGGCCGCGCCGCGACCGGCGCGCCGGCGAACGGGTTGGCGCCGGCGATGGGTGCGCGCTCGATGGCGCGCGGGGATTCGATGGCTGCGTTCATGTGGATGGCTCCGGGTTACTTGATCAGCAGGCGGCGGCTGGGCTCGCCGGTGACGAGGAATTGCGCGTGCAGGTCCGGATGGGCAGCGGCGAAGGCCTTGGTGTCGAAGCGCTGCGGCGCCTTGGCCAGCTTCCATGTGGCCAGCGTCCTGCCGGCGTGGATCAGGGTGTCACCGCGGTCGGCCAGCGCCTTGGTGATGACCGCCTTGTGCAGTGCCTGCTCGGATTCGAGCATCTCGATTTCGGCTTTGATGGCGCGCAGGCGATCGATGGACGCCACAGCCTCGTCACTGGCCAGCACGGCGCCGGCCGCGGGGTGGTGTCCGTAGCGGTGCACCGCGTCGTCGTAGGTGACGACCGGCGGCGGTTCGCGCTGCTCGACGCGCTGCCAAAAACGGGCCTCGGCCTCGATGAGGATTTCGTGGATGTCGCGGTCGGCCGGCACCTCGTAGATGCGCAGGTCGCTGCCGCCGATCAGCACGGCCACGTCCGCCACCGGCAGCGCCGTGACCAGCATGTAGTGCTGGACCTGCAGCAGGTAGGCCTGCGGGATCTCGTCGCTGCCGGATTCGCCCCAGCCGTCCGCCGTGCGGGCCGTCTTGATTTCCAGCACGCGGCCATCGTCGGTGATGCCGTCCGCGTTGGCGCGCATGAAGGGGTAGCGCTCAGAGGTGATGGCCTCCGGGGTCATCACGGTGCGCCCGGTGCGCTCGGCGTACTGGCGGCGAATGACCGGTTCGAGCACTCGGCCCCACAGCATGGCCTCGCTGTCGTGCTGTGGCTCGGCCTCGCCGGTCTTCTCGAGGTACACGTCCAGCGCGGTGCGCCAGGGCGACAGGCCGAGGATGGGCGCGACGTCGCTGCCGCCGATGCCGAGGCGGCGTTCGGCATGGAAGCGTGCGCGCGGATCGAATGACGGGAGTTCGGGTGTGATGGGCATCGGTACGGCGTTCACGGCGAATCCTCCTGCGCGGCCAGGGCCGCGTTGGCTGCGGGGATGGGAGCCTGCTGCCCAGACCCCGGCAGGCACGGGTTGGAGTTGACGGCCGCGGGACCACGGCCGTGCGCGCCGGGCTCGCGCGGGGGTGCTGGCATGGACCCGACGAAGCCGGGACGCATGGCGGTGATGAGTGCGTAGCGCTTGCCGGTTGCGGCGGCGTAGTACCGCGCGAGCCGTTCCCACGGCTCCGGCACGCGGTCGCTGCGGCTGATGCGCATGCCGGCGCGTGCCAGACGGCGCCCGATGGCCGCGTCGCGCAGGACTTCCAGCCGCGAGCGCTCGGCGCGCGGCAGATCGGCGATGCAGAGGGTGGTCATCGCGGCGTCCTCATGCGGCCGGCGGCAGGTCGCGGCTGTCGCGCCGCTGCGCCAGCGCCTCGCGCAGGGCGGCGTCGCAGGCGCGGTGGGCGCTGGCGCCCCCGGCCAGCAGCCGCACCGCACGCTTCTGCGCGGCCTCGATGGCGGCCCGGGACAGGCCGAGGGCGAAGCCCGCATTGCGCACGATGCGGCGCACGGCCAGCTCGCGTGCGCCGGTGACGCAGGCGCTGCCGGGCGGGGCGAAGGGGGACAGGGCTTCGGCGATGGTGGGGTTGAGCATGGCGGCGTCTCCTGCTGTCGAGCTTTTATGCTAGACAAAAGCTAGACGCACGTCAAGCAGTAAGCTAGACGTGCAGGCGCAGCGGCGCCATTACGATCCGTAATGTCTGCCCGAGCGGGGGTGCCCGATGGACCGGAAGGAACTGCGTGGCGTGCGCGGCTGGCTGGCGTTCTTCGTGCTGGCGCTGTGTGCGCTGGGCCCGGCGCTGGAACTGGTGCAGCAGGTGGGGGACTTCGCCAGCGCCAGGCAGAACATGGCCGGCACGGCACTGGCCAGCCGCTGGGCCAGCTATGAAACGGTGGCGTGGGTAGTCTTTGCGGTGACGGTGCTGCTGCGCTGGGCAGCTGGCTTCATGCTGCTGCGCGTGTTCCGCCGCGTGTCGGTGCGGGTGGCGGTGGCGGTGCTGTTCGCCACGCCGCTGCTGTCGCAGCTGGGCAACCTTGGCGCGATAGCGGCCGCGTTCGGGGATTCAGCGGCGAGGGCCGCGGGCGGGGAAGTCGTGGCCGGGCTGCTGCGCGGGCTGCTGATTGCCGCGGTGTGGACGGCTTACCTGATGAGGTCGAGGCGGGTGGGGAACACGTACCCGGGTGCGAGCGGAATGTAGCCTTCAGCGGCGCCGGAAGCCGCACCCTGCACCCTTGGCTGCTGGTGCGCGCCGCGGTTGACTGCAGGGAACAGAAGGCGACAGAATGTCAACATTGGTTCCCGGAGGCTGTGATGGAAACAGCTGATCGCGCTGCGGCTGGGCACGTGCTTGCACGCGCCAGAGTGCTTTACTCGCAGCGGGAACTGGCCGGCCTGCTTGACTACAACGCGCGCCAGATCGCCCGGTGGGAGTCGGGCCAGTCGCCCATTCCCATGGCTGTGCTGCCTGCGCTGCGGGAAATCTGCGCCAGGCCGCGCCAAGGCGGGGTCGGGGATTTCACCTTCGTCGACCTGTTTGCCGGCATCGGCGGCATCCGGCTCGGCTTCGAGGCGGCGGGCGGCAGATGCGTGTTCACCAGCGAATGGGACACCTACGCACAGCGCACCTACGCCGCGAATTTCGGTGGCGCCGATCACCTGATCGCGGGGGACATCACCAAGGTCGGGCCCGGCGACATTCCGGACCATGACGTGCTGCTGGCCGGGTTCCCGTGCCAGCCTTTCAGCATCGCCGGGGTGTCGAAGAAGAATGCACTCGGTCGGCCGCACGGGTTCGAGTGCACGACGCAGGGCACGCTGTTTTTCGATGTGGCGCGCATCATTGCCGCCAAGCGGCCCGCGGCATTCCTGCTCGAGAACGTGAAGAACCTTGTTTCGCATGACCACGGCAACACGTTCCGCGTGATCCTTGACACCCTGCAGCGCGAGCTGGGCTACTCGGTGCACTGGCGCGTGATCGACGGCGGCCACTTCGTGCCACAGCATCGAGAGCGCATCCTGATCGCAGGATTCCGCAACCCGGCCGGATTTGACTGGAACGCCTCGCGAGTGCGTGCCACGGGCCGCGGTGGGCCCAGGCTGGGCGACATCCTGCACCGGGAGGACGGCACCGAGACCGATGTCGATGAGGGCCGCTACCTGGACCGCAGGGGGCGCGTGCAGCCGAAGTACGTGCTGACTGACCGGCTCTGGGGCTACCTGCAGTCCTACGCCGAGAAGCACCGTGCCAAGGGCAACGGTTTCGGATGCACGGTGGTTGGACCGGATGACATCGCACGCACCCTCTCGGCGCGCTACTACAAGGACGGATCGGAGATTCTGGTCTCGCGTGGCAGGAGAAGGAATCCGCGCCGGCTCACGCCGCGGGAGTGCGCGCGCCTGATGGGATTCCCGGACAGCTTCCGCATCCCGGTTTCCGATACCCGTGCCTACAAGCAGTTCGGCAACTCCGTGGTGGTGCCGTTGATGTGCCACGCGGCGGAGCTGATGCGCCCGTGGATTCTCGAGGCGAAGGCCTCCGCGGCGGAATCCTCGCCGGTGCAGCCTGCGCTGTTCTGATGGCTGACATCCTCGACCGCGGAGCCCGCAGCCGCCTGATGGCGCGGATCCGCAGCCGGGACACGCGGATCGAGGTTGCCGTGAGGAAGGCGCTCTTCGCGCGCGGCTACCGTTACCGCATCAATGTCGGCAGGCTGCCCGGGCGGCCCGACATCGTGCTTGCCGGTCGCAGGGTGGCGATATTCGTGCACGGGTGTTTCTGGCATGGGCACGACTGCGCCCTGTTCCGCATTCCATTGACGAACAGGCCGTTCTGGGAAGCAAAGATCGCGCGGAACCGGGAACGCGACATCGAGGCGGGCGCCAGGCTGCGGAAGGCGGGGTGGCGGGTGGCTACCGTGTGGGAATGTGCGGTGCGCGGCAAGGGTATGGATGGATTGGCCGGCGTGACCGCAAAGCTGTCCGTCTGGATGGAGGGCCGCACGGCGGCCATCGGGATCAGGGGATGAGAAAGGGCTATCTCTCGCAGTATTTCACTGCCGTGGCGTCCAAGCGCCTGAGCGCGGTGGAAGCACTGAGGCATCGCTCGAACCAGCATGAGTTCGACGGCGTGAACGCGCTGAAGGCCATGCTCGGCGCCGGGCGCCGCACGTTCGATGCGCGGTTCGTGTATCTCAACGACGACGACCCCGAACCGGTTTCAGACACGGGAAGGCTGACGTGGTACGACGCGCGCGAGAACCATCCAACGCGCTCGGAGTACCGCCTGTATTTCACGGACACCGGGGTGAGCACGAGCGCAAGCGAGGGCGACCTGCTGGTGATCGCCAGGCGTCCGGATGACTCGATGCTGGTAATCGTGGCGGAGCAGGGATCGACCATGGAGCGGCAGATCCTGTGGCTGTTCGGGCTTTCTGAAGCAGGCCATCCGGGCTTCTCGGTCAAGGGCGAGCTCGAAAGCGACCAGACGCGCCTCGAGTTCGCCTCGCGTTACATCCTCGAGCAGATCGGCGTCGAGATCGAGGAGACCGATGAGAACCTGCTCGACACCATGCTGCGGAAGTTCAACGGCAGCTTCCCCTCGACGCGGGAGTTCTCGGCGTTCGCCCGCTCAAGCGTGCGCGGCGTGGCAGCTGATGATGATCCGGACGAGGCGATCCTTGCGTGGATCACGCGCGAGGAAGTGCTGTTCCGCACGCTGGAGCGGCACATCATCGGGGACCGGCTGCGCCGGGGTTTCAGCGACGACGTGGACGGGTTCATCCGGTTCTCGCTGAGCGTGCAGAACCGGCGGAAGTCCCGTGCCGGCAGCGCGCTGGAAAACCACCTCGAGCACCTGTTCACCGCGCACGGACTGCGTTTCAGCAGGACACCGAGGACCGAGGGCAGGTCAAAACCCGACTTCCTGTTTCCGGGTGAAGCCGAGTACCACTCGCCAGAGTTTCCGGCAACGCGCCTGACGATGCTGGGCGTGAAGTCCTCGTGCAAGGAGCGGTGGAGGCAGATTCTCGCCGAGGCTGATCGCATCAGCCCGAAGCACCTGTTGACCCTGGAGCCGGGAATAAGTGAAAACCAGACCGAAGAAATGAAGGTTAAGAACGTCGTGCTTGTGCTGCCAAGATCGCTTCTGGATACCTACAGTGATGGTCAAAGGCAATGGATCATGCCGATCACGGCGTTCATGGGCCTGGTATCCAGAAGGCAAAGCTGCTGAAAACCCGGATGGAGCAGCCCATTGGGGGAAATGTCATGAGGATTGTGCGAACAGCGTTTTCGATAATTACAGGAGAGGCTGTTCTGAAGTGTGTTGCAAACGGTGGGGCCGTAGTGCTGGCCAGGTCAATTATTGTTGCGATTGAACTGTTTGCGATGGCATTAATGCTTCTTTATTTTACTGGGCATAATGCTGTTATTTCTTTCCGGCCTGAGCCGTCAATAATCAGAGGCATCATCCATAAGCATATCAACTGGCTCGGCGCCATTTGGGGCGCGTGCTATCTGTCATTTTATTCAAGATATTCGTCACAGTGGATTTACTTGGCCGATCTCTACAATAAAATAATGAGGGCCGAGGCCGAAAAACTGAACGTGGATATGTGGTGGGCCGCCTTTGTCGAAGATGCTTGGACGCTGCATTTGGCAAGAAAGCCAATGTTTTGCCATTGCATTTCCACACTGAGAAAAAGAGGAAAAGTGATGGGTCTCGTGCGCACATCACTTGGAGATAAAGAGTATGGCAGGCTGATATATGTTATTCGTAATTTTGAACGTGCGCGTGCGCTTGCTTGATCGCACAATTTGTTGCTGATTGAGTCCGGCCTCGGCTCAGAAGCGCCGCAGCGTCCACGCCGCCAGCACGCGACCGGCGACGTGCAGCTGGTCCACCTCGTCGGCCGGCACGATCTCCGGCTCGTAGGCAGGATTGCTGCTGCGGATGAGCACGCTGCCGTCGCGCCGCGCCTGCAGGCGCTTGACCATCGGGCGGCCGGCGTAGGTGATGACGTAGATGGCGTCGCTCACGTAGCGGGTGATGCCGGTGTCCACGAACAGCACGTCGCCGTCCTGCACATCGGGCACCATGGAATCGCCGCGCGCGGTGATGACGCGGATCGACCCGATGGGCGCGCGCAGCTCGCGGTCGGCCCAGTCCTTGAGGACATCGACGTGGGCGACGACTTCGCCCGTGAACTGCGGGTTGTGAATGGCCATGCCTGCGGCGACGTGTGCGTCCATCAAGGGCAGGCGAACGTAGCCGGGTTCCAGCTCGTCGGCTGCGACGCGGACCGCGGTTGCGTGTGCTGTGCCGTCAGTCATGGCTGTGGCGGATGGCACTTGCGCCTGCGCGGCGGCGTGGTCGGTGTCCATCCATCCGGGCGGCAGACCGAGCAGCCGCTCGATCTCACGCGCGACGCGATCGCCGATGCCGCGGCTGGCTTTCGATTCGACGGGAAGCTGCCACTGGTAGACCTGGTTGCGATCGCGCCCAAGGCGTGCGGCCAGCGCGGCTTGCCCGCCGGTCTGGGTGACCAGCGCCGCGAGGTTGTTCCGCCGGGTATCGCGCATTGACTGCATGGGTCTGCAGTCTAGCTCGGCGCTAGCAGCCGTCGCGCTAGCTTTGTGCTTGACAGTGTTGCTAGACGTGTCTAGCATGCTGCGCGTCATGACGCTCATTGAATTCATCTCTGATCAAGGCCGCCGGCGCGCGCTCGCGGAAGCGCTCGACACGTCGCCCGATTACCTGTGGCAGATGGCCTCCGGCTGGCGCGGACGCCGTGTGCCACTGGGCCGCTGCCCACCCATCGAAGCCGCCACGGGCGGAGCTGTCCTCTGCGAGGAAATGCGCCCCGACGTGATCTGGGAGCGCGACGCACGGGGCGGGGTGCTGGGCTACCGCGTGCGTCTCCCGGGGCAGCGCGAGGCCGCCTGAGCCATGTCGCTGCCGCTCAAGGACCTGCGCGCGAAGGTGACACCTGAAACCTGGTGTGTGCTGCAGGCGCGCGCCAGGGCATCCGGGCTGGACCACTCCGAAATCGTCCGTGACGTGCTGCATCGCTGGGCCGCCGTGGAAATGCGAACGGCCAGCCTACTGCCGCGCCTGCTGGCCACCGAGGGACTGGAGTGGACGGCGGGCGGAGCACAAGGGAGGAACGGGGAATGATGGCCAACGCGATCCCGGCCGGTTGCGGAGCGCTCCAGCGCGGCAACCGTGACGCGCCAGCCGCGCGTCGCACCGATCCCGAGTCGTCGCATCTTGCTGCCGAACGCATCACGCGCAGCGGCAGGCGAGCATCGCAGCAGGATCACGCCCATGCGGCGGTCGAGTCCTTCCCCGGGCTCACAAGTGCCGAGCTCGCGCAGGAAACAGGCATTGATCGCTATGAGCTTGCGCGACGCCTTCCCGAGTGCGCATTCGCTGGGCGAATCCGCCGCGGATCGATCCGTCTGTGTGATGTCAGCGCGCGCCCCGCGTGTACGTGGTGGCCGGCCCCATGAACTACTACGAGCGCCACCTGGGTGATTACGCGCGCGACACGGCGCACCTTTCCGTGCTGGAGCACGGCGTGTACACGCTGCTGCTGGACCGCTACTACGCGACCGAACAGCCCATCCCCGCCGAACAGGCGCACCGCGTGGCGCGCGCCCGCGCCCAGGACGAGCGCGCGGCGGTGGACGCGGTGCTGGGCGAGTTTTTCAAGCTGGTCGATGGCGCCTGGCGCAATGCGCGCGCGGACGCCGAGATCTCGCGCTACAGGGACAAACAGGAGAAGGCGCGGCGCAGTGCGAACGCACGCTGGAAGCCGTCCGGCGGCAACTGCGGAACCGGTGCGGACGCACTGCCTGCGCATCAGCCGGTGGATGCGAACGCATCGGATCAGGATGCGGACGCATTGCGGACGCGCAGCGAAGGCAATGCTCACCAGACACCAGACACCATAACCCCCCCTCGTTCCCTTCGGGAACTCCACCCCCCCGCTGACGCGGGCGGGGTTCCGTCAGCGGACACGGCGCCGCCAAAGCCGGCAGTGCCGCCCGCCGACCCGTGGGCCGCGCTGGACGCACGGCCCCCATCGCCGTCCACTGACCCGCCACCGGAGCCGCCGCAGGCCGCCGCTCCGCCACCCGTCGACCCGCCGCGGGCCAAGGCGCCACGGCGCGCCAAGGCACCGCCGCACGACACCGGCAACGCGCTGCCCGACTGGATCCCCGGCGCGGCGTGGGCGGCGTGGATCGAGGCGCGCCGCGCCATCCGCGCGCCGCTGACGCCCAAGGCCAGGACGCTGGCGATCGCCGCGCTGGCCCGGCTGCGCGACGCCGGCGACGACCCCGGCGCCGTGCTCGAGCAATCCGCCCTGCGCGGCTGGCGCGGGCTGTTTCCCCTCACCCGAGACCGTGACCATGAGCAGACCCCTGCACGCAGCGGCGGCCGCCGCGAGAGCCTGTGCGAGCGCGTCGAGCGCATCAACCGCGAAGCCGACGAGCGCGACGACGACCGCGAGCACCGTGCCGGCAACGTCATCGAGCATCCCGTCCTGCAGCGACTCCCGGCCTGATGTGCGCTGGCTGCGCCGCCTGTGGGAGCGCATGGCCGCGATCTACGGCCACCGCTGGGCCAGTGCCTACGGCGAGGCGCCCGAACGCGAGGGCACGCTGACCGTGGCCGGCGACACCTGGGCGCGCGGGCTGGCCGGGCTGACGCCGGTGCAGATCGGCGAGGGCATCGACCGCTGTCTGGCAAGCGGCGAGCCGTGGCCGCCGACGCTGCCGGAGTTCCGCGCACTGGCGCTCGGCATCCCGGCGCTGGCCGTAGTGCGCGCCGAAGTGCGGCCCGGTGCGCCGGCAGTGAGCGCGTTCACCCGCGCGGTGTGGTCGCGGCTGGACGGGTGGGCCTACCAGCGCGCAGACGCCGACCGCGCCGACCGCATGCTGCGCGAGGCCTACGAGCTGACCCGCGAGGCGGTGATGCGCGGCGAGCCGCTGCCGGACGAACCGCTGGCAGCGATCAGCCAGCAGCAGCCAGAGCGCAAGCCGCCCGCGACGACCGAGCAGGCGCGCGCGCATCTGGCGCGGATCGAGGCGGAACTGCGGGGGGTGGCGGCATGAGCGCGCGCGAGTGCTACTTCCACGTGCACGGCCTGCCGGCGCCACAGGGCAGCAAGCGCCACGTGGGCCGCGGCGTGATGATCGAGTCGAGCAAGCGCGTGGCGCCATGGCGCGAGGCGGTGAAGTGGGCCGCGATCGAGACCATGCGCGCGCAGCGCATCACGCGGCCGCTGGATGGGCCGCTGTCGGTACGGATGGTGTTCGCGCTGCCGCGCCCGGCCAGCGCGCCGAGGTCGCGCAGGCATCCCGACCGCAAGCCGGACCTGGACAAGCTGCTGCGGTCCACCATGGACGCGCTCACGGATGCGGGGCTGATCGCCGACGATGCGCGCGTGGTGGAGTTCACCCGCTTGGCCAAGGTGTACGCCTTCGACGGCCCCGGCGGCGTGGATTTCGTGGGTGCCGTGATCCATGTCGCGATGATGGAGGACGGGGCATGACCGCGCGCACCTACAACCGCCACGCCCATCGCCGTACGCGCGACAGTGCGCCCGTTGCCACGGTGGAACGATCCGAAGCCGGCGCGGCGATCGCGGCCGCAGCCGTCGCACGGCGCATGGGCTGGCTGCTGCGCGCGTGCGATGCGCGGGCCTATGTGTTCGCGGCGCCGGTGGACTGCCTGGCCTGCCGCACGGGCGCATCGACACACGGCAGCGGGCGCATCGGCGTGTACGTGCTGGGGGACGGGCACAGCGCGCTGCCCGGCCTGCTGCGCTCGCGCATCGACCTGCTGGTGGGGGTGTACACCCGTGCGCGCAGCGACCTGGTCGAGGCCCGTGTGGCGGAAGACCTGATGGCGGAGTTCGCCAGCGCCAGCCGCGTGGCTTGATCCAGCGCCCGCGCCTGCCACGCTGGGCGCCATGACGGACGCCAGGACACCCACAGCGAGGCCGCGCGGGCGAGGCCCGGGGCGGCCGTTCCGCAAGGGCCAGAGCGGCAACCCCTCGGGCAGGCGTGCGGACCTGGGCCACGTGCGCAAGCTGGCGCGTGCGCATACCAGGGCTGCGGTCACGACGCTGGCCGGCATCATGCGCGACGGGGACGAGCCCGCAGCCGCACGGGTGCGCGCGGCCGAGCTGCTGCTGGACCGCGGCTGGGGCAGGCCGACGCAGCCGATCAGCGGCGAGGACGGCGGCCCGATCGAGACGCGCAGCCTGCGCGAGCTGACCGACGAGCAGCTGCTGGCGCTGGCGCTGTCCGGGGCCAAGGCGAGGCCATGAGCGCCGTGGCGGCGCGTGTGGTGGACCACGTGCAGGCGGCGGCCGCGGCCGAGCTGCTGCGCCGGCGGCGTGCGCGGGTGAGCCTGGAGGACTATGCGCAGGCCGTGGATGTGCCCGGGCGCCCGGTGAGCGCCGACCCGGACGCCTGGATGTTCACGCCGGTCGAGAGCCCGCTGGCGCTGCACCATCGCGTGATCCTGCGCGCGCTGCAGCGTTGCATGACGACGCGCTACGGGCGGCTGATGATCTTCGCGCCGCCCGGCTCGGCCAAGTCGAGCTATGCCAGCGTGGTGGCGCCGACGTGGTTCATGGGCGCGCGGCCCGGCGCGCGCGTGATCCTGTCCAGCTACGCCACGCAGATCGCGGCCAAGCAGAGCCGGCGCGCGCGGCAGATCTGCCGCAGCCCGGTGTACCGCGGGATCTTCGGCGCGGAACTGCCCAAGGACCAGTCGGCGGTCGAAGCCTGGGCACTGACCAGCGGCAGCGAGCTGATGGCGGCCGGCATCCTCGCCGGCATCACGGGCAACCGCGCCGACGGGCTGGTGATCGACGATCCGGTGGCGGGCCGCGAGGAAGCCGAGTCCGAGGCGGTGCGCCTCAAGACGCTGGACGCCTACCAGGACGACCTGCAGACGCGGCTGGTGCCGGGCGGCTGGACGGTGCTGATGATGACCCGCTGGGCCGTCAACGACCTGGCCGGGATGATCCTGCCGGAGGACTACGACGGGCGCAGCGGGCCGGTGCGCTGCCGCGACGGCATGGTGTGGGAGGTGCTGCGCATTCCCGCGCGCGCCGACCGCGAGGATGACCCGGTGGGGCGCAGGCCGGGCGAGTACCTGTGGCCGGAGTGGTTCGACGCTGCGCACTGGCGGCTGGTGGAGGACAGCCCGGCGCCGACCGCGCGCCGCACCTGGCAGGCGCTGTACCAGCAGACGCCGGTGGTGGCATCCGGCACGCTGTTCCGCCGCGAGTGGATCCGCTGGTACGACGCGGATGAGCTGCCCGCGCACCTGTCGCGCTACATGGCCAGCGATTTCGCCGTGACCGCCGGTGCCGGCGACTGGACCGAGCACGGTGTGTGGGGCGTGTGCGCGGAGGGCGACCTGTGGGCGCTGGACTGGTGGAGCGGGCGCGAGGCGACCGACACCACGATCCGCGCGGCGCTGGCGCTGCTGGACCAGCACGGGCCGGCGCTGGTGTGGTACGGCGAGCGCGGCGTGATCGAGGCGTCCATCGGCCCGGCGATCGAGCGCGCGATGGCCGAGCGGCGGGTGCGCTGCGCGCGCGAGCTGCTGCCGACCGTGGGCGACAAGACCGCCCGCGCGCAGTCGTTCCGTGCGTACTGCGAGGCCGGCCGCGTGCACCTGCCGCGCGGCAGGGCGTGGGCGCAGCGGCTGCTCGAGCAGATGGTGGCGTTCCCGACGCCGGGCGCGCCGAATGACGCGGTGGACGTGTGCGGCCTGATCGGCCGCGCGCTGGACCGCCTGAGCAACGCGCGGGTGCCGGTGCCGAAGGTCAACCGCGCCCCGCAACCCTTTACCGAGGAGTGGTTCGACCGGCAGCCCGATGAGGCCGGCCGCGCCGCGCGCGAACGCTACTACCGCTGAGGACCGCATCATGGACCCGACCCGGGCGACACCGGAACAGGCGCTGGACGCCGGCATCGCCGCGGCCAACGCGCCGGATGACGCCGGCCGCGCGCGCGAGCGCGAGAAGGCCGACGTGCAGGCGTGGATGCGCCGCATCGAGGAGGCGCGGAAGTTCGATGCCGAGGCGCGCAAGCAGTACGCGCGCGACCGCCGCTATGCGCGTGGCGACAGCGGCTTCGAGGTGGACACCAACCTGATCGGCACGTTCGTCGACATCCTGGTGGCGTTCCTGTACGCGCAGGATCCCGACGTGGACGTGACTACGGCGCCCAGCGCCGAGCCGCCGGACATGGAGGCGCTGCGCGACACGGCGGAGGACGCGGCGGGCGGTGCCGGGCCCGACCCCGCGGCCGCGCGCGCGCGCTTCGAGGGGCTGCGCGCCCGCTACGAGCAGCGGCAGCGCGACAACAAGGCGTTCGCCGACACGCTGGCCATTGTCGTGTCGCGGCTGTGGCGGGACGGCCGCATGAAGCGGCACGCCAAGCGCTGGGTGCGCTCAGCGCTGACCATCGGCACCGGCTGGCTCAAGGCCACCTGGCAGACACGCACGGCGCCGGACCCGATCACGCAGCAGCAGATCGCCGACCTGCAGGACAACATCCGCCGCGTGGCCGCGCTGCGCGAGCAGCTGCAGGATGAGCCCGGGCAGGCGGACTGCGACGCCAAGCAGGCCGAATACCAGCGCGTGCTGGCCAGCCTGGAGACCAGGGTGGAGCGCGTCGTCGCGCGCGGCTTCGTGATCGACCTGGTGCAGGCCGAGGACGTGCAGGTGGCGCCGGGCGTGCTGCTGGCCGAGTACCTGGACGCGCCGTGGATCGTGCACCGCGCCTTCCTGCGCGCGGAGGACGCGCAGGCGCAGTTCGGGCTGCCGCAGCAGGACATGGTGAAGGCGGCGCGCTGGCGCATGCGCAAGCCGCAGACCGCGCACGGCAAGGACACGGCGATGGATGCCGACGACGTGCGGCCGGAGGATGCCGACGGCTACGAGTCGGCCGCGAGCGGCGGGCCGCAGCCGCAAGGGGGCGACGGCTTCGACTACGTGCGCGTCGAGGAAATCTGGGACCGCGACGCCAACGCGGTGCTGACCGCGGTCGAGGGCATCGACCGCTGGGTGCGCAGGCCCTACGCGCCGGACGCGGCGACGCGGTTCTATCCGTTCTTCCAGCTGGCGATCGGCGAGATTGACGGCGAGCGGCACCCGCAGTCGCTGGTGTGGCGCAGCCACAAGCTGCAGGACGAGTACAGCCGCGTGCGCAGCGCGTTTGCGGAGCACCGCCGGCGCACCCGGCCCAAGACGGTGTTCAACCGCGGACTGCTGAGCCCGGAGGACGCGCGCCGCGTCGAAAGCGCCGTGACGCAGGAAATGGTGGGCGTGGACCCGATCCAGCCAGGTGCTGACATCCGCACGCTGTTCGCGCCTGTGACCTACGCGCAGCTGGACCCGATGCTGTACGAGACGCAGAGCATCATGGGCGAGATGGAGCGCATCTGGGGCATTCAGGAGGCGCTGTCACAGTCGATCCAGACGGCCAAGACCGCCACCGAGGCGCAGATCCAGCAGACCGGGTTCCACGCGCGCACCGGCGCGATGCGCGACGTGCTGGAGGACGCGCTGGGCGAGCTGGCGCAGTACACCGCCGAGGTGGCGCTGCTGCAGATGGATGCCGGCGACGTGCGCGCCATCGCGGGCGATGACGCCTTCTGGCCGGAGGGGATGACCGTGGACGACCTGCCGGCGCTGGTGGGCGTGACGATCCGCGCCGGCAGCTCGGGCAAGCCCAACACCACGGCCGACCGCCAGGCCTGGGCCACGCTGCTGCCGCTGCTGCAGCAGGGCATCCAGACCATCGGCGCGCTGCGGCAATCGACGCCGGACGACATGGCCGACCGCGCCGAGGCGCTGCTGCGCGAGACCTTCGCGCGCGCCGGCGACCACGCCGACCCGGACCGCTTCATCCCGCGCGAAGGCGCGCAGCAGCCCCTGCCTGTGGCGCCGCCGCCGCCGCCGGCCGTGCCGCCCGGCGCAATAGCCGCGGGGCAGGTGCCGCCGCCGGCGCCGCAGCCACCGATGACCCCGGCCGGAAACGGCAGCCCGTAAACGAGGACTACAGCGATGACCACGCAGACCGATCAGCACGCCGCCGGCAGCGCCACCAGTGCGCCGGCTTCCGGCACCCCGCCGCCCGTACCGGACACCGCGCCCGCCGGGACACCGCCGCCGACCCTCGATGCCCAGCTGGCCGAGGCGCTGGACCGCGGCATTGCCGATGCCGGCGCCGGGACCGGCACGGAGCCGGCGGACACGGCGTCCGCCAACACGCAGCCGCCGAAGCGGATCGACGCGGACGCGCAGGACCGGGCGCCTGCGCCCGGCGACGCGGGCGGCAAGCCCGGTGACGCCGCGCCATCGAAGCCGGAGGATCAGGCCGCTGCGGCGGAGGCCGTCAAGACGCAGCAGCGGCAGGACGCGGAGCAGGAAATCGGCTCACTCGGGCTGAAGACCAAGGCCGCGGAGCGCTTCCGCGCCATGCACGGCGAGCTGGCCGAACTGCGGCCGCTCCGGGCGGCGATGGAGAAGGCCGGGATCAAGGATGCGGCCGACCTGCCGCGCGTGATCGAGCGCGCGAAGGCGGCCGACGAGTGGGAAGGCATGGTGCTGTCCACCGGCGCGAACCCGCAGCAGATGGGCATGGCGATGGACTACCTGCGCATGGTCAACGCCGGCACGCCCGAGGCGCTGGCCAAGGCCTACGACGTGATGCAGGCGGAACTGCAGACGCTGGCCAAGGCGCTGGGCCGCGAGGCGCCCGGCATCCACGACCCGCTCAGCGAACACCCGGACCTGGTCGAGGCGGTGGAGGCGGGCGACATGACGCGCAGGCACGCGGTGGAACTGGCCCAGGCGCGGCAGACGGTGCGCCTGCAGGCGACGCGCACGCAGCATGACCGGCAGCAGGCCGAGCAGCAGCGCGCGCTGGACACGGCCCGCACCGGACTGAACCAGCTGGGCGAGCAGCTGCGCGCGGCGGATCCGGACTACGAGCGCAAGCTGCCGTTCCTGATGCCGGTGCTCAGGCGCATCCGCGAGACGATGCCACCCGAGCGCTGGCTGGACGAGGTGCGCGCCGCCTATGCGGAAATCCCCGCGCTGCCCGCGGCGCCGGCGCCGGCACCCGCGCCGCGCGCACCGGTGGGCCATGTGCCGCTGCGCCCGGCGGGCGGCCTGCGCGCGCCGATGCAGCGCGCCGAGTACACCGACCCGATGGAAGCGCTGGAAGCAGGCATCGCCGCCGCCAACGGCGGGGCTTGATCCAGCAAACGACACGCGCATGCTGATGGTGCGGCCGGGCCGCCGCGGAGGATCGCCGCGGTCCGCGCACCACGTGAGCCAGTAAGCCGGAGTCGCGTCCGGTAGCGCATGTAAGAGGCGTCGCGCCCCTCGACGTGGATCGAGTTCATCCGATCACTTCGAGGACATCGACATGCCTTTCAACGCGCAGCAGCTGCAGACCGGCAGCAACTACCAGCTGGACGTGTTCCGCCGCAACGACCCGGTGGACCAGGTCAACACCGAGCGCCCGACGTTTGTCTGGCTCGCCTCCCACAAGCAGGAGGCGCCCGGCGGCAACCAGTTCTACACCGAGCAGGTGTACATCGCCAACGACAACAACTACCAGAACTACTTCGGCGCCGACCAGGTGAGCTACAACCAGCGCGACACCGTGCGGCAGGCCAAGTACGCCTGGTACAACTTCCATGACGGCTTCGGACTCGACGAGGACACCCTTTCCGCCAACGGCATCATCCTGACTGACGACCGCGAGGCCGTGGCCACCGGTGCCGAGAAGCTGCAGCTGACCAACCTGCTGAAGACCAACTACAACGCCCTGAAGATGGGCGTGCAGGAAAAGCTCAACGAGGAGCTGCTGCTGGACGGCTCGCAGTCGGCCAAGGCCTGTCCCGGCATCGACCACATCGTTTCGCTGACGCCGGCCGTGGGCTCGGTGGGCGGCCTGGATGCCGCGCAGTACCCGTGGTGGCGCAATGACGCGCGCACCGCGCTGACCGGCGCCAACATGGTCGACCAGATGGAGCAGGCCTGGCGGAACACCATCCGCTACGGAAAGATGAAGCCCGACTTCATCGTGGCCGGCAGCGCGTTCTGCGACGCCTACCGCAACGCGGCGGGCCAGACCATCAACCGCCAGATCATGGGCGGCGGCAACGAGAAGGGCGGCGTGAGCGTGGACGCCTCGATCAGCAACCTGTACTTCAAGGGGCTGCAGATCGCGTGGGATCCCAGCTTCGACGTGCTGGACCAGCTGTACGCGCCGGCGACGCCGTGGTCGAAGCGCTGCTACTTCCTCAACAGCCGCAGCATCGTGCTGCGCCCGGTGTCCGGGCACTGGATGGTCAACCGCAAGCCGGAGCGGCTGTACGACCGCTACGTGCACTTCTGGGGCATGACCAGCAAGTATCGCCTGACCTGCAACAAGCGCAGCAGCAACGCGGTGCTGGCGATCGCCTGACCCGGACAACTCCTTGTGCGGCGGGGGCCAGGGACGGCCATTTCTCCGCAGCACTCATCCGCCTGGAGGTTCACCATGAAAACCCTCGTTCTCGGCTCCGGCGTGTCGCTGGCAGCCGCCGCCGCGCAGGCTGCCGTGCGGCCCAAGACCACGCCGTTCCTGCCCGGCACCAACACCACCATCATCCTCGACACCGAGGGTGGCACCGGCGCGTTCACCGCCAAGGTGCAGGGCTCCGATGATGGCGTCGCCTACACCGACCTGCTGACCGTGACCACACAGGGTCCGGCCGTCCTGCAGGACGTGACGGTGCAGGCCTGGATGCGCCTGAACGTCACCGCGGCAGGCACCGCCGGCACCGTCTCCGCCTACCTGCTGGGAGGCCCGTGATGAGCCTGTCCGTCAAGACGGTGGCGGTGCTGATCGACCGCGACATGGAACACATCGCCACCGCGGTGTTCGCGCACGAGGTGCCGATCCTCGAGGCCGCGCACGGGCAGGGAGCGGTGCGGGTGGTGCGCGAGCTGGCGCCGCGCGTGATCGAAAGCGTGCAGGACGAGTTCGAGCGGCTGCGCGGCGTGTACGCACGGCGCAACGCCGACCCGGTGCTGGGTGCCTATCCGGGTGGCTTCGAGCAGGTGCAGCGCGCGATCGAGGCCAACGTGGTGGACGGCCGGGCGGCGAAGGCTGCGAGAGCTGCGGCCGCGCCGGCGCAGGACGCCGCCGCCTGAGGGTGTTCGACACGGGGCGGTCTTGCGCCGCCGGGGTTCCGGCGGCGCCTTCTTGATGCACAGACGGAGGACGCAGAACCGCCATGGCCATTCCACCGCCTGCCACCGACCCCTTCAACTGCGCGTGCGACGACAACACCCACCGCACGCTGGCCGACCTGCGGCAGGAACTGGCGACGCGGCTGGGCTTTGCCGCGAACCTGGCCACGCTGCCGGAGGTCGTGACCTACCCGTCCGGCATGAAGGCGCTGCTGGACAGTTTCCTGGCCGGCGCGCAGAAGTACCTGTTCCGGCGCTACGACGCGCTGCGCACCGAGCGCGTGTTCACGTGGAACATGGTGCAGGGCAAGCGCCATTACGACCTGCCGGCGCTGGACACCACCTTCTGCCCGAAAGGGCTGGACCCCTACAAGGTGAGCTGGGTGGGGGTGGAGCATGCCGGCGTGTGGTACGCGCTGCAGCCCGGCATTCCGCCGGAGCTGTACACCTTCCAGGTGCAGGGCTTTCCGGCGCGCTACGAGATCCGGCAGTGCATCGAGGTGTGGCCGGCGCCGGGCGACGCCCTGTTCAGGCTGCGCATCAAGGGCCGCTTCGGCCTTGAGCCGTTCGCGGCGGACTTCGACAAGGCCACGGTCGACGACGAGCTGGTGTTCCTGCTGGCGCTGGCCAACGCCAAGGCGCACTACGGGCACCCGGACGCCAGCCTGTACCTGCAGCAGTTCGAGCAGACCATGATGAAGCTGGTGGCCGGCACACACCAGACGCGCCGCTACGTGCCCGGACGGCAGACGAGGTACATCGATCCCGACCCGCTGTACCTCCCGCTGGCGGCGCCGTGATGCGTACGGTCGGCCTGGGCTCGTTCGCCAGAGGCATCAACCGGCTGCGCACCAAGGGCGGCGCGGTGCCGGACGGCCTGTACGACCTGCTGAACGGATTCGTGACGCAGGCCGGCACCATCCAGATGCGGCCGGGCACGCTGCCGCTGTACACCCTGCCGGCCGGCACCCGGGGGCTGTGCGTGTTCAAGGGCAGGCTGCACGTGTTCGCGACCAACGTGCTGCCGTCACCCGATCCGGCCATCGTGATCGATGTGCTGCGCCATCCCGATCCCACGCAGGCCGCGCTGGGGCTCAGGGAGATCCACTTCGCGGCGCCGTTCCTCGGCTACCTGTACGCGGTGGCGGAGTTCGACAACGGCGACGTGTTCCACTACTGGCTGCAGGAGGCGACGCCGTGGCAGGCCGGCGCGACGCACCTGCCGGGGGACGTGGTGCAGCCCACCGTGCCCAACGGCATGGCCTACCGCGCCGAACGGCTGGGCGAGCGCGGTACGCTGTGGCAGCCGGGTGCGCCGCGCGCGCTGGGCGACGTGGTGGAACCGACCACGGACAACGGCTACCAGTACACCGTGATCGACCTGCTGGGCAGCGCCGCCAAGTCCGGGCCGGTGGAGCCGGTGTGGCAGACCGGCGACCAGTCGGTGACGTTCGAGGATGTGGACCTGAGTGCAGGCGGCGCGCCGCCGCCGTCGGGTCCGGGCACCACGCCGCCCCCCGATGTGGTGGACCGCTACGGCACCGGCACCGCGGCCGGCACCGGAGGGGTGCCGCGATGAGCACGCCCGTCTGGCAGGCCGGCACGGTCTATCTGCCCGGCGCACTGGTGCAGCCGTCGCGGCTGCTGCCGGTGACGCTGGCGGCCCTGGCCAATCCGTCGTTCGAGAGCGATCTCACCGGCTGGACCGCGCAGGCGCTGGACGGCACCGCACTGCCCTCCATCCGCACCGACCGCGCCTTCACCGGCGGCAAGGCGGCCTGGTATGCGGGACAGATCGGCACGTGCAAGCCGAACGGCTTTGCCGGCATGGCCGGCACCTGCCTGCTGCACTGGAACAACACGGTTGCGCCGTTCGAGCAGGGCTGGTCGCTGTCGGCCAGTGGCGCGATCGCGCTGGACGCGCCGAGCTACCACGCATCGACCGGGCAGGTGCGCGTGTACTGGCTGGACGCCGCGCAGGCGGTCATCGGATTCGCCGGCGGCAACAGCATCGAGGGCGCCGATGGCGGCGCCTTCCGCACCTCGAGCCTGACCGCCGCTGCCCCGGCCGGCACCAAGTACGCGCGCGCGGCGTTCTACGTGACCGCCAACGGCAACGGCGGCGTGCTGTACGACAGCCTGAGCTGGTCGGTCGCGGGTGCGCGGCCGCCGGCCGGGCTGATCTACAAGGCGGTGCAGCCGGCCGCGGCGACCTCGGGGACCAGCGAGCCGGTCTGGCCGCTGGTGCCGGGCCAGCAGGTGAACGACGGCGGCGTGATCTGGGAGGCGGTGCAGGCCTCGCGCGTGGTGTGGAAGGCCTCGCCGCTGTACGTGTCCGGCGCTGCCGAACCCAGCTGGCCGGTGGTGGCCGGCGGCACGGTGGCGGACGGCACGATCAAGTGGGTGGCGATCTCGCGGCGCGTCGAGGATCCGAAGTGCCCCAACAGCAAGGTCGTGGCGATCGCGTCGGGCAAGGTGTTCGCGGGCGACCGGGACATCGTGCGCTTCTGCGCGACGGCCAACCCGCTGGACTGGTCGAGCGCCAGCGACGCCGGCTACCTGCCCACCGGCCTGCAGCAGAACGGCGCCAACGACGTGGCCGTGCTGAACCTGTATCGCGGCAACCTGGTGGTGATGAACGCCAGCACTTTCCAGATGTGGCAGGTGGACCCCGACCCCGCCAGCATGACGCTGCTGGACACCATTGAGGGGATCGGCTCGCTGTACCAGCGCGCGGCGCAGGCAGTGGGCAATGACCTGTTCTTCGCGACGCCGCAGGGCATCCGCTCGGTCGGCATCGCCGCCAGCAGCACCAACCTGCAGGCGGGCGACGTGGGCATGCCGGTGGACCCGCTCTACCGCGAGACCGCCCAGCTGGTGCCGCCGCGCCGGTCCACCTATTACCCGGCGATGGGCCAGTACTGGCTGGCGTTCGACCGCGACGTGCTGGTGTATTCCATGGCCCAGCCGGGACAGCCCGGAGCGTGGTCGCGCTACCGGCTGCCCTGGCCGGCGGACGAGTTCGCGCTGCTGGGCGGCACGCTGTACCTGCGGCACGGCGATACGGTCGCCGCGTTCGATCCGTGGGCGGACACGGATAACAGCCTCCCGTCCAGTTTCCCCATCGAGGGCGAGGTGCGCTGGAACTTCCTGGACTTCGGCATGCCGGGGACCACGAAGCGCATCACCGGCGTGGACCTGGCCGGGACCGGGGATGTGTCCATCGACGCCCTGACGGATCAGGCGAACCCGTCCTTCCAGCCCGTTCCGCCGACCGGTCCGCAGCCGCCCGGCTCCAGCGGACTCACCCGCGTCACGGTCGATTCGGTGCCGGGCCTGATGATTCCGATTCCGGTGGCGGCGCCGTCGATCGCGTTCCGCCTGCGCTTCAACGCCCTCGACCCCGTAAGCGGCGCCCAGGCCAGCATGCGGTGGTCGCTGAACGCGATGAACGTGTACCTGCAGGACTGCAGGAGGGGCACGTGATGGACGGCAATCCCGCGGCGGTCCTGCGGCTGGTGCGCCCCACGGTGATGGACCTGGGCTGGCTGGCCATGCACATGCGCGCCGACGAGATCGCGCAGTACCTGGCGCTGACCGACGCGGACCGCTACGACCCGGACACCGCCGCGCGCGGGTTCGCGGCCATCCCCGGCATCAGCTTCGCGCTGATGGCGCCGGACGGCATGCCGGTGTGCGCGGGCGGCTTCGAGCCGGTGCGCCCCGGCATCTGGCAGACATGGATGGTGGGCACGGACGACGGCTGGGCGTGCTGGTGGCGAGGCATCACGAAACACACACGGCGCGTGATGGACGCGGTGCTGGCGCAACCCGGCACGCGCCGCATCCAGACCAACGCGCTGGCCAGCCGCACCGGGGCGCACGAGTGGTACAGGCGCGGGCTGGGCATGCGGTACGAGGGACTGTGGCATGCCTTCGGCAAGGGCGGCGAGGACGTGATGTGTTTCGCGCGGACCAGGGGGCAGTGACATGGGCAGCGGATCGAACAGGGCGCAGCAGCAGGCACAGCAGGCCGAGCAGCAGCGGCAGGCGCAGATCGGCGCGACCACCGCCGCGGTCAACGCCGCCTACAACAGCCCGGCGCGCGTGCGGCAGATCCAGGATTTCGTGCGCGCGATGCGCGACTACTACGGGCAGGACCTGGACCGGCAGAAGGCGATCAACGACCGCGAACTGCGCTTTGCGCTGGCGCGCAACGGCGTGACCGGCGGCAGCACGCAGATCGACCAGCAGCGCACCGCCGGCGAGATGTACCAGCGCGGGGTGCTGGACGCCGAGCGGCGCGCGCAGGGCGCCGGTGCGCAGCTGGCCGGGCAGGACCAGCAGACGCGCCTGAACCTGATCTCGATGGCGCAGTCGGGGCTGGACGCCGACACCGCCGCGCAGCAGGCGGCGAGCGCCATGCGTACCTCGCTGGACAGCGAGCTTGCCGGCGCGCAGGCGCAGGGGCTGGGCGACGTGTTTGCCGGCATGGCCAGGCTGTACGACCAGTCGCGGCAGGCCAGGCAGTACCGCGAGGCGTTCGGCGCGCCGCTGTACCAGCCGATCTATTCGTTCGCGCAGCCGCAGGCGCGCACGCCGTTCTACATGTGGGGGCGCTGACCATGGGCACCGAGGCACTGTGGGTTCCGCTGGCGATCGGCGCGGCATCGGCCGGCGCCGGCTACATCAACAGCCAGCGCACGGCGCGCCGGCAGGACGAGGCGCTGGCGCAGCAGATCCGCGACCAGATGGCGACGCGGCAGGCGGCGGCGCAGCGCGTGGCGCAGACGGTGCAGGACACCGCCGCATCGGCGCCGGAGCAGGACCGTGCCGGTGCGCTGCAGGGCTATCTGGACGCCCTGCGTGCGCACCGCGCCGCGGCGTCCGGCGCCATGGCGACGCCAGGCGGCACCTCGGCCGCGTTCCAGCAGGACGCGCGCGACGCCGCGGGTGGCGTGCAGGACTACGGCGACCGCGTGGCGGGCCTGATGGCGCGCATCGATGCCCCGGCGCTGCAGCGGCAGCGCGAGGGCTTTGCCATCGGCAACCTCGGCGTGGATTTGGCGACCTTGCGCAGCAAGGCGCAGGGCATGGATTTCCTGAACGAGCTGCGGCTGCGCGGCATCCGCCGCAATCCGTGGCTGGACCTCGCCACCCAGACCGGGCAGTCGGCGGCGTGGACCATGGCCCGGCGCGGCAACGGGGGTGCGTGATGGCCAGCCTGGGCGAACTGATGGCGCAGTGGCAGCCGCAGGCCAACGCCGGCGCGCTGGCGCTGGGCGACCTGCTGGGCGGCGGCCCGGCGCAGCGCGCACGGGATGCCGGCGTGCTGGGCATGGAGCGGCGCGCGCGGCTGGACCAGATCTTCGAGCGGGCGCGCGAGGCGCAGCGGCGCGGCATCGCGCAGGACACGCTGGCGCCGGCGCTGGGCCAGCTGGGCATTGCGCAGCCCGAGGCGGCATCGACGGTGATGCTGAGCGGCATCCCGCTGCGCAACGTGACGGCGGGGCTGGGTGACCTGATCGACCAGAAGCTGACGGAGCACGCGGCGGCGCTGGCGGACAGCGGTGACGTGGACGCATTGAACCGGCTCAACGCGGTGCGTGGCGAGAAGCTGATCCCGCGTGCCGATGTGCAGGGCAATGCCGTGATCGACCCCTACCGTGCGCCCGAGGCACAGACGGTGACGCTGACGCCGCTGGGCGATGCGATGGCGGGCGCGCAGCGCGCGCAGGCCGGCAAGTACGGCGCCGAGGCCGGCGCCGCGGCGGCGCTGGCGGGCAAGCGCCGGGTGGAGACCGCAGAGGTGGGCAAGACCGCATCAGAAAAGCCGGAGCCGGCGGCGCCATCCGATGCTGAGGCACTTGGGCAGGCCCGCGCACTGATCGCGCAGGGCAAGGATCCGCGCGTCGTCGCCGCCTACCTGGTGAAGAAGGGCTATCCGCGCGCAGCCTCGCTGCTGGTGGGCAACAGCGACGCCTACCTGCAGCAGGGCGAAGGGAACTGATATGGCCGGGCTGTTCGACGATTTCGGGCGCTTCGAGCGCACCGGGACGGTGAACACGGACGGGAGCCGTGCGGCCGGCGGTGCCGGACTGTTCGATGGTTTCGACGCCTTCGAGAAATCGCTGGCCAGGCCCAGGCCTGCAGCGCCCGCGCCGAAGCCAGCACCGCAGCGCGGGCTGGGCGACGTGATGGGCGACTACGGCATGGCCGTGTCGCGTGGTGTGGCGCAGGGGCTGTCCGGCATGGGGCAGGCCGCGACCTTCCTCGGCGGCATGCCTGTTGCGGCGCTGATTGATACCGTGCGCGGCGGCCATGACGCAGCTGATGCCGTGGGCCGCGCGGTGGACAGCATCGGCAGGTTCCAGCAGGACGTCGGCTATGCGCCGGACGCCAGCACAGGCGAGCGCGTGACCCAGCAGGTGGCATCGTTCGTGCCGGACCTTGCGACAATGATGTTCAGCGGCGGGGCGACCGGAATTGCACGTGCAGGGGCAGGCACTGCAACACGCGGCGCGCTGGCCCGCGGTGCGGGAATTGCGGGCCGTGCGCTGGAGCGCAGCGCCAGGGCCAGCATCATTCCGGCCGCATCGCACGCCGGGCAGACGGCGCAGGACGTGATCGAGGCCGGCGGCACGCCGGCGCAGGCGGGCGAAGCCGCGGCGATCAGCGCGCTGACGGACGTGGCCGCCAACGCGGTGCCGCTGAGCGTGCCGGGCGGACTGCTGAAGCGTTCGGCCACCGGCGCCGCCGCGGGTGTGGGCGCGGAACTGGCGCAGAACGCGGCGCTCAATACCGTGCTGCCGGAGGGCGCGAAGCGCGAGAGCACGGGCGAGGGCCTGGCTGTCAACGCCGGCGTGCAGGCGCTGATGGCGGCGCTGCTGGGTCCGCGCGCCGGACAGTCCATGTGGGGCGAGGCCGCGCCGCGGCACAAGCCCGGGCCGGTGCCGGAACCGGCACCCATGCAGCGTGCCGCAAAGCCGCCGTCACCTGCGCCACCGCCGCCCGCGCCACCTGCTGCCGCGCCGGTGCGCGGCGGCGCCACGCGCCCGCAGCTGATCGAGGCCTGGCGCGGTGCACGTACCCCGGACGAGAAGGCCGCCGCGGCCGCCGCCATCGCGGCGTTCGATGCGGCCAAGACCGCGCCCGCGATGGCCACGACGCCTGCGCGGCCGGAAGACCTTGGCGATCTGCTGGGTCCGACGGCGCAGCGAACCGACCCCACCCCACCGGCGCCACCGCCACCGCCACCGCCTGCCGGTGCGCCATTGCGCATCGACGATGGTCTGACCCTGCAGAACCGCGACCGCAGCCGCGTGGCCAGTGTGGCGCAGATGCAGGCGATTGCCCGCAATCCGGACCCGGAACGGCTGGGCTTCTCGCGCGACCCGAATACTGGCGCGCCGATGGCGTCGACGCCAGGCGGCCAGTTGCCGGAGGGCGCCGCCCGGGGACGCGAGGACTACGTGAAGCTGGCCGACGGCCGCCGCATCCCGGTGCGCTATGCCGTGATCGAGGCCGACGCAGTACAGGCCTCGCACGATGCCGACGGCGCCGTGAACCCGGCCTATGCGGGCGCCGCACTGCGCGCGCTGAACAACGGCCGCACGGCGGGCCTGCAGGCAGCGTGGCGCGCAGGCCGTGCGGGGAACTACCGGCAGGGCATCCTGGCCGACGCCGCGACGCATGGCGTGGACCCGCAGGCGGTCGCGGGCATGCGCAGCCCCGTGCTGGTGCGCGTGTACGACCGCGCCCACGACGCCGGCGACATGGCTGCCGCGAGCAACGCCAGCGCACAGCTGGGCCTGTCGCCGGTGGAGCGTGCCACCACCGACGCGCGCGCGCTGCCGGCGCTGGACGGCCTGAGCCTGGGCGAGGACGGCAGCATCCTGCCGACTGCGAACCGCGGTTTCTTCCGCGCGTGGTTCCACAGCCTCGGGCCGAACGAAGCCGCGCAGATGGTGGACGCGCGCGGCGAGCCGAACGCCGCGGCCCTGCAGCGGCTGCACGCGGCGGTCATCGCACGCGCCTACGGCGACGACCGGCTGCTGTCGGCGATGGTGGAAGACCTGAATCCGGAGAGCCGCAACGTGCTGTCCGCCATGCGGATGGCGGCGCCGGCATTGGCCCGGCTGGAACGCAGCGGGCCGCTGGGCAACCTGCCAAGGGTGGTCGCCGACGCTTTCGAGCTGCTGCGGGAAGCGGCACGCCGCGGCCTGCGCCTGGACGAGTTCATCGCCCAGCGCGACCTGTTTGGCAGGAACACGCAGGCCGAGTCGGTGGCGCGCTTCTACGCGGACAATGCGCGCGCGCCGCGCCGCATCGCCGATGCGCTGCGTGCGGCGGCAGGGTTTGCTGAGCGCGCGGAGACGGGCGCCTCCAACGAGAGCCTGTTCGGCCCTGCTCCAGTGCCTGCCATCGACGATGCGCTACGCTACGCCAACGAGCAGATGAGGGCCGCACATGGCGACCAGGCACGCGGGTTCGATCTCGGTTCCGATGCTCGACGCATTGCTGAACCTGGGGGTGGCGGCCGGCAACGCGAAGGACGTGCCGGGCGAGCCGCCGCTGGTGCTGCCGCCGGAGGTGAAGGCGCGGATCGAGGCGGCGCGGTCGAAGGCTTCGGCCTCGACGGCGGCCGTGCCGAAGGGCCGCCCGCCGAGGTAGGCCGGGCACCGGAATCGGGCAGCCTGTTTGCGCCGCCGACGCCGCGCGAGCAGCTGCACGCCGAGGCCGAACGCCGCGACGCGGCACGCAACGGCACCGGCCAGCCCGGCCGCACGGACATGCTGGCCGGCGGCGGCGAACTGTTTGCCGGGCCACGCCCGGAGCAGGCGGACCTCGGCAGCATCGGAACCCTGGGCAAAGAGGGTGCGCACTATGGAAACACCCGTCCCCTACCGGATACGGCGCAACGTGCTGGCGGTGAACTTCCGCAGGACGCCGCGGCTGGACGGTCCTTCCTGCAGCCCCAGCCCGGACAGCTGGACCTGTACTTCCCGGCGCAGCGCGGCGACCGTGGCGACTCTGCCGCGAGGGCCATCCGCAAGGAAACGCTGAGCGCGGTCAGGCGCGAGCTGGCCGCCGGCGGCGACGCTTCGCCGGGCGGGCACGGCGGGACGGCACCGCAAGCCGCTGCGCCCGGCACGGCCGGACTCCGGCAGCGCGTGCGGCTGGTGCGCACCGGCGAGTTTTCCAGCGGCCTCCCGCGCGTGCGCGATGCCGCAGACGCCGCGCACATCATCGCGCCGCTGCGCAAGAGCCCGCAGGAACAGCTGCTGCTGCTGGTGGTGGACGGCGATGGCGTCCCGCTGGCGGTCGCACGGCATTCCATGGGCTCGCTGGATGCGTCCACCGCAGTTCCTGGGCTGATGGCGAGCACAGTCGCGGCGATCCCGGACGCGCGGGGCGTGTACTTCGCGCACAATCATCCGTCTGGCCGGCTGGAGCCGAGCGCTGCGGATCGGCAGATCGAGCAACGATTCGCGGCACTGCTGAAAGGTTCCGGCATCGAGCTGCGCGGCTCGATCATCGTGGTGCCCGGCTCCAGGAAGTTCGTGCATTTCCAGGAAGGCGTCAGCGACATCACGACGGCGCCACGCGGCGCAGTTGAAGTGCCGCGCGTCGAACGGCAGTTCGCCAAGGTGTCCACGGGCGCTGGTGAGAGCGGCACGATTCCGCTGCCCAAGGGATTGCTGGAAAGCCCGGCGCAGGCCCGGCAGGCGGTGGGCCGCATCATGGACAGCGGAACGCCCGAGGGGCTGCTACTGCTGGACAATCAACATCGCCCCATCGGCGTGTATCCGATGGGCACGGAGAACATGGCCAAGCTTCGCACCGGCGACGTGCGCACGTCCATGGTGCCCGTGCTGCGTGGACTGCACGAGAGCAACGCCAGCGCCGCGATCATTTTCAGCAACGATCCTCTGGAGCTGGGCAGCATGCGCAATCTGGGCAGCGCGCTGGACGATGCCGGCGTGCGCGTGCTGGACATCATGTACCGGACCGGGGACGGCATCGTCCACTCGGTATCTGAAAGCGATCGAGGCATCACCAATAGCGGCCTGACGCGCCTGGATGGGCGTCCATTCCTGAGCCGGCGCGATGCCGATGAAAATGTGCAGGGTTCCGATACTGGACAGCGAGGACCGGATGGACAGCAGGCCGTACCCGAGACTGCGCGCGCTGCGGGCGACGGTGCGCGACTTCCTGGCGAGGGTTTCGCGCATGCCGCACGCGCGGGCCAGACCCGGCACAGCCGCGACCTCGCCACTGCAATCAACAGGCTGCTTGCCAAGGAAGGCCGGACGGATCGCGTCCGGTTCCGCGAAGTTGCCGCCGATGATCTGCCACGTGAGGCACAGGAAGCCCTAGATGCATTCGGCGCCGCCACCGGCACGCGCACGGTGGTGTTCCGCAACCTGACGCCGGAAGTGATGGACTTCAACGGGGTCAACCTGCGCGACGGGCGGCTGTTCCTGAACGAGCGCGCCGACCTGCCGCTGGTGACGGTGTCCGGGCACGAGTTCACGCACCAGCTGCGCAGGGACAATCCCGATCTGTACGCCGAACTGGAAGCCGAGATTCTCCGGCAGGGCGACGTACGGCGCTACGCGAGCGAGCGTCTGGCATACGAACGCAATGCAGGACGCATCGCGCCGGAGGAACTGACCTCCGACGCCGTGGGCGATGCGCTGGGCGACCCCGCTTTCCTCGACCGGCTGGCCAAGGCCAACCCCGGCGTGTTCCGCAAGGTGGCGGACGCCTTCATGCGCTACCTGGACGCGCTGCTGGCGAAGATGGGGCGCGTGCGCGACCTGGGCAGCAACCGCTATCTGCAGGATGTGCAGCGCTTCCGCGACACGCTGCTGGACGTGCTGCGCCGGTACGAGCCGACCCATGCGCAGCCCGAGGCCGGCGGGCCCGCCTCCACCATCGACGCCATCGTGCCCGACTGGTACACGCCCATCAGCCAGCAGCCGGAAGCGGTGCGCGGCGCACTGGCGCGCGAGTTTCCCGAGTATTTCACGCGCGGCTGGATGGATGCGCGCAGCGGCGTGCCGGCACCGGACGCGAAGCGCTACGGCGCGAGCGACGCCATGCTGGGCGAGCGCGGGTTTGTGAAGGGTATCCCCGCCGAGGTGATGACCGTGCAGACGCTCGTGCGCGAGCTGGCCGGCAACCGCCCGGAAGGCTGGTCGCGAGCGGCGGAATCCGCGGCGGAAAAGCGCATCATCGATGTCGTCAACGAACCCGGCGGGGCGGTCCTTGCGCGCGGCGGCGCGCCAGCCGGCATGACCGGCACACCGGAGTTCCGCCGCTGGTTCGGCGACAGCAAGGCCGTGGACGCGCAGGGCAACCCCCTGACGGTCTACCACGGCACCGGCAGCGAGTTCTGGGCGTTCGACAACGGTCGCCTGTCCGGCCATACCGGGCACATGACTTCGGCGCTGGGGCATTTCTTCGCCGAGGACCGCGCCAAAGCCGAGCGCTATGCCGAGAAGGCGGCGGACTACGTGCCGGCCGACCAGCGCGTGATCGACGCGCAGCTGAGCATCCAGAATCCGAAGCGCATGACACTGGCCGAACTGCAGGCCATCGACAACTTTGATGAGGCGCGCGCGCTGCGCCGCCGACTGGAAGGCGAGGGTTACGACGGCATCCATCTGCCCGACATCGGGCAGTGGGTGGCGTTCGAGCCGACGCAGATCAAGAGCGCCAGTGCGAACCGCGGCACGTTTGATCCGGAGAACCCGGACATGCGCTTCAGCCGCAGCGCGATGAAGTCGGTGGAGGCCAACGAGCGCCGCGGCGCCGAGGCCATGACGCGCGTGCTGCTGGACCGCGCCGACGCACACCGCGCGATGTACCGCACGGGGCTGGGCTGGGTGGATTTCGTGTGGGGCAGCACGGGTGGTGAAACTGCCGCGAGCGGCGCGGTTCGCCACGGCAAGGGCATTGCGCACCTGATCGACCAGCGCATGCGCAAGGACGGGATGACGCGCGATGAGGCCGGGCGCCTGGCGCAGCGGATGGTGACGGTAATCGCGCGCGGACGGGAAGTATCACGCCACGATGTTGGCGGGTCCGTCAATGCCCGTCTGGATCATGGCGGATACCAAGCCGTTCTTGTCCGCCAGAAGGGGTCGAACACCTGGCTGCTTACAGGGTTTGAGAAGGCGCCCGGTGGTGCCGACGCTATTGGACATGCCTCGGCATCTACGCACGTCGGGCCTACAGGTAATCGTCCCGACGTGGGAGCGGGTCCCGATGCCAGTATCCCACCGCCCGACGCCGCCGGCAACGGACCGATGTTCAGCCGGCGCGCGCCGAGCGAGCCGGATCTTGCCGGCGACAGCCGCACGGATCTCGCGCGCATGGCGGCATCCGAGGCGCGCCGGCAGGCCGAGGCGGGCCGCGCGGCGGTGCTGGGCCATCTGGCCGCCCGGGGCTACCGGCTGGGCGCGCCGGGCTGGCAGGCAGACACGGGGCGCTGGGTGGGTGCGCGCGGGGCGCTGCACGATGCGCGCGTGGCGCTGCAGGACAAGATGCTGGCGCTGCGGGACGCGCAGCAGGACATCGAGCGCTTCGCGGGCGGCGTGCTGCCGGACGCGATGGACGCCTACCGGCTGGAAAACCTGATGCACGGCCGCGTGGCCGACCGCATCAAGGCGATCGAGCACGATTTCACCGGGCCGCTGCAGCGGCGCATGCGCAACCTGGGTGTGAGCGTCGCGCAGCTGGAGGACATGCTGCTGGCGCGGCATGCGCCGGAGCGCAACGCGCGCATCGCGGAAATCAACCCGGCACTGCCTGACGGCGGCGCGGGCATCAGTACGGCGGACGCGCAGGCGGTGCTGGACGGGCGCATGGCCGGGCCGTACTCGGGCAAGGTGATGGATGCGGCGACGCGCGCGAAGCTGGCGCACTTGGCCGGCATGGTAGACCGGCTGCGCGCCGACACCCTGCAGGAACTGCTGGACTCGGGCCAGATCACGCAGCAGCTGCACGACGCGCTGCTGAACACCTACCACTACTACGTGCCGCTGCGCGGCCGCGGCGATGATCTGGACGCGGACCTTGGCCGTGGCGCCGGCACCGGGCGCGGCGCGTCGGCCACGCGCCAGAACCTCCGCCGCGCGCTGGGCCGCGGCGAGGGCAACCTGCCCGGGGACATCCTGGGCGAGCTGATCGGCGATGCGCAGCGCGTAGCGCTGGGCGCCGAGAAAGCGCGCGTGGGACGCGCCCTGCTGCGGCTGGCCAGCGAACACCCCAACGAGGCCGCGTGGACGGTGGAGCCGGCCGACCTGGAGTGGAAGTTCAACGAGACGACCGGCGAGGCGTACCTCGGCCCACGCAACCGCGCCGAGGACATGGACCGCACGCTGCTGGTGAACGAGGGCGGCACGCTGTACCGCGTGCGCTTCAACGACGCGCGGCTGGCCAGGGCCGTGCTGAACCTCGGCGCGCGCGACCTGAACGCGCTTTCGCGCGTGCTGGGACCGGTGATGCGCTACCTGTCGGCGACGCTGACCAGCTACAACCCGGGGTTCGTGCCGGTGAACATGGTGCGCGACCTTGGGCTGGGGCTGTCGGGCCTGGCCGCCGAGCACGGCCATGCCGTGATGGCGGATGCGCTGCGCGCTTACCCGGCGGCGATGCGGGCGGCGTTCCGTGACTTCCGGCACCGCGCCGGCGACGCGGATGTGCCGGATGCGCGCAAGAGCATGGAGGACTGGGCGCGCGAGTTCGCGGAAGCGGGCGGGCAGACCGGCATCGCGGTGATCCCCGACGTGGAGAGCATCGGCCGGGATCTTGCGCGGGGCGCGCAGGACTGGCGCACGCTGCTGGCGCGCGGCCATGTGCTGAGCGCGGCGGCGCGCCCGCTGGCGCCGGTGGCGCGCGCGGTGGAGCGCATCAACGTGGCCGTGGAGAACGCGCTGCGGCTGTCGGCCTACGTGGCGCTGCGCAGGACTGGCAGGACGCGCGAACAGGCCGCCGGGTACGCCAAGAACATCACGGTGAACTTCAACCGCAAGGGCGCGTTCGGGCAGGCGGCCAACGCGCTGTACCTGTTCTTCAACGCCAGCGTGCAGGGCGCACACCGCGTGGGCACCCTGATCCGCGACAACCCGGGGACCATCGGCACCGGCATGGCCGCGCTGGCGGGCCTGCAGGCCACGTTCGCGCTGGCGCTGATGGACGACGAGGACCAGCAGGGCCTGAGCACGTGGGAGACCATCCCCGCCTGGCGCAAGCAGACGAGCCTGATCATCCCGGCGCCGTGGTCGCAGGACGGCTATTTCGCGCTGCCGCTGCCCTACGGGTTCAACTGGTTCGGCTACGCGGGCGGGCGCATCGCGCAGGCCGCGGCCGGGCGTGACCGCGAACGCGCCAGCGTGGTGGTGGACCTCGCGCAGGGCGCGGTGCGCGCGTTCTCGCCGCTGCCGCTGGACGAGGGCCTGCAGGGTGCCGCACCGTTCGTGGTGGCCAAGGCCATGCAGCTGGCCGGCAACCGCGATGACCTCGGGCGGCCGATCGCAAAGGACGGCGGCTTCGACCGCTTCGATGTGCCGAAGGCCGCCACCGGGCGCGCCGACACGCCGCAGGTGTACAGGCAGGCCGCGTGGGCGCTGAACCGCATCGGCGGCGGCGACGACTTCACGCCGCCGGTGTACATGAGCAGCCTGACCGACGTGGCCCCCGAGCAGCTGGAATGGCTGGTCACGACCGCGCTGGGCGGCCTGGGCGGCACCGCCAGCCGCGGGCTGCGGTTCGGGGAAGGCCTGCGCGCGGGATCGTTCCGGGGTGTGGCCGACGCGCTGAGCCAGGCGCCGGTGGTGTCGTCGTTCGGCATCGAGGGCAACCGCAAGGCGGCGGTGGCGCAGGACTTCTACGGCCAGCGCGACGCCTTTGAGCGCGGCCTTGCGCGGCTGCGCGCGGCCTGGGTGGCGGACGGCGTGGACGGGTTCAGGGCGGAGCGCGCCCGGCTGGGGGCTGGGTTCGCCGGCGTGAAGCTGGCGCGCTACACCGGGCTGTCGCGCGATGGCAGCAAGGTGCCGGGCGACGTGCGCGTGACCAGCGCCGGATCGCCGGTGCTGGCGGCGGCCCCGGGGTCGATCTTCGAGGCGCACAGGGACGCGGTGGCCGCCGCGGGCGGGATGACGCGCGCGATCCAGCGCCTGCGCGGCGATGACCCGATGACAGTGGGCGAGGTGATCGCCCTGGCCGCGGGCGACGGCAACCGGCGCAAGGCCGCCGAGGCGATCGAGGCGGCGGAGCTGCCGCGCAGCGGGCAGGCCGACGCCGTGCTGCGCCGCCGTGCGCTGGACTATCTGCAGCAGCGCCGGCAGGAACTGCAGGGGCACTACCTGCAGCGCGCGCGCGATGACCGGCGTGGCTTGATCCAGCGCGGCGGCAAGGCAGCATGACGCCATGTGGATGCCGGGCGCCATCAGACCCTACCTGGCCGGCGCGGCCGCGCTGGCGGTTGCGGCCGCCACGCTGGGCTACGGCAGCCTGCGCTGGCAGGCCGGCTACGTGCGTGGATCCGCCGCGCTGGAACAGGTGATGCGGCGGGCATCCGATGCCGAATCCGATGTGGCCCGGCTGGCACGGGCACTGGACGAGACCAACCGGCTGGCCGTCGCCGAACGCGCCAGCGCCGAGGCCGCGCGCGCCGCCGCACGCGCCGCCGCCGCACGCGCCGCGCAGGACCGCCAGCACGCCGATGCCGAGGCGGCGGCCTGGCGCGCGAAGTTCGACGAGGCCACGCGCGCGCCATCGTGCCGTGCCCTGATGGAGACGAAGCTGTGCGGCGTCACGTCCTACTGACTGCGGGCATGGCCGCGCTGGCGGGCTGCGCAGGCACGCCGCCGCGTCCCGTCGCACCCGACGTGGTGCAGGTGCCGGTGACGCGCTACGTGCCGATCCCCGAGACGCTGACCGCGCCGTGTCCGATCGCCGGACCGAAGGACATGACCGTGGGCGAGGCGGTGCGGATTGCCCGCGAGCGCCGGCGCGCGCTGGAAGCCTGCAACGCGCAGCTGCGGCAGATCCGGGCCGTGCAGGGCTCGCCGGCGGATGGGGGGCTGCGCCCATGAGAAGGATCCCGGAAGACCTGTTCCGCATGGCGCCTTGGGGCGCGGCCGCGCTGCTGCTGCTGGCCGCTGTCGGCGGGATGGCGCCGCAGCAGCTGGGCGTGGTGGTGTACAAGCTCGCGCTGATCACGACGGCCGCGTGGACCGGCTACTGGATCGACCGTGGCCTGTTTCCGTACGGCAGGCCGGACCGGATCGACGCGCGCCTGTTCTCGATGGCGGCGTTGCGCCGCGCCATCGTGATTGCCGCCTGCATCATCGGCGTCAGCATCGGGCTGTGACCGTGAGCACCGTAGGCGCCTGCTTCCTGCTGCTGGCGGCCGCGCTGGCGATGCCCGTCCTGTGGACAGGCGCCTTCCATCCGCGCCGTCCCTTGAAGTGGGCGCAGTGGTGCGCGCGGCTTGCCGTTGGCTCATTGCTGCTGGCGCTCCTGCTGGGAGCCGTCAGCGTCGCGCGCGCTGCGGATGTTCCGCGTGCAGCCATGCCCTGGCGGGACACGCTCATCCGCACGGCGCGCGTGGCATGGGGACTGGACGCGCCGGTGGCGACTTTCGCCGGCCAGGTGCAGCAGGAGAGCGGCTGGAACCCGGCGGCGCGCTCATCCGCCGGCGCCACCGGCATGGCGCAGTTCATGCCGGCGACGGCGGCGTGGATCTGCGGCGCGTACCCCGGGCTGCCGGCCGGCTGCGACACCCTGAGCCCGGCCTGGGCGCTGCGGGCGCTGGTGACCTACGACCGGCACCTGTACGTGCGGACGCCGCCCGGAACGCACTGCGGGCGCATGTGGGCGGCCCTGCGCGGCTACAACGGCGGGCTGGGCCACTGGCTTGCGGAATGGCGCGCCGCCGGACGCCCGGAGGATCTGCGCGCCGCCGATGCGGCCTGCGGAGAGGCCCGCCGCGCCAGGCGCTTCTGCGCCGAGAACCTTGGATACCCGCGCCGCATCATCGGGCGCTGGCAGCCGCTGTTTGCCGCATGGGGGCCGGGCGCCTGCGCGCGCCTGGAATAGCGTGACCGTGCAGACCGGAGAACGCAGGGTGAGCGAGAAACGCGCGGGCATCGAGCGGCACGTGCAGACGATCATGGTCGGGCTGATCACGGCGGGCATCCTGTGGATGGCCACGTCCGTGTGGAGCACGGGCACGGTGGTGGCGCGGATGGACGAGCGCGTCAACGGCATCGCCGCGCAGATGCGGCAGCTGTCCGACGCGGTGCGCAGCGCCTCCGATACCGCGATGCCGCGCAGCGAGGCGCGCCAGCGGTTCGGAGACGTCGAACGCCGGCTCGACAACATCGAGAAGTCCGACGCGGAGCAGGCGCGCGAACTGGCCAGGCTGGCGGGGGGCAGGGCGCGGTGAAGGTGCGCGTACCCGTTGCCGGAACCATCGGCCGCGCGGTGGACGTGCCGCGGCACGCGGCGGACGGCGCGACCGTCGGCGTGAACCTGCGCTGGCCGGATGGCGCGCTGGTGAAGGAATCCGATCTGCGCGACCCCGCCGGCACGGGCGGCGGATCGGCGGGAACCGGAGCCAGACCGATCCCGTGGAAGCTGGTGCTGGAAGTGCCAGCGAACGTGCAGGCGGTGGCCGCGCTGGCAGGCGCCGGGCTGGTGACGCGACGTGCGAACGGCGACTGGACCGTGCGCGCGATTGTGTCGAGCGACGGCAGCATTGCCATCACCAGCCCGGACGGCGGCGCCGGCAATGTGGATCTGGTGCTGCCCGATGTGCCTGACTCCGGCCTGGGTGCGCTGCTGGCGATCCAGCGCGACGCCAAGGGCCGCGTGACCGGCACGCGCGCGCCCACCACGGACGACCTGCCGGAAGGCGTCACGAACCGCTACCAGCACGATTACCTGCATACGCAGGGCACCGCGGCAGACACCTGGTCGGTCGCGCACAACCTCGGGCACGAGCCCATTGTCGCGGTGCGCACGCAGGGCGGCGCCGACATCGAGGCCGCCGTGACCCACCTTTCCGCCAACAACCTCGTCATCAACCTTTCCGCTCCGCTCGCGGGCTTCGCGCGCTGCATCTGAGGACGCCACCATGGCCAAGCAGGTATTCACCGATTTCAACTTCAACGGCGGCGCCAAGGTCACGGGCCTGCCCACGCCAACCGCTGCCACCGACGCCGCCACCAAGGGCTATGCCGACAGCCTGATCGAAGGTCTTGCCTGGAAGGATGATGTCGTCGTTTCCACGCAGGCGAACATCAACCTGGCCAGCCCTGGCACCGCGATCGACGGCGTGACCATGGCAGTCGGCGACCGCGTGCTGGTGCGGGCGCAGACGGGCGCTACGGAGAACGGCATCTACATCTGGAACGGATCGGCCACGGCCATGGGGCGCGCGCCGGATGCCAACGCCAGCGCCGAGTTCAACAACGCGGTGGTGTCAGTGAACAGCGGCACCAGCGCTGGCACGACCTGGCGATGCACGACGCTCAACCCGGTGCTGGGCACCGATGCGATCACTTTCACCAGTTTTGTCGCAGGCGCCCCGCCAGCCAGCGAAACGACGGCGGGCATCGCCGAAATCGCCACGCAGGCGGAAACGGACGCGGGCACGGACGACCTGCGCATGGTTACCCCGCTGAAGCTTGCCAGCTGGGCAGGCCGGGTGCGCAAGTTTGCCGCGAGCATCGGCGATGGCACGGCGACGCAGTACGACGTGACCCACAACCTGGGCACGCTGGATGTTCAGGTGACCGTATACCGCAACTCCTCGCCCTATGACGAGGTGATCGTCGATGTCCAGCGCCTGAGCGTGAACGCGGTGCGCCTCGTTTTCGCCGGCGCGCCGACGCTGAACCAGTACCGCGCGGTGGTGATGGGGTGATGCATGGACGTTCTCGCGCCCTATGCGGACCCGCTGTCGGTGATCCCCAAGTCGGCCGCCGGTGGCGGCGGCGGCAAGCAGCCCTATCAGCAGATTTTCACGTCCTCGGGAACCTACACGCCGCCCGCTGGCGTGACGCAGGTCGCGGTGCTGTTGGTGGGTGGGGGTGGTGGGGGCGGGGGCGGCAACGCCCTTAACAACGCTGGTGCGGGCGGCGGCGGGGGTGGTCAGGTCATTTCGCAAGTGGTCGCCGTCACCGGACCCGTCACCGTAACAGTTGGCGCTGGCGGTTTTGGCGCGCTTGCAGGCGCAAACGGAGCACAGGGAGGCACCACGTCCTTCGGCGCGCTCAACGCCTATGGCGGCGGCGGCGGCGCGGCTGGCAATGGATCAAATGCGACAGTACCGACCTCTGGCGGATCAGGGGGCGGCGGCGGACTCACATCAAGCCAAGTAAGAGGACTCGCGGCTGCTGGGGTGGGGATTGCAGCAAGCGGTGGCGCGGACGGCGCTTGGGCCAACAATTCTAATTTTTGTGGTGGCGCAGGCGGCGGTGCTGGGGGCGTTGCGATCACTATATATGCCGGCGGCTCCTTCGGTAGCCGGGGAGGCGCCGGCATTGGCGGGTATGGTGGGGGCGCCGGCGGTGGCGGCGTGGGCGCGCTGTGTTCAACCGGATCGTCTGGGGGCGGCAATGGCGCATCCAACCTTTTCCCCGGTACGGCAGGGGCCGCTAATTCTGGCGGTGGCGGTGGCGGCGGCGGCGGCGGCTCTTATAGCACTGGCAAAGATGGCGGTTCCGGCATCTGCATCGTGACGTGGTGGGCATGATGGAACGCATCTTCGCAATCCTGCAGAACGGCAAGTTCCCTGGAGGTCAAGCGCCGCCCGCACAGTCTGGTCGCAGCCAGGTAACAATCATGGTTTCCTGAGAATCTGCTGCACCATTTGTCTATGGCGCGCCAAGTCTGCCTCAGCGCGCTCAGCGACGGCTGCGCACTCGGCCTCGAGGTCTGTTGCTTCTCCGATGGATCTCTTCCGTCTCACGATCTCTGACTCGATGTCGGCGATGTCTGCGGCAGGGTAGCTCGCCCCGACCGGTGGAAGTTCTGCCCTGAGCGCATCGAGCGCTTCAATTCTTCGTTGATGCTCGGCACGGTGCCGCTGCATGGCCCCTGAGTTGGCTGCCCCCATCGCTGTCAGCGAGCTTTCGACGGCGACCTTTGTGTCGGTCAGTTTGCCTTCCAATCTGCGCACGCGGCGATGGATCTCGTCATCCGCTGAGCGCAACTGGATGCGAAGGTCGAGCAAAGTTTTCTTGCCCGACCGCCTGTAAGCCAGCACGGCTACGTATGCGCTGACGGCACTCACCAGGAGGCTGGCGATGCTGACTGTGATCGCGGCCATCGCAGTGTCCATGGTCGAGAGGCGCCCACAAGGAGCCCGCGCGCCGGTTGGCTTGACGCCGGCACAGGCCTGCACCTGGCTTCGCGGGCAGGGCCATCATGGTGCCGTGCGCGCAGTCGGGCAAGCGGCTCGCCACAACGCGCGGTGTAGGACTTCGCCCACACTGGCGCAGGGGCTAGGCTGTGCAGCACTGCGAGCCGCGGAAGCCAGGATGAAGCCGGTGCAGCGAGTGCTTCGAGTTTTGCGGGAGTGGCGTGCTGCGCTGACGGCCGCACACGTGCTTGCGTGGCTGTTCGGAGCCGCCGTGGGTCTTGCGGCTGCGGCTGCGCTCGGCCGGGCGGGTGGTGAGACGGCTGTGGAGGCGATCGGCACACTGATCGGCGCGGCGATCCCGGTGGCAGGGGCGGCGTGGATCGCAACCAGCGCGGATCGGCGCGAGCACAATGCGCGGCTGGCGGCGCTGCAGGCGGCGCTTGAACCTGTTGCTGCCTTGGCGAGGAACCTCCGGGATGCCACGCATGGCGCCGACGAACGGCGCCTCGAGTCAATGCCGCCTCTCAATGGGCGCGTTGAACGGCTGCGCGGCGAGATTGAGGACATCGACTGGATCAGAGACCTGATCGACAGCAGGGACGTGGATGCACGGCTCGCGTGGGTGCGGATGCAGAAGGCCAATCATGAAATGGTGTCGGACAGCGTCATGCCTTGGGATCTATCAGAGGGAAACGCTGCGTTTGGCGCGCGAATCGTTGCCAGAAAGCGTCATCGGCTTGCACAGCTGGCGGCTGAGATCATCGAGCACTGCTCGGTCATCTGTGGACACCGGAAGCTACGCTGATGGGGCGCATGGCACCGTCTCATATTGCACAGCCTGACCCGCAGGAATGCAGGCTGTAGCAGGGCCGTCCTCGGCGGATAGTAGGCGCGCGCTTATGCCGCAACCCTGTGATCGGGCTGTAGAATTGAGCAGATGCAAGGCTTGACTGTTAATCAGGGGGTCGTAGGTTCGAGTCCTACTTCGGGCGCCAGTTCCAGCGGGGCATCTGTCCGGTATTTCAGGGTCTGTCTAGACCATATTCAGCGCACCGGTCCCGCGGGGGGTGGGCT
>JAEHJW020010054.1_pt1 | contig 42906 bp, 73 predicted proteins | sample 9271431 | NCBI WGS metagenome assembly JAEHJW02
CGCCCGGGCAATCGCTCGATTTGAAGAGATCCAGGCCCAATATCCTTGGACTGCCAAGTAAGGACGAAACATGGACGACCCGACTAGCATTGCCGGATTGCCAACAGCTATCGCGACTGCTGTCGGGATCTTCTTTGGCTGCATTGCGGTTTATGATCGCTGGCGAAAAACCCAGCAGATCGACATAACTCAAGTAGCAATCATCACCGAAGATCGAGATAGATGGCAGGCCCGAGCTGAAAAATATGCCGCATCTATGGATCAATATCGAGAGCAATTGAATCAAATAATTTTAGATCAGTCTGAAATGAAGGTTCAGAATGCAACGATGATCGAACAAATCAAGACCCTTCGCGAAGAGAATCAACAGCTTCGCAGCGAGGTTCACCAGCTAACGGGAGTTTCAAATGTCCGCTCAATCTCATAACGACTGCTCTCCGCAGGCACGGGCTAAGCAGAACAAGCTGCTCATGTTCTTCGCGGCCTTATCCATTGCCCTGTCCGTGGTTTTTGGATACTCGATGGCGTCAATGATGCACCAAGACAGCCTGGTTAAGATCGCAGAGGTTCATGCCGAAACAATCAAAAACCTTGACGCCCGTCATTCGCGCGTCCTTAACAAGCAACTCAAAAATATTCGCGAGGATCTGCGCCAATGTCTTATCCAAAAGAAGCTGTAAACGAATCCTACAAGCTGCTGCCGATGAAGATGGATTCGCCCTTTGCTCGGATCAATCAAGCCGCTATTGGGTATCAGGAGTCAGATGGCTATTTGACCCGACGCCAATACGGAAATGGCCCGGCAAGGGGTTATTGGCAGTTTGAGGAAGGCGGCGGAGTCAGAGGCGTCATGGAGCACAAGTCCACTGCCGAATTAGCACGATCGGTATGTCATGCTCGAGGTGTACCATTTGTGCGTCGTACGGTGTGGGAGGCGCTAGAGACGGACGATGTGCTGGCCGCCGCATTCTGCCGCCTGCTGATGTGGACTGACTCGGGCAAGCTGCCAGCCAACGAGGCTGACGGCTGGGCGATGTATGCGCGCACATGGAGGCCTGGTAAACCACATCCAGACAAGTGGCCGGCATCATGGAAGTTCGGGCTGTCGGTATGATCCGGTACGCCGCCTTTGCATTGGCGGCGTTCCTGGCTGCGTGGTATGTGCAGGGGTTGCGCTGGGATGAAGACGTTAGATCGATCAGCCTTGCGTCCGCAAACGCAACTGTCGCAGCCGTGGGCGCCATCAACAGCCAATTGATCCAGTCCCGCGCCGAGACTGAATCAATCCGCGCAACCTACCTTTCCGAGAAGGAGAAAGCCAATCGTGAAATTGACGATCTTGAGCGCCGTGTTACTGCTGGCCCTGAGCGGCTGTACATCAAGGCAAAGTGTCCCGCTGGTGTGTCCGCCACTGGATCCGATGCCGGCCGAGCTGATACCGGAGCCGCAGAACTTAGCGCCGCTTCTACGGCTGATTATCTATCCTATGAACGTCTATATGCCCAGCAGTTCGGACTATTACAATTCTGCCGGGCTGAACTGAAGAAGCGCAGCGCACCATCCAAATAATCCGCGCCACGATTTACGATTAAGGTAAAAACGTGGCGCGGTCTCACATCTGCTTTTTCATCTCCCGGACAAGCGCCCGGTAGTGCTTCTTGATGGCCTGCAGGTCTTCGACTGTGTAGCGCTTCGGCTCATGCGGCCCCTCCAGCCAGTCAACCTTATCCTGACCAATCCGCTTGATCAGCTCGATTCGATACGGCCCAAGGTTCCCAGACTTAGCCATGTTGCAGTTGCGGTTGCATTGCAGGTGTACGTTCAAAGGCTCAAAGCGCAGGGCCGGGTTGCTGCCTGACGGCTTGTAGTGACCTGCTGCATACTGAACATCGGCCGTTGTGCCGCATGAGATGCACGGCAGTCCATGGTCGCGCAGGCGAACCCAGGCATTGAAAGCTTGCTGGGCTTCCTTCGCATGATCCCCCTTACGCTTAACCTTCTCCTTCGCCGCCTTATGCTCCAGGCGCTCCGTGTGAGCCATCGCCTTCTTGGCCTTGTCCTGATTCACATCCTTGATCGCAAGGCCGCACAGTGGACTACAGACGTGCTGCCCCATGCGTTGCGGATTGAAGGTCTGGCCGCACGCAGGGTTACGGCATTTCTTTGGTCGAAGTTGATTCTGGATCACGGCCTAGGCTCCAGGCTTTCCTTCCAATCACAAACATTTTGGTTTTTATCCTGGATTAGCGCTGCAATCTCATGCTCTCCATCATGCGGCATCCAGTAACCAAGAGGATCCACAGCCTTAGGCCTTCCCGTCCACCAGTACCAATCTCCATCGCTGTCCTGAGCAAGAAACTTTGCATTTTCAGGAGCGTCTTCCCAATTTGGCTTATCCATCACTGAATACCCCTATCCCGCGACTCACCCAGCAAAGGAGCCTGACCAGCAGACAACTCCCATTTCTCAGTGTGGCCGCATCTGTTGTTTGAGCATATCCGCACGAACTGGCTGCGCAGATCTGATAGCGGCGAACCGCAGGCCGCGCAAGGGCGGCCCTTTGGTGTGTCGGTCATTGTCTTTTGCCTAGAGCTTTAGCAATGGCCTTTCTGCATGGCTCTGGATCACCCATTGTGTCATCTAGAAAATCAATTAAGGCCTTAAGGAGGTCTGGTGCCGCCGCGATCAGATTTGCATTAGCCGCATGCTCTTCTCGACGATAATTAACTTCGGCAACAGTCCAGTAATTTGTTTCAATCATTGTTTCTGGCTTTGGTTCAATTGTCGCAATTCGACCTTGGCTCCACTCATCACCACCCGGAATAATTACCCAAGGCCCCGGCGTATGCTTAATCATCTCGACACCCCCTTAACAATCCCGTCATTCCCAAGCCATTCAAGGACGTAGGCGTCTACTAGCTGGCCGTGGGCTTCGATTGGGTTTCCGCTGCGCATCTCGATACTCAGCGCAAACTCTGGATCCACGTCCGCAGAACCGATCAGATTCACCTCGGCGCCAGCCTTCAACACCATTCCGACCTTGAGCTGCTTCGGCGCGCCTGGAATCCACTTAACTGATGGATGACTCATCGCTCAACCCTCTTGCAAACAAACTTGATTTGACGACCCATGTAGGTCTTGGATTCCCCGGCAGAGATGCAGGCCTGTTCGGTGGCGAACGTCTGCGGCCCGAGGGTGGATGATCCGTAGCTGATGGCGAGTATTAGGAGCCACATGGTTTTGGATCCTTTCGATAGCCCATATCCAGCATCTCACCCACAACCTTCAGGCGGAACTTCCATAACGCCTCTGGCTCGCTTGCCGTCTTTCCATTCTCAGTCATGGCATTAAGCACTTCGGTGCGAGCCTTATCCCACTCTTCAGCAGCTACCTGCTCGGCGGTGCGGACAGGCCGGAAGCATCCGCGTGCGCCCTGATTAACCCACACGCTTCCTCGCGCAGCGTTGTGAATGCTGGGGTTGAATGTGAAAGCAGCAATCTCAAAGTCTCCATCTTTCAGGTGGGCAATGATTGTTACTTGGTCGCCAACATGCAGATCTTTTTCTTGAGGATCTTCGGCGGCGAAGGTGCATCCATCCCATTCGACAACCGAGCCAATTGGTGGCAGCGAACCTTTAGCCCACTCAACAACCTTCGGCGCATTAAGCGCATCTACTGCGGCCTGCCATTCGGCTCGGGTGACTCCCGATAATGGATTAAGTCCATGACGAGGACGAACGTTATCTTCGGCCAATTCGCTCATGTGAAAATCATGCTTAGAGTCCGGACTGAATCGAACCTCTTTATCATAATCCTGCCACGCAAAATGTCCGCCAAAAGGCCAAGCCTTCAATTCACGCGCCAAAATATCTACAAGTTTCATTTCGATTCTCCTGATTTATTCCAAAGCCCGGCGACGTACGCGACACCCTTTGGTGTGAACTTGGCTTGATTGAATGCGTGGCCGGTATCGCTGGCGCCGGTCTTCACCTCAAAGCGTCCGGCGTCGATGTGGTTGGCGTATGGAGCCCACTCTGCGCCAAGCCGATACATGATCTTGTTGTCGCACAGGAACTCCCGGAAGTCGTTCTCCTTGGCGCCAAGCAGCTTTGCCACCTGACGGAAACCCTTTAGACCTGTCGCCTCGACGTACTTGTCGACGAACTCGACCTTTGGCGCGGCGATTGCCAGTTGCTGGGCCTGCTGCTCAATCTGCTCTTGCTGGTCGGCGGCGAGGCGCAGGGCTTCGGAAAAGTTCTTTGGTACGGCTGGAGACATTTGATTTAGCGCTACAAGCACTTGGCGGCGGACAGACTTCGACTCGCGCATTGCAACCAGCTTGCACTGGTCGGCCGTCAGATTTAAATGCGTCGTCTCGGTATTGTTCAAATTTTGCACTACGAAACTTTCGTAGTAGTCGCCTTCCAGCTCATCACGGCAGCGAGCCACAAAATCGTTATGGCGAACCGGTTTCTCGCCAGCGCTTAGGCGAGCCTCATTCACCAAAGAAAGCAATCTCGCGCTATTCATCGCGATGGCGCTGCTGGTTACGAGATTCATTGCATCAACTCCTTTGGCACGATGACGGTATGGCCAAAATTTGCATGAACAATTGCCCGCATTGATGCGATAAGAGCGGTAGAGCCATTAGCCCAAGATTCGTGGGTTTCCGCATTCCAAGACTCATTCGGCAATTCAAAAACACAAAACTTCAGATTGAGGATGAATTTTTCAATGAGCGAGCCTCCCTGCGCCCAGTCTGTTGATGGATGCCATAAAGGTCCCGGGCCGTATGTGTCGCCTGGCAAATCCTTTCGGTACACAACTCCGCTGGACACCCCCATAGGCACCCCGCAAGACGTACCAGCCAACCAATCCAGAGCTGGCCCGATCAGCTCTGAAGTTTTAACTTCGATCATTTCCATTTTCTTTCACCCACAAAAAAAGGCTTTGATTTGCGCTGGTCGTAATCCTGAAGGGTCTGGATCGAGGGGGAACTCAACCCAACAGGAACAGCGCAAATCAAAACCTTTGTTACCCTCGATCCATAGCAGCTGGGTTACGACACCCGTGATGCGAACTATAGCGCCTATTTCACTCTTCGCCAAGCAGGTCGCCAAAGAAAACTCCGTTCTTCGTGAAGTCTTCGATTATCCTTTCGGTATATGCCACGCCCTGCGCCCGATTGAACAGGCTGGTTATCGGCATCCCGTCCGGCCCGAACAGCTTGCAGTCGCCCATCATCTCCAGCTTTTCCTCGTAGCTCAGGTGTCGCATGACGCGATACCAGGCTGCCTGAAAATCTGGATCACTGTTCAGCAGAATCTGCACCCCGTGATGAAGCTTGCAATACCGGCGCGCATCCGACACATCGCCGATCTGGGTCATTTCCGATATGCGCTTGTAAAACGCAAACCACAATCTGTTTTGATCAAGTGTGCGGTCCTTGCCGGGCCGAAGGCTGACCACTACGAACTTGTGCGCCCGGTACATCTCCGTAAGCTTGCTGATGGCCTCTGAGAGCCTTGAGGCGCTATTCACGCTGATCTTATCGGCCATCTTCACTTCCTCGCGAAGATCCGTAAAAAGATGGGAGGCCTCGGCTTATAATCTCGTCGTTCAAAATCCTGTCATGCGCCACAAGGGCAACTGTCTTGGCCGCAATCTTTGACCTTTGGATGAATGCATGGCTTGAATTATCAAGAGCCCGCCAATTCCACTCGTGACGCTCAAGAACCCACAAGGCAATTCCTACCTTTGGACATTTGGCGCTTTCGTATTGGTAGCTCATTTCGAGTTCTCCGCCGCAAACCTATCCTGACGCGCCTTGCTGCACTTCGCGTGATTCCCCGAGCTACGCTTGCGCCCGCACTCTGCGCACATTGATTTCTCGGCATGCCATGAGTCTGGGCGCGGAATGTGGGATCGCATGGTCATGGCTTCACCTTTTCGCATGCGACCCATGCTGCCTGGAATGCGCGCCAGTATGCGTTTCGCATCTTCACCGGCTTACGTCGCATGAATTCTTCAAATGCATCCAGAAGACCATTTACATCGGAAATAATTGGGATATCTCGCTGTTTCATTTGTATTTAACTCCTGCTGCTGTGAGTGCTGCGTGAACGTCTTCAAGGATTAACGCCTCATCTGGATCTGACGCGTGATGGCCGTGACATCCATAGGCCTCGATAGATTTAGGCAGCGTAACCACAATAGAATCCAAAGCCATGCAATACGTCCGATAGTGGCTCGCAATCCCCGGAAGGTTGTACCCCTCCTTCGATTTGTGCCGGTACTGCACAAGGCTTTCTGCTGGTACATCGTGTTGCTTGGCGTAGATTGCTTCGAAGGCTTGTTGGCGGCTCATTTGGTTTGTACTCCAGCTGCGTGGATAAAATTAATGCAGGCATGCCGCATTCCGACAGACGAATGGTATTCATCCATGTAGCTATCGTCGATTGCGTCATCTGGCTCATCTGGATATTCAGGCTCTGGCGGAAGCTCAATCACCAGGCACTCCCGCGAGGCCTTCCAAGAAGCCCATGCCCATAAAGTTTCCTGCTCGACGTAAATATTTTTACGGCTGCAATACAAATCCATGCCGCGAGACACTGCCCACGCCTCAAACTCTTCCCGCATCAAATCACTCATATCTCACCTCAACTCACGGAACAATTAGGCCAGATCTTCCGCGCCTCTATCAGCGCCTCGGACTGGGTTAGCGGGCCATCCATTACCAGCATTACAAATGGATTTCGGCCTGGAATGTGGATCATCCAGTTTCGCTTTTTCAAAACTTTATACCTCGCGGCTTTCGTTGCGGCTCGTCTTCCTGCTTGCGCTCGGGTGGGCGCCAGTTGTGATCCAGGTCAACGAATCGGTTGTATTGACCCTCAAAACCAACCATGACTGTTTGAGATTCAATATCACGACCGATCCCGATGATGATCTCTGCAACCCCCTTGAATTCGGTGTCAGGGTTGTAAACCTCGTCGCGGTACACGAACAACACAATGTCCGCATCCTGCTCGATCGATCCGCTGTCCCGAAGGTCGGAGGCAATTGGCCGCTTGTTCGGCCGCTGCTCAAGCGCCCGGTTCAGTTGGGAAAGTAAGATCACAGGTACCTGCAGCTCGTTAGCCATCAGCTTGGCCTGTCGCGTGATCTCGCTGACCTTTTGCAGAGAGTTCATGCGCGGGTCTTCGCCATCCAGCAAGCCAAGGTGGTCGATCATCAGCATGTCAAGGCCGCCCATTCGCTTCTGGCGGCGAGCCATTGCACGGACACGGCCGATCGTAAGTCCGGGCCGATCGGATATGCGCAGTCCCGATCGCATGGCGATGCCTGATGCCGCAGTAAGCTCGAAACCGTACTTGGCGCCAGCGGTACCATCCTTCAGGCTGTTTAGCGGGATTGTCCCTTCTGCTGCCAGGATTCGATCCATAAGCTGCCCCTTGCTCATCTCAAGGCTTACGATCAAAACCTTCTTGTTCTCGCGGATTCCGACATGGCGAGCAAGGCCCATGGCGAATGTGGTTTTACCCATCTTGGCCCGGCCGGCAACAACGATCAGTTGGCCAGGCTTCATTCCACAGACCGCATCGTCCAGTTTCTTGATGCCGGTACCTAATCCATCCATCCGGCCGCCAAGGTCTTCCCGGCGCTGCAGTTCTTCGACGTGACCGCGCATCACGTCGGCAACGTCGAGCACATCAGGCGTTGCCGAGTCGCTGTCGATCGAAAGAACCTCCGCCTGAACCGCTGCAACCTTCTCTGCGGTCGATTGAGTGCTGTAGGCCATCTCATGTATTACTTGGGCTGATGCGATCAACTGGCGGTCAATGGAGCGCTCTCGGATCACGTTGGCGTATGAGTGGGCGTTGGCAGTCGACGGAGTGTTCATCGAAATCTCGATGCAGTACGCCATTGCCGATTCGCCGTTCTCCAAGGTACCGATGCTTTCAGCAACGGTCACATGGTCGATATGCTTGCGTTCGGACGCCATGGCAAGGATTGCCCGGTAGATCTCTGCGTTCTGCCCCCAGTTGAAATCAGTGGACTTCAGATCAGACGAGAGCAAATCTACAAGCTCTGGTCGTTTCAGTAGTGCGCCTAGCAGGCCGTGCTCTGCTTCAAGGCTGTATGGATCACGCATCGTCATAATTCCCGTCAATAATTTTGTTGAAGTTCGCAGCCTTCAGAAACCAGTCGAAGCTCGCACCCTTCATCGAAGTCAAAAATGCGTTGCCCTTGATGTAATCGAAGAATCTCCGCCAGAACTCCAGGTTTTGAAACTTATCGTCCGATTGCCATCTGCACCTGATCGCCGTCTTCCTTGCGTCGTTCCGTAGCGTTGGTTGCGGAAGCGCTGGAAGGATCTCGCTGTACAGGTCGAAGATCGCAGCGAATGGAACCGGTGCTGCTTTCACTTTTTCCTGACCGCTTTTCCCATCCTCATCCGGATCGGCGTCAGCCGGTTTGGGAAGAAGATCTTCTTCTTGTATTTCTAGTACTTCTTTATTGTGGTGGCTTGCTGGTGTCTTGCTGGTTGTTTGCTGGTTATTTGCTGGTGAATCAGTCTGGTACTTTGCCCAGTTAGTCACTGTAATCACTGAGAATTTCGAGTGTGATTTGATGGTGATTTGCTGGAGGGTTTCGAGAGCCTTTAGAGCCATCCTCAAAGTGTGTTCTGACACCCCAATTTGCTGTGAAAATTTGATCCTCCCGAACACCAATTGGCCCGGCTGCAAAGTGATTACCTGATGCCCAACAAGGACGTCTCCAGCCTTGTAGGAAGCCGACAGGATTAGATGCATCCATACGGCCAGGTACTCGGGCTTCGCACCTATAGCGCTTGTCAGCAGCTTGCGAGATACCTTCACCCAGCTGCTCATTTACAGCCCCAAGTCTTCGCAGATTTTCTTAAGGGCTGCTTGATACTCAGCCTCGCCAATCCATCCATTCTTATCGACCCACTCACGCTTGCGTCGTTCGTACTCTTGCCACTTTGATGCGGGTGCCACGCTGAATCCTTGCCTTGCTCTGCGGACATTCATATTCAGTCCTCCCCGAGACGGACGAAGTCGCTGACCTTCATGTCAAAGGCAGCCGCTACTTTCTTCAGCATTTCGCCCTGAAGGTTTGCGCGGCCCGTTGCTAGGTTGCTGATATAGGCAGGCTTGCTACCCACTTTGGCGGACAGCTGAGCCTGGGTCATGCCCCTCTCAATTAGTGCCAGTTTGATAGATTTTGCTAGGTTCACGGTGCAGCTCCTTTCCTGAATATGCGCCCACTATAAGGAATGTATTTATTCTTTGCAATGTATTTATGTTGTTGACAGCGATATATTTCACCCTTATAGTTCGTCCCAAGCAACACAAACACCGCACCAACCGCTCTTTAACAAATCGACAGAAACAATCTTGAATTTTCATAGCAGGCCTTGGCGACAGGGCCTGACGGGGAAATCACAGGAGAGATACAAATGAGCAAAGAAATCTGTTTTCTCGCGCAACAAGTATTGTCAGAAGCGGGTCCATACCAAGATTTTCATCGCAACTACTTGGCAAGAGTTACCGCAACGCTTTCTAGCATTGAAGAAAGCGACATTCTTACCGAGTTCACTCCTCAAGAAATACTTCAGCATCACGACAAGGATGCATTCCTTGAGTTGATAGGCGAAGACTATGCCCGAGAATATTTCGGCATCGAAATCGCTGACGGAACAGAGGGCTAGCCATGAAAGAAATCGAATATCAAGAACCCGGCTCAGGCGGCGCAATCTTCGCCTGGATCTTCGCAAGCGTTATTGCATGGTCGGCGCTAGCAGCCTGCCTAATCACACTCAGTTAAAAGGAAATAAAAAATGCAATATTTATTCGGTCTTATGATTTTGGTTTGGATGATTGGGTCTTGGTTTACACATCTGGTTGTTTGTTTTACTGATGACCGCTGGGGCTTTTTGATTGCTGGCGCCTTGTTCTTTCCGGTGGCGATTATTCACGGAACCGGTACTTGGTTTGGGGCTTGGTGAAAAATGACTAAGCCAGCCGCAGCATTCATCGGCGCTCTTGTAGTCGCCTTAATCGTCACAGCCGGCATGCTCTGGACTGTTTTGTAATCGACCAAATCGGGGAAATGAAAATGACTCACAGCAAAAGAAAGTTGGCAATCGAAGAAATCGAAAGTTTCCGAAAGTTCCTTGAGCGTCGCGGGTTTAAGTGCCGCAACGGAAAAGGTCGAGACCAGTTGATGCAGGTTCAGAATCATGGCGCGACGGGCCAGAACGTGTTTTGCAAGACGGCGAAAGGAGCGGTTATCTACCCATCCATTTTCGATGATCTGGTTGAGCTGTTCCATGCTCCGGTTGATCCAGCGCCAGCGGTCGAGGTAATTGACCGCCCAGCCAGCCATGACAGCGACCTGCTTGACGACTTCGCGATAGCGGCGCTGGGAGGAATATGTGCAAACGACAATGCGCTTCGAAGATTTAGTGCTGACGGAGCTAGAGAAATGATTTCTCCTGACGTTCTAGTAGCAACCGCTGCATACGGAATCGCCAAGGCCATGATGGCCGAGCGCGCCAAGCACCAGCCGAAGTAAGGGGGTTGTGATGACTGAATACGATCGGTGGCTTGAGCCAAACGATGATGGACTTGAAGAAATGGACGATGGCCTGACCGAGCAAGAGCGCAGACAGAAAGCATTCGATGACTTCGACCCACCAGATAACGACTACGGCGGCGACCTATGAGCAGGAAGGATGATGAAATGATTGAGTCTGAATATGAATGCCCAGGATGCGGAATGCAGTTCAATGGCTGGGGGACTCTGAGCCACCACACGGCGCGATGCGTTAAAGCCTTGCTGCTATCGGAAGAAGACTCAGACGGACCGGAGCCAGACCTATGAGCAACCACGACAACGCAATGCAGATCATCGAGTCACGCTTCAAGCTGCTGGAGGCCGGGGATACCTCGGCCGTAGTCCACGCTGAGTTGGGCATGTCGATTGAAATGGCGCACTCCTGCGGGGTTATCAGCCTTGAGGAATATGACCCTCTTGTGCGGCGCCAGAATGCTATATACGACGAGCAGGCCAAAGTATTTTTAGGAGTTCCGAAATGAGCAAGATTCCAGAAGGTGCAACTCACAAGAACTCTTATGGTTTTTTCCGCAAATATCATGACGGTATCTGGTATGCGTATGCGGATGGTGACTGGGTTCGTTTTATAGATGCCGAGCCAGAAACATACAGGCCAATCCAGGCTGAGCCAGAATGGGCGCCTATGCCCGGATTTATCGTTCATTGCGGAACTCACAACCGGGATGTTGAGATATTGAAGGAGCCAGACCGTGTTCCGTACGTCATTGCTGCTTGCCGAGCTCTGGATAACAACGAACTGTTTTGGGGCGGTAAGTTCTCTCCAATTAAAACCCCCGAACAGATCGCAGCCGAAAAGCGTGACTCCGCCATCAAGGAAATGCAGCGCCTCGTAGGCTCTTGCAACACCTTTCCTTTCGCTGAACTTTACGACTACGGCTATCGCCTGCAGGTGGAAAAATGACAACTCCAGCAATCCAAACCCTGATCGACGAACAAGTAGAGTCAATTCCGCATTACTCAAGCTCTTCCGTACCTCTGCATGAGGCGCTAGGCCTTCCGGCTTACATCAACGTATCAGCCATGCCTATCCGCATTGCTGTGACGCTTCAGGGTGGTGTGCGGACAGTTGAGTTGCGGACATGAGCGACCATAGCGAGCTGAAAAAGGCGGCCGAGGCTTGTGGCGACCTTAATTGGCGCTTCCTCACAGAGAAGTTGACCGAGTATGGAATCCGTGACGACCACGGCTACATTGCATTCTTGCCTGTTGGGCATCCAGCCAAATATGGCCCTTGTCCTGAGCGAGAAGCCAAGGCAAGGTTTCTAGGGGCGATGACACCAGCCGTTGTGCTGACGATGATTTCCGATCTTGAGCGAAACCAGCGAATGCTTCTTGCGGCCTGCGTGGACATGGGTGCGATTGGAAATGCGCTAAAGGCCGACATGAACGCCGAGGGCGATGATTTGTTGGGCATGGTAATCGACCTGAAAGCACAGAACAGCCGGATGCTGGGTTGGCTCAAGGACATCAGCAAAACATCTGGCGATAAGGGTGCCGTTATGGGCGCTCGCCAACTGCTCAAGGAGTTCGACAAAGGAGATCGACCATGACCAAGCCCCAGCAATTCACAGTAGCCAGCCTTCAATCGCAAGGCTTCAAGATCACCGAAGAACTCGCAACGGCCACTCGCATGGCCCGAGGCGCAGACCTACGCATTGTCATGTGCTGCGGCACACAAAAGCGCAGCCAGCACCAGGGGCGCACTTACAAGGGGGATAAGTGATGGAAGATCTTAAATTCTGCTACCGCTGTTTAGTCGCTTCGATATGGGCAGTAAGGCGGGACAGTAAAAACAAAATAGATCGCATACAGTGCGCCTGCGGATGCCATGTATTTATTCAGGGAGGAAGGCCGTGAACCGCCAAAAACTCCGGCGCCTAGCGATCCTTCGCGGCGCCCTGTACGCGACCTTGTTTTGGGTTGCCTTGGTCATGCTTTACGGTCTTGCAGATCGTGTAGCTGGATGAATTTACAGGTTTACGGCGGACTGTTTGTTTCGTATAGTTCGCCCTGTCCGAAGCTTTGAGACGCGGAAGACATCAAGACCTAAAAGGGGCAAGCCCGCAATGGCAAGCACCTTCCTACCCTGAGACCTTTAGCCTCCCCGCTATGGTCAGGTTTCAGGGGAAGTCTCAAAAGGTGTTTGACCAGTGCGGGCTTTTTTGTGAGGTTTAAAATGTCAAATCAAAACACGCCAGTAGTTTTAACCGTAGCCGAAGGTTTCGAAGTTCAGATCACTCCGGAGATCCTGGCAAAAGCATTTTGGTCGATGGATTGCGAGCAGCAGGCTGACTTCCTTGACTCGCTTGGCGCAGAGATCGAAGCAGACCACATCACGAACAAAAACAGCTACAGCTACGGCGAGCTGCAATGGTGCTACCTGAAAGACGAACTGCGCCGGCCGGGCCGTGATCGCGCAAACAATGTGCATATGGCCTTTTCAGCATTCGCTTTCGACTTCTGGCCTCAGAAGAATAGCGGCGCTCGGGAGGGCATCTGAAATGAGCAACGATCTTCAGGTAATCACGGATGACATCTACGCATGTCGAGAGTCATTTGTTTCGGTTCAATCCGAGCCTTCGCTTAACTTTGACCGCGAGGCGGGATTCGCGGTACAGATCATCGAAGGCAACAACTACCTCCTGAAAGTGGCGATGCAGAATCGCCAAGCAGTCGTCAACGCCGTTACCAACATATCGGCAATCGGATTGAGCTTTAACCCGGCCAAGAAACAGGCGTATCTGGTTCCTAGAAAAGGAAAGGTCTGCCTCGATATTTCCTACATGGGCCTAATGGATCTTGCCATGTCGACCGGATCGGTTCGCTGGGGGCAGGCCAAGCTGGTTTACGATAACGACACCTTTGAGATGAATGGCGTAGACCAGCCGCCAACTCACAAGACAAAGCCATTCGCAGCAGATCGCGGGCTTGTAGTTGGCGTGTATGTGGTTATCAAGACTGCAGATGGCGATTACCTGACGCACACCATGAGCGCGGCCGAGGTGATTGCTATCCGCGATCGCTCAGAAGCTTGGAAGGCTTATGTAAAGGACAGCTCAAAGCTGTGCCCTTGGGTTACAGACCCCGGTGAAATGTGGAAGAAGACCTGTGTCAAGCAGGCTTACAAATACTGGCCGAAGACTGATCGCCTAGAAAAGGCCATTCACTTCCTGAATACCGAAACTGACGAGGGATTCAAGCAGGCCAACTCTGAGCCAGAAACCAATCCTGACTTGGCCGCGATCTGGATTGCCAAAGCCGAGGCCGCCACTACGCAAGCAGAGCTAACCGAGGTCTGGAAGGCGGGAGCTGCAGCTATTCGCGACTCTAGAGACATGCCGTCATACGAGTCTTTTAAGTCGGCGGTCGGTGCGATTGGAGCAAATCTCAAGAATCAGCAGGAGTCATAACAATGAAGATTATTAACTGCGCACAGGGTTCGTCTGAGTGGTTGCAGGGCCGGGCCGGGGCTATTACGGCAAGCATGTTCTCGACAGCCCGGTCTAAGGTTAACGGGCTAACCAAGCAGCAGGCTATCTACGTTGAGGCAATGCTTGCTGGCAAGGGTGAAACAAAGGCTATGGAGCTTGCCGCGTACAAAGCTGGCCCTAAAGCTGAAGTAGTTCGCCGGGCGCTGGATGGCGAATCTGTTGGCGAGCCATCAAGTGCCGCCCTGTCTTATGCATTTGAGCTTGCAGTGGAGAGAATCGGGGGCGCCCCGCTTGATGGTGGGTTCGAGACCTGGCAAATGCGTCGAGGGCATGAGATGGAGCCGGAAGCCCGCATGGAGCATGAGATTCAGACGGGTCTTATCGTTACTCAGGTAGGCCTCGTAAAAACCGACGATGATGCCTTTGGCGCAAGCGCAGACGGATTCATTGGGGAGAATGGTGGGTCTGAGTACAAATGCTTCCTGGCTCCCGAAAAGCTGCGCTCATTCCACATTGATAACGACGCAAGCGAGGTTATTGACCAGGTTCAAGGATGCATGTGGATCACCGGCCGGAAGTGGTGGCATATCGGAATGTACTGCCCGCTCCTAAAGCCTGTAGGCCGTCAGCTATGGCTAAGATCTTTTGACCGCGATGATAACTACATCGAAAAGCTGGAAGAGGATCTGTGGGCATTCAAGCTGATCGTTGACGCATATGAGAAGCAGCTTCGCGCATCACCAACAATGGGGATTATTCAGCCATGACTCCAGCAGATCTCGAGCAAGCCATGCGCCAGTTTGAGGCGCAGGGCGGGAAGGTTGATGTTGTAGCTGGCTTTGAGGGAGTGGCTGCATACCGTGGCCATATCCCGGAGAAGCCGAAAGAAATATTCAAGAGGCAGCCAAGAGAGGTTCCGGCGGCCGTCTTGGAAACGATCAGGGGTTTTGTTGATATCGGGATTTGCGCAGCGGCAAAAGCACTGCGCAAAAAGCCCGAGACCATCAAGAAGATAGCCCTTCAGCACGGAATAAAATTCACAACGACGACGATGGAAACGAATGCCGAGCGCTGGGCGGAAAGGAAAAAGATGGTTCCTGACATAGTGCGGCTGATAGCTGCGGGCTATAGCCAGGAACAGACATGTAAGAAGCTGGGGATTACCCGGTGGGTTCTGCGCGGAACCGCAGAGAAGTACGGCTTGAGCATCAATAGCAGAGAAGGTAATTGAACGTGGACACGCTAATTCAATTGGGCCAAGAGCGGCAGTCAAGCCTTGACCGGGCCACTCAGGAATTCTTACGGCATGGCGGAAAGGTTCAGTCCTTCGGTCAGCACGAAACCAAGCCGAGAGAGTTCAGCATCTGGCGCCCGACAGACACTGATCGGATCAATGCGCGCAAGGCCGCCTCAGTGCGCGAGAGCGAGATGCGCCGCATGCTCTCTGACAATGCATGCCTGCAGACAGAGTTCGGCCCTGTACGCCGTAGCGCCAAGGAGCTGCGCAACAAGATGCGAACCCTGGGCGAGCCAATGACCACGCCGCAGATCGAGCAGCTATGCGCAAGATTCGGCATCAAGCTAGCAGAAGGCGGTCGAGCGTCTTGAAGCGAATCAGTACCCGGGTCGACGCACGCCGCCGACAATCTCACCTTGATCTACCACCGAGTGGAATAAAACATGAACCTGCCAGCACGCACCAACCCTTACAGCATGATGGACGCCATCCTGATTATGTTGCTCGCCTACCGCATTCACGGTACTGACGAAGCAATCAGAGCGGCTGCACACAACGTCCGCGACAAGGTTTCCGCCGCCTGCCGGCCGACAATCAATCTGGTGATCCGATGCAGCTCGCCGACCAAATGGGCCGAGAATGTTTGCAAGGATGAATCGCTATGAGCGCCTTAGCCAGGATCGGAAAGAAGAAGTCGCCGATGACCCAGCAGGAACGATCCGCGAAGTCTGCCGAGAAGCGCAAGGCGCTGAATGAGGAAGAGTTGCGTCTAAGGGTCAGGCCTGGAACAAAGCAAGCCTTGAGCGATCTTATGGAGTGGGCGGAGCTTGAAGAGCAAGGCGAGGCACTGACCTTGATGATTCACCACCTGCATGCGCTGGGAAAGGATGGAGCAATTGCATTCCTAACCCCTCCGCGACACATATACCAGATAAGCGAAAACGTGGAGCGCAAACTTGAGCGTGAAGGTCGGAAATAATCAATCCTCATCGGCCTGGACGAATAACCAGCTTGCGCACCATGCGAAGATGCTGCAATATCAATCCCGTACATAGCGCCTTGGCGGGCGATTAAATTGGTAGGGCTTCAAAAAGATCGTGCGGGAACCAATTCCCGTCCGCCAACGCAGAAATGCGACGATCTTTTTGAAGCCTTTTTTTTGGGAAAAATTTATGTCTAAACATACTGTTGGGCCTTGGATGATTTCACACAATGTGGTTTACACCGTGAATAGCGATGACTGCAATCGCTTCACGGCCCACATTCAGGCCGGTCATCTTGATGATGATAGTCGTACCGGAGCGGATGAAATAAAGGCAAATGTAAGGCTAATCGCCGCAGCTCCGGATCTGCTTGAGGCTATTGAAAATCTTTTATGGCATACAGAACAGCTTGAGGAATTAATTGAGTCGGAGAGGGGGAAAGGAAGATCGTCTGAGCAATTGTATGCTGCCGGGGAAATGCACGCGTACATGGTTGAGGCTAAGTCCTGCATCGCTAAAGCACGAGGTGAGGCATGAATATCCCACCGAAATACGAAGATGTTGTGGCTGAGTGCAATGCGCTTAAAGAAGAGCTGGTACACATGACAGCTCTGCGGGATACGTGGTACGCGCAGTATCAAGAGCTGAAGTCCTCGCGCCAACAGCGCCTGACCGTCGCAGAGCAGCGGGCGGGTGAGCTGGAAGCGGCAGCACAGGAAATGCTCCGCGTGGCCGGAATCGCAAATCAAGGATCGGGCGCATATACACGGGCAATCATCAATCTGAATGCCGCACTCAAGCCAGCCGAAGAGGGGGAAGGGAAATGAGCGGGATGAGCGTAAGCGGCCTAATTATGGTTCAGGAAGCGCAAGCAGGCGGGTTTGAGGCTCACGTCTACCCGACTCGCATTGCTGCCGCTATCCAGCTTCTGCGGGTCGAGATTCGCCGAGCAAAAAACGAAGAGGAAACACTGCGCCAGATTGAGACCGAGGTTTCGGAATTAATCACCAGCGAACTCGCTCACTTGTTGGAGGGTTAAGCCATGACCAATAAACCGATGCTGAGCGTTGAGCGGGAGTCGTATCCGGCAAGAAGAAAAAAAGAAACAGATGCCGCGCGAGATCTTGCTCTTTCATCGCTTTCTTATAACCCAGATAGCGGAGAGTTTAGGTGGTTGTCGGCTGGTAAAAATACCAGAGGCATTGGGACAATAGCCGGGTATTTGCACCCAAGCGGGTATCGCTACATAAAGATCGGCCAGGTTCGCTTTTCGTGTCAGCGCCTGGCTTGGCTTTTCCATACAGGGGAATGGCCAAAGGAAAACATGGATCACATAAACATGATCCGATCAGACAACAGAATAGAAAATCTACGAGAAGCCACAAACTCGCAGAACAATTTCAATTCGCCAATGAAACCAAACAACACAACCGGATTTAAAGGTGTAAGCCGATCGGCGCGCGATGGAAAGTACAAGGCGCAGATATCGGCGCACGGTGAAAGAATTCTTATCGGATTTTTTAATGATGCCGAATCCGCTGCGAGAGCCTATGACGCCGAAGCCTTGAGGCTTCATGGTGAGTTCGCCAGACTTAACGGGGTGAATCCATGAGCCAGATTCTTACACTAAGCCTTAGCGCGGAAGTCGATGGAGTGGTATGGAGTCTTTACGCAGTAGACTTCAAGACCGCAGACGGAACGTTCAGCGCCTATCTTCACGCAGTCAGCGATGAGCACGCGCAATCGATACTGACTGACCTAAAAGAAACAGCAACTGTCAGGCGGATCATTGGCGTTTATCAGGGTTAGACGATCGTCCTAGAAGAGTCGGAGATCACTGGACAATCCGAGAAGGTGTGATATTGTTTGCGTGTAGGCCGAGTACCGATTTCCAGCGAAGAAATTCACAAGGAAATCAAACGTCATGCGGCCTACACGAACAACCAGCGCCAAAGACGCCTGACAGGCCCAGCCCGCATATGCGGAACCATTAGGGCCTATAGCTCAATTGGTTAGAGCGTCCGACTCATAATCGGTTGGTTGCAGGTTCAAGTCCTGTTTGGCCCACCAGTTTAGCGGGTAAGCATAAGGTTTGCAGCAAGCCTTCCACGCTTAGCATAGAAGGGTTCGATTCCCTCTACCCGCTCCAGAGCATGGGTCTAGCTCCTATGTAGGATGAACAAGGCAAGAAGCCTACGCATCCTGACGAGAAAGCTAGCGTTGGTGAGAGACCAGAAGCGCCGACAGCTAAGAGTTCTGACTAAGCCCGCCATAAACCAGCGGGCTTTTTTACGCCCAAATATCGAGATGACTGGCTAAATTACCAGATACCAAATCAATCCAATAATAAGCTAAACTAGTCCAAACACAGCCAATAACCAGCAAGAGGGTATTCAAAATGGCATGGAACAAGAATTACTCGAAAGTCCGCAACGCAACCTGGATCTGGTATCTGATGGCATTCGCCTGTTTCGTGATGGCAGTGAAGGCCTATCCGGTTGATGGCGGGTCGATGATCGGTTTCGTGTGGTGGGTGTCTGCTGCTACTGGCCTGGCGTTCTCGGCTGGGCGGGAAAAGCGTAAGGCGGCTCGCGATCAGCATGTTTCGCGCATGACTGGATGGAACAAGGAATAACCGCATGACCGAAGAAAAGAAGCCAATCGACTGGGAACGTATCGAGTACGACTATCGCGCTGGCATTCTTTCCGTGCGAGAGATCTCCGAAGCAAGGGGTGTATCGCACACGGCTGTAAACAAGAAGGCTAAGCAGCTTGGGTGGGAGAGAGACCTCAAAGCGAAGATCAAAGCGAAGGCGGATGCGCTGGTTTCCAAAGCCGAGGTTTCCAAAGAGGTTTCCAGCAAACGTGTGGCAACCGAAAAGGAAACAATTGATTCGGGCGCGCAGCTCATTGCGGATGTTCGCTTGGGTCATAGGAAGGATATTGTTCGCTTCCGCAACCTTGCCAGTAAGATGCTGGCTGAGCTTGAGGGGGTTACTGATAATAAGGATCTGTTCGATGAACTTGGCGAGCTGATGCGCAACCCGGACGATAAGGGGCAGGACAGGCGCAATGACCTATATCAGCGCGTGATCGATCTTCCGTCTCGATCAAAGACCATGAAGGAAATGTCGGACACGCTTAAAACCCTGATCGGACTTGAGCGGGATGCTTACGACATTGTGACTGTAGCCAAAACCGAAACAGAGCTGCGCGTAGTGGATAGCGGCAAAGAAGAATGGTAGACCTGGCCTCATTCCGAAAGCACGTCAAGGACAAGTCTCCAGCGTTCGTGCCGCTGTTCGTGGATCAGAGCCGGTATCAGGTGGCATGGGGCGGGGCTGGCTGTGTGCATCCGGATACCCTTGTGCACACAGAGCATGGGCTTATTCGTATTTCTGATATAGACCGGCCAATGCGCGTTCTAAGCTGGAACGCGACGACCAATCAATTCCAGCTTTCTCTAAGTGGCGGTGCGTTCCCAAAAGGAAAGGCGAATCTATACCGAGTTGTAACGCAGCAAGGAGAATTTGTTGCAAGCGGACATCACCGCACGCTTTGCGCTGACGGTACGTATTCAGACGTTCGTTTGTTGCAATGCGGTGACGAGCTAATGACAGCAGCTCCTTTCCTCTCTCTGACCAATTCGGTACTTGACCTGAAATCGTTGCCTTCAGGTGATCTGCATTGCTCGCAAAGACTCTCAGGTTTGATGGGTGATTATGCAGATGAAGCCCGTCAATATGGTCTACGACTTCTGTCTCAAGAAGGTTCCTACCGAGGTGAATTTCCACTTCAAGGCGATGCTCCGCAATTCTCCCAATCTTTCTCCCCGAGTGACCTTCTGGAGTCGGAACGGTCACATAGCCATCCGCATCAACGTGGCGACCACCTGCCCAAGACTTGTTCCGGTGGCGCGGTACAGCCGAAGGCTTTAGGCGCGGCAGGTCATAGCGCAGAAGCATCTTCTGAACGTACTTGGTATTCTCTCCCAGAATGCCCGCTATCTCAGCAGAGCTGCGAATACCGTCAGCAAGCGGGACGATTTTTGCCAGGCGCTCAGCAGCGCCAATCCGAATATAGCTCATGCGAACATCCTAATATTTCCAGCTCCACAGCCGGTTCCTCCACAGTATTGCGCATCGAGGTGGTGGAGGAAAGCGAATATTGGGACATGCAGGTTTTGGACACGAATAATTATGTGACTGCCGATGGGTGCATTCATCACAATAGCGGGAAGTCTCACATCGTCGCCCGCAAGCTGCTGTACCGAATCCTCAAAGAATCGGATGTTCACCACAACTTCCTGATCATTCGGAAAGTTGACCGAACCATTAAGCGCTCGGTCTTCACGCTGATGCGCAACCTGATAAGCCGCTGGAAGCTCACCAGCGAGTTTGATGTAAACCTCACTGACAAGACCATCATCTACAAGCCGAACGGCTCACAGTTCATGTTCAGCGGCCTTGATGACGTTGAAAAGCTGAAGTCCATCGAGGGCGTGACTTCCATCTGGTGTGAAGAGGCCACCGAGCTGACACAAGAAGACTTTGAGCAGCTTGACCTTCGATTGCGGGGTGAGCACGGATGCCTCAAGCAAATCATCCTGACCCTCAACCCGATCAGCGAGCAGCACTGGATCAAGAAGATATTCTTCGATGACCCGATGCAGGGCGTATTCACCTTGCACACCACCTACCTGGATAACGCGTTCATTGACGCTGAATACAAGATGGTGATGGAGAACAAGAAGAAGACGAACCCGCGCTATTACAACATCTACGCGCTCGGCAACTGGGGCACGGCTGAAGGGCTGATCTTCAATGACGTCAACCATCGCTTGATCCGACCTGAAGAGATCGCCGGGCTTGAATGCGTTCAGGGTCTCGACTTCGGTTACACAAATGACCCATCGGCCTTCTGCCAATCTTACGTTGACCAAGTAGCCAAGAAGATCTATGTGTATGATGGCTTCTATGAAAAGGGCATGAGTAACGCCAAGATCGCGGATTCGATCAAGGAGATGGGCGCGCACAAGCACAGGACGATTGCTGATAGTTCCGAGCCTAAGTCCATCGACTACATCAGCGGTAAAGGTGTGAAGGTCGTAGGCGCGGCCAAGGGCAAGGATTCGATCAGCGCCGGCATCGACTTCCTGAGCGAGTACGAGATAATCGTTAATGCGCACCTGGTGGAGTTCATGACCGAATTCAACAACTACAGTTGGGCGCTGGACAAAGAAGGCAAGGCGACCAATAAGCCGGTCGATGACTTCAACCACTTTATCGATTCATTGCGCTACTCGGTCGAGCCGCTGATGCGCAAGAGCAAGGGCCTTTGGGGCTAATCAACTTCAGGAGAGCGCCACATGTGGCCATTCAGCAAAAAGCAAACACCGGCCACGGACGTGGATCAGCCTAAGCGCGGGATGTACTCGGAGGATCTTGGGCCTCTGGTTCCTGCAAAGCATTTCAACCTGACCTTTCCGCAGCCGAAGGGCGCTGCCGCGATGGATGAATCCATTGGTGAGCGATTCCCTCTCAAGGCTGCATGGGGAGGCCTTCCGGAAGTTGTCGGCGCCTGGTACGCGGCGCAGTCATTCATAGGCTACCAATACTGCGCGATTCTTGCCCAGCACTGGCTGATTGATAAGGCATGCTCAATGCCCGCCAAGGACGCCATCAGGCAGGGTTACGAGGTCGATTGCGAGCTGCCCGATACCGATGATGAGGAAGAGCAGAAGGCTGCGCTGCGCCAGGCTGAGAAGGCTATCGACCTGATAGGTAAAATTGATCGACGCATGGGGATCGATAAATCCATGCGTGAGTTCATTCGGTTCGGACGGGTGTATGGCGTGCGTGTCGCCCTGTTCGTGGTCGAATCAACCAACAAGGACTACTACAAGCTCCCCTTCAATATCGACGGCGTGAAGCCAGGGACGTACAAGGGCATCAGCCAGATCGATCCTCAGTGGATTGTCCCGCAGCTTGCAGAGTCGAACATCAACGACCCGATGAGCATGGGTTTCTACGAGCCTGAGTTCTACATGGTTCGCGAGCAGATGATTCACCGCAGCCACTTGTGCGTGTACATACCGTATCCTGTTCCAGATTTCTTGAAGGCCACCTATCAGTTTGGAGGAATGTCAGTTCCGCAGCGTGCATATGAGCGCGTGTATGCATCTGAACGCACGGCAAACGAAGCGCCTATCCTAGCTATGACAAAGCGCATGAATACGTTCCAGGCGTCAAATGGTGCTGACCTAGATCAAGTCCGGGCTAACATGGCTCAGATGGCCGAGTTGCGCGACAACCACGGCATGCTGGTTCACGGAGAGGGCGAGTCGTTTGGCACGTTCGATACGAGCCTTGCCGACATGGACGCGCTGATCATGACCCAGTTCCAGCTTGACGCGGCAATCTGTGAGGTACCGGCCACCAAGCTGCTCGGCACTTCGCCCAAGGGCTTCGGCGCGTCGGGTGAGTACGAGGAGGCCAGCTATCGCGAGACGCTTGAAGGAATCCAGCAAGACGTGCTTCCACTGCTTGAGCGCCACCACGAACTGGTCATGAAGTCAGAGGTAGCGCCTAAGCTTGGCATTGACCCGCTGATGGTGACTGTTCAGTGGGCAGCACTCGATAGCCCGACCGCTGCTGAATATGCAGCCATCCAATTGCAGAAGGCTCAGGCAGCGCAGATCTATGTGCAGCTCCAGGCTATCGACGGAATGGATGTTCGCCGACAGCTTCAGCAGGACAAGGACTCAGACTATTTCGGCTTGGCGGACATTGAGGAAGAGCCAGAGCTTGAGCCAGAGCTTGATCCGATGACCGGACTGCCTGGCGATCCCGATCCGCTGGCGATCTAACCTATGGCCAGAAAGATACGCCTAACCCGAAAGCGCCTTGAGTGGGCCGCGCCGCGCAATGCAACCTTGAAGGGCGAGCGACTTCCGCCCTACTCGGCTGCAACCGCAGCTAAGTATCAGGCCGAACTCGACAAGCTCGTACAGCGCATGCAGAAGGAGTACAACACCGAAGTGCGCAAGCTGTTCCGCACGCATGCGGACACGGTGTCGGAGCTTGCAATGGATTCTTCGAGCGCATTCAGCATTGGTGCGCTGGCCGCCGACGCATCGCTAGCCAGCCAGGCGCGCATGCTGTTCAACTCGCTGGGCAAGAAGTGGGCGAAGATCTTCGGTAGTCGCGCATCAGACATGACTGACCGTATGATCGACGGCGCATCGATGGCGTCAAAGAGCGCGCTCGGCGAATCGCTTAAGAAGATCAGTGGAGGCCTGACCATTCCTGTACCGGTTCTGCCCGGCAACAGCCAGGAGCGGATCACGGCGGCAACCGCAGAAAATGTCGGGCTGATTCGCAGCATCCAGCAGCAATACCATGAGCGCATATCTCAGCTAGTTCTAAGGTCTGCATCGACGGGCGGCAATGGCGCGCAGGAGATCTTTGAGTCGATCCGTCATTACGATGGCCTGACTGAGAAGCGCGCCAAGCTGATCGCAGTAGACCAGACTCGGAAGATCACGACAGCGCTCAATGTAGATCGGGCAAAGTCAGTCGGCATGAAGAGGTGGGAGTGGGTTCACTCTGGCGGATCGACCGAGCCAAGACGCCTACACGTTCAATATGATGGCCAGATATTCGACTACGACAATCCGCCCGTGATCGATGAGCGAACTGGAGAGAGGGGATTCCCGGGGCAGCTCATCAACTGCAGATGCACGATGGCTCCTGTACTTGAGCTAGGCGACGCGGAAGATACGCAGTAGAATGATCATTCAATCCATAGAGGGGAAGCATCATGGCATGGTCTGATGAAGGGCAAGAGCTTTACGAGTTCGGTTTCGTTGTTGGTGACAGCGAAGACAAAGAAACGCACGTCATCTCTCAAGACGGGAAGGTTTGCGTGATCATGACTCGGTCTGCGCTTGATAAGTTAATTTTAATCCTGAAACCAGCAGAGGAAGAGCCGGGCTTGGTTGAGTACGCCCCGCCACCATCCGAATGAATAAAAAACCCCGCACTTAAAAAGCGGGGTTTTTATTTGTCCAGTAGAAAAGTTGCAGCTGAAACATCGCGCTGATAGACTCAATTTATCGATAACATCAGGCGCGATAGAAATGCCCAAAGAGTCCAAGCGCTCTACCGACTGGAATGGCTTCATGGAGGTTCGGGACAACCCTATCTCCAAGATTGGCGTATTCCCGTATCTTGGATCTGAGATCGATAACCCGGAAGCATCTGATCCGGATAAGGTCTATTGGGTGTTTAGACCGCCTGAAGAGCTATCAAGCAAGGAAACAATTGATAGCTTCAAGCTCATGCCGTTCATTGACGAGCATGAGATCCTTGGAAACTCTGGAATGCCAGCAGAACGAAAGGGCATTCAGGGTACGATAGGGGAGCAGGTTTACTATGACGCCCCTTATCTTCGAGGGAATATCAAAATCCATTCCAGTGCGGCCCAATCGCTTATCAAGGCGGGAAAGGTCGAGCTATCCCCATGCTATGGATGCACCTGGCCATCAGAGGCAGGAACCTATGACGGTAAGCCTTACCAGTTTACGCAGAGGAATATCCGAGGCAACCACCTTGCATTGGTCGAAGAGGGGCGTACCGGCCCTGACGTGGCCGTACAAGACCACCGAAAGTTCACCTTAGACTCAGCGGAGTTACTACCGATGGAATTCACCCCAGAGCAACTTGCTCAACTCAAGGCACTCATTGCCGAGATGATGGGCGCAAAGACCGGGGATGAAGACCCGGCCGCAGAAACCCCAGCCAAACCAGACGAAAAGCCTATGGATGCCGATCCTGTGGACGTCCCTGGCGAAACCAAGGTTGACGAAACCGACTACGCAGAAGGCGATGAAGTGCGCGCCGCCGAGAAGATCGAGCAGATCGTCGAGCAGGTAGAAGAGGCCATTGAAGAAATCAAGGAAGCCTCCGAAGACCTGGTTAAGGCGTCTGATGCGAAAGGTCGAAAGGCTGCGCAAGATCGCATGACCAAAGCCACCACCAAGCTGGGCGCGGCCAAGGCAAAGCATGCTCAAATCGCTGCTGATGCCAAGCTGGCAAAAGACGGCGGCCTGGTTCGCCAGATCGCAGCCCTGCAAAAGCAAGTCACCGAACTAAAGGCTAAGCCCGCTCAAGATTCCGTTGCCGCCACGATTTCGATGGTTGCAGATCGTGACGCGCTGGCCAATCAAGTGACTCAGCATGTAGGCGTGTTCGATCACTCGCGCATGACCGCTGACGGCGTTGCCAAATATGCAGTCGACAAGCTCGGCATCAAGTGCGCCAAAGGTTCCGAGGCAATCGCTCTCGATGCCTGGATGCAAGGCCGCAAACCAGCCCACGAAACCATCGCCCGCGACAACGCACCAAAGACCGGTGCTGACTCTGCCCACTCTCTTTGGGGGAAAAACTAATGGCCATTCCGTACACAGCAATTGACCAGCTCGTTTCCGGCATCCCGGGCGAGCAGGCATTCGACGGCCCGGTACGAGCGCTTGCTGCTCTGCTGGACAGCACCGACCAAGCCAACAACGTCTTCGGTCGCGCCTTCACCTACAAGGATGAGGGCGTTGAGTCTGTTCAGGCTGGCGGCACTGGCTTGTTTGCAGGCCTGATGATCAACCCGAAGATCTACCTGCTAGACGTTGAGTACGCTTACAACGGCACCCAGTCCGAGTTCGGCTTCATGGGCGAGTGGTACGTTCAACTGTCCACCCCTGGCGGCACCATTGGCGATCCGATCTACTTCGTCAACGCAACCGGCGTTCTCGGCCACGGCACTGCAACTACTGGCCAGACCCAAATCGAAGGCGCAGTAATCAGTCGCCATAACGTTTCCCCGGAAACGCCAACCCTAGCCGTAGTGCGCCTGACTCAATAAGGTATCGCCGACATGAAAGAACGTTTCTACGCCTCAGGGCGAACCCTTAAAGCACGCGGCCCTCTGGCGCTGGATGCCAAGCCGACTATGGATCAGATGCATCAGCTCGGGATCAGCATGGACGCCGCTCTGGTCGGCCCTGCTCAAGGTCAAGGCGCCATGTATCGCCACTACCTGGAAACCGAGCTGCCGGGCGTTGTCCGCATCCTCACCCAGGTTCGCAAGATCGACTCACTGACCGGCATTCTGGTCGGCGGTAGCTGGGAAGACGAAGTTGTCACCCAGAAGATCGCAAGCGCTGTAGGTAAGGCCGAGCTGTACGGCGACACCACCAACGTTCCGCTGGCAAACTACCGCAGCTTCCGCGAGCCTCGTCACCTGGTTCGCTTCGAGCAAGGCTTCCAAGTGGGCAAGCTGGAAGAGGCCCGCCAAGGTCGCGAAGGCTTCAATGACGCCGAAGAAAAACGCAAGTCGGTCATTGAGTCTCTGGACTACAGCCGTAACAACATCGGTTTCAACGGCTTCAACGGCGGCGACAACAAGACGTACGGCCTGCTGAACGATCCCAACCTGCCGCCATACCAGACTGTTACTGCTCCGTGGAAAGACTCGGGAACCGGCGCATGGTTGTCGTTCGGCGCAATCGTCGCTGACATCGCTACCGCAGTAGACAGGATCGTTATCCAGTCGGGTGGCAATATCGGCCCGGACGCGCAGATGGTCTTCGCCTTGCCACTGGACTACATCGGTGTTCTGCAGGTGCGCGACCAAGTGTCGGCTATCGGCCAAACCGTTGGCACCTGGATCAAGGACAACTACCCGGGCGCACGCTTCGAATTCGTTCCTGAGTTCCAGGATGCAAACGGCGGCGCGAACGTTGGCTACTTCTATGTTGAAAGCCTGTCCGGTTTCGATGACGCTGATAGCCGCACCGTGGTTCAGCTGGTTCCAGAGAAGTATCGCGTGCTGGGCAGCGAGCAGCGCATTAAGGGCTACATCGAAGACGCCACCAACGCACTGGGCGGCGTGTTCGTTCTTCGTCCTTGGGCGTTCTCTCGCCTCACTGGCATCTGATGCTGACCGATGGCCCGTGGTAACATGGGCCATCGTTTATCTGGAGAAGATCATGACCGACTACTACGTTTATTCCACGCTGAGCAACGACAACAACTATGACGGTGTTTTCATCGCTGGCAAAGCGAACGTCGCCAACAAGAACATCATCACCCCGCTGGGCATCGCCACCAAGGTCGATGACTCCAAGCTGAGCCACCTTGAGTCGAACCATGTGTTCCGGCTGCACAAGGCCAACGGTTTTATCACCGTCGAAAAATTCAAAGAAGACGCCGATCTGGTCGCTTCCAACATGACCGGCCGCGATTCTTCCGCGCCTGAAACACCTGAGACCCTGACTCTCAATGATCCTGAGATCGAGTCCGTAGACGGCAACAAGATCACTCGTAAGACGAAGGTCTGACATGGAATTCCCGCTAGCACTATTCCGAACCCTTTACCCTCAGTTCAACGCTGTGAGTGACGAAGTAGTGCTTGCGGTTGCCCAGCAGGCTCTTTGCTTCACGTCTGAACGAGGGTGTCAGTGTACAGAGCAGATGTGGCTTCTTATGGTTGCCCATCTGCTTCAGCTTGCAGCCAATGCCGCTGCCGGTAATGGTTCTGTTGGCCAGTTGTCCGGCGCGTCAATTGACAAGGTTTCCGTATCGTTCGCCATGCCTCCTGCGACTGACGCATGGTCGTACTGGCTCAACGGCACTCCATTCGGACAGCAGTTCGCTGCGCTGATGAAGCGCTGCCAGGGTGCGGCCTTCTATGTTGGTGGGCGCAGTGAGCGCGCCGGCTTCCGCGTTATCGGCGGCGGCTTTCCTCGTCCTCGGAGGTTCTGATGGAAGTCCGCAGAACCAGCAACTCAGAAGCAATCAAGAAGATGCTCGCGGAACTAGATAAAAAAGAGATCCGCGTGGGCTTCTTCGAGAATTCAAAATATCCGGATGGCACGCCCATTGCTTATGTGGCTGCCATTCAGGAGTTCGGCTATGGCCCAATCCCTCCGCGCCCGTTCATGCGCCCCGCTGAAGAGGCCAACAAAGGGAAGTGGGTCAAAGGTATTGCCTCTGGCGTGCGCGCCGTCATTGCTGGTCAAGTAACTCTGGATCACGCCCTTGAACAAGTTGGCAAGTTAGCTGCTGGTGATGTAGTGAAAGCTATTAAAGCTGTGACGGCCCCGCCTCTTGCCGAATCTACAGTTAGAGCAAGGCAGAGGCGAAAGAAAGGAAAGAAGGCGGTTAGCAGAAAGCCTCTTGTTGATTCTGGCGAGATGATTCAGGCCGTAAACAGCGCAGTGGTGACAACATGATCCCCGGCATCAATCTTTTGAACATCGCTCTCGGAGTTATCCAGGCTCAGTCCGGGCAGTGGATTCGCTTCCTTGGCAACACGACCAATGATCGCGGCCAGGACATTCCCTCTTATGCCGATCCGGTTGAGATCGTCGGCAGCTTCCAGCCAGTTGACGCTCGAGTCATCAAAGAACTTGGCCTGAGCACCGATAAGCAGTATCGGAACCTTTACACCTCAAACCCTATCGCCGGCCTTAAGCGCGGAACATCCCCGGATCTGGCTATCTTCTACGGTCGCAAGTATCAGACCGTTGGCGAGACAGACTGGTTCCAGCAGGATGGCCGCGTTGCCGTACTGCTGGTCGACGTGGGAGCATCCGAATGACCGCCAAAGCGCCACAGCCAATGCCTGAAAAATACAAGCGTGACCATTTGAATGTTAACGATTCAACAGGAATGGTAAGGCCAAAAGCTCCTAGCTCGCCTCCGCCCCCACCATCTTGGGCGATAGTAAAATGAACGAGAAGGCCCTCGACAAGCTGATCCGCGCCGAGCTGCTTAAAGGCCTTGCCCGATATGGCGTGACAGACATGCCGGTCAAGCAAGGCTATCAGCCAACCACTCAAGGCCGACTTGACAAGTGCATTTACTTTTGGGCGCTTCCCGATATCCCAGAAGGCTGGCAGTACCGAAAGCACAAGACGGACGAGGCCGGCCAAATCAGCACGACCGAAACCCAGATCATCGCAACGAGCTATCAGATGGGCGCATTGATTCCTGATGATCCGTCTGATGCAAACCAGAAGACCGCCAAGGACATTACCGTCTTGGCGCGCATGATCGTTCAGTCTCAGCCATTCGTTATCGCCATGAGAAAATCCGAAGTCGGAGTCAGGCGACCTAGCGAAGTTCGCAATCCTCAGTTCGTGAACGACCAAGATCAATACGAGTACGAACCTTCGTTTGACTTTACCGTGACCCATAAGCAGGTCATAATCCAATTAACTGACTCTATCGAATCGGTCGAGTTTAATATACACAGGGTATGAGGCGCAGAAATGCCAATCAAAAGCACTCTCTATGTGAAGATCACAAGTGGCGTTATCGGCGCTTCCTCTGTTAAAACCCAGGAACTGACAGGGCGTCGGTTCACCACCAACCCTCTCGTACCTGTCGGCCAGATCGTTACTGTTCTGCCGGGCGGCGCTACCGACTATTTCGGCGCCGGCACAGACGAAGCACGGTTCGCATCCCAGTACTTCAGCTACATCTCCCCGGCCCCGGCGTCTCAGGCGAATAACCTGCAGTTCGCGGCGTACAGCCCGGCAGCGAGAACGCCTACGATCTTCGGCTCCAAGCTGACCGCAACGCTGGCTCAGTTCAAGGCCGTCAGCAATGGCTCGCTATCCATTCAGCTTGGCGATGACGTTGCCCAACTGACAAGCGTAGATCTGTCGTCCGCCACCAGCTTCGCGGATGTGGCTTCGACCATTCAGACCGCGCTTCGTCTTCAGTCTGGCCCACAATACGCAGCCGCAACCGTTTCGTTCAATGCCGTCAAAAACGAATTCACCGTAACCGGCTCTGTTGCTCAGCCTGGCGCCGCGAAGTTTATTCCTGTGACTGGCGGCAATGATGTTGGCGCACTGATGGGCCTTGGTGGTGTTGGCGCCGTTGAATCTCCGGGTTCCGCTGCACAAACTCCGCTTGAAGCTTTCGTGGCGGCAGAACAAATTACCGATTCGTTCGGTAGCGCTTCGTTCCCGGGCGTGATCGCCATCGAGCAGACGATTGATCTGGCTTCGTATGTCGCAGAGCAGAACATCAAGTATCAGCTGTATGTGTCGGTAAATCGTACCAACTACGAAACCTACTCGGCCGCACTGATCGGCACTCCGTCTGTTGGCCTCATCCTCAACGAGACTGCCAACGAGTGGAAAGAGTCCCTGCCGATGGCGATCATGGCCGCGACGGACTACCAGCGCCGTAACGCGACCATCAACTACATGTTCCGTCAGTCGAGCCTGAGCTATGACGTGACCGACACTGCTGAAGCTATCGACCTGAATGATGCCCGGGTCAACTACTACGGCAACACCGCAGTAGCCGGCCAGACCATCCTGTTCTTCCAGCGCGGCTTCTTGATGGGCGGGGTAACCGCTCCTGTCGACATGAATGTACACGCCAACGAGCAATGGCTTAAGGCTGCCGCTGCCGCCGCCCTGCTGAGCATGCAACTGGCCCTGAACAAGATCCCGGCGAATGATGACGGCCGTGGTTTCATCCTCGTCCAGCTTGCCGATCTCATCAACCAGGCAAAATTCAACGGAACCATCAGCGTCGGCAAGACCCTGACGACTCTCCAGAAGGTCGCCATCACTCAACTGACAGGTGATAGCGATGCATGGCAGGCAGTCCAAACCAATGGCGTCTGGTATGACGTGGTAATCGTTCCAGTGGTTCAGACCTCTGGTGTTACCGAGTACGTCGCTAAGTACACCATTGCCTACAGCAAAAACGATGTTGTCCGCACCATCGAAGGCTCCCACAACCTGGTTTAACCAGACCAAATAGGAATCAACAACATGTATGACGTTTCCGGTACTGGTTTTAGCCTTACCATTAAATTCAGCGTGACCTTTCCTCAGGGTATTCAGGTCACGGCGTTCGCCGACGATGCCGATCCGTGGGATGCTCCGGCGCTCGATATCGCCACCCCTTCGATGAACGCGAACGGTGATCTTGTTACGTTTTCCTCTCCTCAGGCACTGACCCGAACGGTCAACGTAATTCCTGGTAGCGAAGACGATAACGACCTATCGATCGCGTTTGAAGCAAACCGTGTGGGCAAGGGCAAGCGATCGGCACGCGATATCGTCACCATCGTAGCCAACTGGCCTGACGGTTCGACCGAGACTCTGAGCAATGGCAAGATGACCAACGGCATGTCGGGCAAGTCCCTGGCATCTGCCGGCCGAATCAAGTCGCGCTCGTATGGCTTCGCATTCCAGGATTACGCGGCAACTCGCGCAACCCTGACCCAGAATCAATAAGGGATAATCATGGCCGAGCTACTCGATCCAACTGAATTGGTTATCACGGGCAAGGATGGTGTTGAGCGTACTTACGTTCTATCCGTCCTGCCGTACCCTGTAGGCCGAAAGGTTGCCGCTCTCTATCCAACGGCAAACCTTCCAAAGATGGGCGACTACAACGTCTCCCAGGAGGTAATGCAGGATCTGTTCAAGTTCATCGCGGTTCGCACTGAAGGCGCAGACGATCTTCGCTTGACCACGATGGCCTTGATCACCAATCACGTCCCTGACGCCATGACCGGCCTGAAACTTGAGGCTGCCATGCTGGCCAAGAACTTCGATTTTTTCGGACAAGGCGGGTTCTCCGAATTCCTCAAACGCTTTTTGGAGACGCGCCTACCTGCAATCATCCAAACGCTGACCCCGTTGCTGCCGCCATCACTGGTAGCGGACGTTGCAGCTGGGTGGAACTCCGCGAAAAAACCGGACTAGAAGAAGCGCTCGACATGTGGGAGGCAATCACTGTCGAGCGCATCAATGAGGCCTACGCAGCAAAGCATGCTAAAAAGAAATAAGGAATCACAATGGCGCTTCTCGATACCCTCCTGCTGGTCTTCAAAGCGGATACCAGCCAGGCGGATGCTGGTCTTGATAGCGCCCGCAAGAAGTCTGACGAGCTGATCGATTCCATTCGTGATGCTGACGCAGCAGCAGGAAAGGCTGGCGCCTCTTTGAAGGCTATGGCTGCCGGTGCTCTGGGCGGCCTCGCTGCAGCCTTCAGCGTTAGCGCTGCGATCTCTGGGGCGTTTGCCCGGGCCGACAACATCCGGGCCATTGAGCAGACATCTGACGCTATTGGTGCTGCCATTGAAAATGTGGACGCATTTGGCAAGGCTGCCGAGGCTATGGGTGGTGACGCTCAAGGTGCTCGCGACTCGCTTACGGACATGGCTGAGAAGATGGGCGAGGCAATGTCTGACGTTGAGTCGGGCGCGGCCAAGGCCTTCAAGTCTCTCGGTATCAGCCTAAAGAGCGCGGACGGAAGCACTAAGGACGCCATCAGCGGCATGCTCGATCTGGCCAGCGCAGTAGAAGGCCTTGATCGAAGCGCTGCAGTCTTCAAAATAAAAGAGCTTGGCATCACCGACAACCGAACAGTCGAGATGATCCTAAAGGGTCGTCAAGAGCTTGAGAGGATGCTTCGCGTCCAGAAGGAGCAGGGCGTAGTAACCAAGGAGGCCGCCGAGAATGCACGCAAGCTGACCGAGGCTACCGGTTCGCTCAAGAACATGATTTCCAGTGCTGGCGCGTCATTCCTCGACAGCATTATTCCAGCCCTCACCAAAGTCATTGAATGGCTTGGCAAGGGGGTCTCTTGGATGCAGGACAATAAGGATTTCGTAATTGGGTTCTTTGGCTCGATTGCTGCCGTAGTCACCGCACTTTATCTGCCGGCCATGATCTCTGCGGCCGCCGCAACGCTTGCCGCAACCTGGCCACTGCTTCTGATCGGAGCAGCCATTGCCGCTGCCGCTGCCGCCTTCGCGCTGATTTACGATGACGTCATGAATTTCGTCGAAGGTAATGACTCGTTCATCGGCCAGGTATTTGAAAAATACCCTATGGTCGAAAAGATCGTCATGACTCTGATCGATGCGTTCCGCCAGATGTGGCAGATCCTTATCACTGGCGCTCAGCAGGTTGGCGACTTCGTTACGGCCGGATTCCAGCAAGTGATATCCGGCATCAAAGCTGCGGTCGATTATCTGTCCGAAGCATATGGAGCCATCGACGGATTTGTTGACAGCTCTCTATCTTCGTTCCAGTCCCTGTCTGACGGGATATCTGCCATCTTTGCTTTCATCGTTGAGACGGTAAAGGGATCTCTATCATTCGTGACGGCCGGCATCGACAAGATCAAATCAGGTGTTAGCGGCGTGGCCGGCTTCTTTGGATTCGGCGATTCAAGCTCAGCAATGCAATCGGCCAGCCAGCAGATCGGCGCAGCATCATCAGCCCCGTCAAACGGAGTCAGCAGCAGCGCAATCAGCAATATGGCGAACAGCAGCAGCGAGACCAATGTTCAGGTTGGCCAGGTCGTGGTTCAGACCCAAGCCACGGACGCGCAAGGTATCTCGCGCGATGTAGGCTCAGAGCTTCAAAGCCAGCTCAAGAACCTTGAGCACGAATCCGCTACGGGGGTTGCGCGATGACCGTCATTAGCTCCACGCAAGACCTCGTGTGCATCCTGGACAACGAAAACTTCCAACAACTGTTCACGACTGCCAGCCCTATGCGCATGAGCGTGCGCGAGGCAAAGAGAACCACCAAGTTCGAAGTTGAGGACGGCACCACTCGCAGCGATCACGTTGTAATTGAGCAAGTCGAGATCGCTATCGACTTCATCATTGAGGATGAGTTTGCCCGGGATTGTTACCAGCAGATCCGCCAGGCATGGACTGATAACCGACTGGTTTCCGTCCAAGGGAAGGTGAGCAGCTACCCCAATATGCTAATCACCGAGATGCCGCACGACGAGTCGCCTGAGTATGGCATGGGCATTGCGATGCCTATCCGACTAGTCGAGTGGCGATCTGTTGAGCCTCAATATGGCGCCCTGCCTCCTAGCAAGGTTAAGTCTTCAAAGCAGGCTAGCACCGCCAAGAAAGGCCAGAAGCAAACAACCGAAGCTGACGCCCCGACCACTCGCCGGGCCAGCATTGCATACAGGATATTTAACTGATGCGGATAATTGATATCGACCCGGTTCCGAATCAATCATTCAGCGTAACGGTTGACGGGAACAGATGGGATTTTGTGATAAAGCAGGCAGTGAGCAGCATGATCTGCGATTTGTCCCTGAATGATACGGCAATCCTATCGGGCATTAGGATTGTAGCCGGAACCCCGATCATCCCTTATTCCTACCTGCGCGATCAGGGTAACTTCCTGATTCTTACCGACAATGACGATATCCCCTACTGGTCTCAGTTTGGGGTCAATCAGAAATTGATATATGCTAGCGCTACTGAATTGGCTTCGCTTCCAGATAGCGAGGTCGAGTGGCCAGAGACCCTTCCTTATGCGTACAACGTCGTCGTCATCAATTCACTCGCCATCGTATTGTCAGGGGCGTAAAAATGGAAATTAAGAACTACTTCGCCCAAGACGCTCAAGGCAACATCATGCCGAGTGCGAACTGCTACCTATACCTGCCAGGCACGACCACGCTCGCAACAGGATTGGTGGATGGTAATGGTGTTCCAATTTCAAACCCATTTCTTGCCTCAAGCATTGGTCAGGTTACTTTTGGAGCGCCTAACGGAGTTTATGACCTGAGGATTTCTCAGGGCACTCGCGATACAACAATCGAAATTCAGTGCGCCGACCTTCTTCAGGCTCTGAATGAAACCGCTTCATTCCTTGGCGCCCATGCATCAGCTCCATCAACGCGCAATGATGGAACCCCTCTTCAGCTTGCGGATCGATATCTAAATACTGGTAATAATGTTGAATACCTTTACAAATCAGACGGATGGGTAGCAAACAGTTTCGACTGGTCAATTCTAGCCCAGTCCGATGCTGCCGCGAAAGTTGGCGCTATTGTTCAGGGTGGATCGGCGGGCACGGTTCAGGGGCTAATAAGCGACTCCCTAAACACCACTGATTTATCGAAAGGCTCATCGATATTTGGCAGGTCAACCGTTACAGTTCGAAGCATTGTTGACCTTCTATCACACCCGCAACGCACAGATCTGCGGGTTATCCCGGCATCGTATCACCCTGGCGGCGGCTATGGAGGCGGTGCGTTTCTATGGAACCCGACCATTGCGCGCAGCGGCCACAACGGCGGCACCGTGATCAGTCCGACCGTACCCTGGGACGGCTCACAGTCGACGCACCCCGCCTTTCTTATCGGTACCGGGGAGACCGCCCCCGCTGCACTCGGATGCTGGGTGCGGCCATTTAAGTCCGTCTACTCACTAGTGGAATTCGGCGGCATATCCAGCTTTGTCGACTATGACAACTACGGCTATGACAACGTTGTCGCGGTTGAGGTCGGTCTAAAGTCGGTTTCAGAACTCGAAATCCCTAACACCGGCAAGTGGTTTGCGGTTGGTCGCACTCGCTCAGCATTCTTCCCGGGGTTATCCGGTAAGCGCATGACGGGGTTTGGGGCCTTGGTCAAGGTTGGCCCGAAAGGCATCCTTAGCTTTAACGCCTGCACCGGCATCCATATCGGCAAAAACATCTTGTTCGACGGTCAGATCGTCAAGGACGAAGAGCTTTATGGCAGCATCGTTGATAATGGACGCTTGGCAGCAAACTACGCATTCGCGGTGTCGTTCGCAAACTGCAACGACTGCAGCTTCAGGGGCAAGGTGCAAAACTTCGCATGGGATGGCGTCGTAGCGCAGGGCGCTGTCGATGCTGGCGGGGCGACTGCCACCCTATCGACTGATATCGATATCAGCTACGGGGATTATCATGGGATTCGCGGCAGTCAAATATGGGTCAAAGCCCTTAAGGACTTCAAGATTCTTCACAACAAAAATTACAATGTCGAAACATTCAGCCAGAAGGCTAACGGAATTTTTGTAGTTGAATGGTGTGCTAATGGCGAGGTTGCCCATAACAAGGGCTTTTACATTGGCGATAACTTTATTGGCATCGGCGAGATGGTTAGCACGAACCCAAACGCCCGAAACAAAAAACTGAAAGTTCACCACAACTTTAGCGACATGACGCGTTACCACTCGCTTCTAATCGCACAGTCCGAAGATTCCGAATATACCTACAACACCCTGACTCGCGGAGGTGCAAAAACCGCGATGGTAGGGCCTAGCGGCGTAGTTCAATGCGGGGCTATCACAATGCTCGGCGGTGGATCGGCTCCATCCAATCTTCGTAACTTCGTAGGATTCAATAAAATAATTGATCCATTCGAGCATGGCTTTTATGGTTATGATCGTCCTGGCACGCTTGCGGCTAATGCGTCCGAAGGAAACGAGATTGTTTTTAACACGGTCGACCGGGCAGGAACTCCGGCCATACCTTCAGGCTCTACGAGGCTTGCAAGCTATTCATTTGCCCTACAATTCCAGCTGCCTCAAAAACTTCAGGGTAACACTGCCCGTGACGGTATCAGTGACGGCTTTAGAATCTTCGGTGACGTCGATTTAACTGGTGGCGGCAATAAGGCCCAGAGATGTTCTGGGATAGGATTCCACGTCCCTACAGACACAATTTGGAGCAATACCCAGCTTAGCGGGCAGCTCTTTGGGGTAAGTGCGTATGACTGCGGGCAGGCCGGTATCCTGGTAGCCAGCAAAACGACCCTATCCTATGGGAGCCTGACCGCTGAGCGCTGCGGGAATTTGCCCGCCCCGGCAACAGAGACGACAGCTAACGCACTGCTTGCCGCAGGCGTCTCGTTCCGCTCTATCGGTCGTCTTGTGGGTAACGGAGTCACAGCTCGTGGCAACGGATCTTCAGGAATGATGACCCAGTTCTGTCCGAGCATCCGTGATACCGGAGGAACCTTCGAAGATAACGGGAAGACCTTTACGACTCAGAACTTCAGGTCTGGCATTTATTGCGAGGGTGCATCTGGAGATTTAGTGAAAGGTATTTTCCTTCAATCCGGAGGTGCAGCCGGATCTAATCAGTATTACCCTGTTCGAATCCTATTTGGAGCAACTGATAGCGTAGTTCTAGATGGTGCATTCACGGGTCACCCAGCAGGCCCGGTTGGCGCAACAGCAAAAAGCTTGATAAATATCTAAAGGTGATGATTTGGAAATCTCAAAGAAATACAAATTCTCGGCCGGCGATGAGGTGCCAAAATGGATTTATCAGGTTTACGATATTCCAACCAAGGAATTGGCGGTAACCAGATTTGGCATTGATGGGTTTGTCATGGTCAATGAAGACCTTGTTTATGTCTGGCCTTCTGGAGAAAGGCATCCCGAGTCTTTTGTATTCTTGACTGAAGGCTTCTGGGGTAATGCATATTCTGGCCATGAAAGAGGCGACAGTCTCCTTAATGTTTTTAGTGATGAAAATTCAGCAATTTCCGCCATTGGTGAAATAATCACAGAGAGCCTTGGATTGATTCCCGATGAATATCCTAGGGAGAGCAAATGAAATCAGCGCCAGACCTTCGCCGCATCAGATTCGGAATCGAAATATCAGGACGAATCAACTGGTACGAAGGTCTGCGCGTGCGAGCTGGCGGGACTAAGTTCGCCAATGCCCAGCAGAACGAATGCACGCTCACGGTTAGCGGTTTATCGATGTCGACCCGAGATCACCTGCTGACTGAGACCAGTCCGTTCAACAGCAACCGAACCCCGAAGCGCCTGATAATCGAGGTCGGCAGAGTTAGCACTGCGCTATTCCGTATTTTCATCGGCGATATCGTGTCTGCTGAGCCTTCAGCGCCGCCTGACGTTGACGTGATCATCAAGGCCAAGACTCAATCTGCCCAAGCCGGCAATGTTGTTGCAATCGCTTCAGGACCGATCTCAAAGCTATCCGCCATCTCTCAGCGGGTGGCGGATGAGATTGGGCTTGGTCTCGACTTCCAGGCTCTCGACAAGAACATCTCAAATTTCTCTTACACGGGCGCCGCGCTGAAGATGGTCAATCTTCTGCAGGATTCTGGTGGAGTCCGTGCATTTATCGATGATGAGACATTGATAGTTAAAAACTATGGGTCGGCGCTGGCAGGAAGGATTCGCATCCTTGGTGCGGACACAGGAATGGTTGGGATTCCAAAGGCTACCGAGAAAGGCCTCGACGTCACCTTCTTGATTGATAGCGAATCACTATTAGGTGGTATGATTCGATTAGATAGCAAAATGAACAAATCGCTAAATGGTGACTATGTGATCGACCAACTGAAGTTTGATGTTGCCAGCCATGAAGATCCATTCTTCTACTCTGCGACGTGCTCTCAGGCATGATCGATAACAAGCCAAACACGGACGCGGCCAATGAAGGCTCGTTACCCGGGCAGCTTGATGCCGCGCTAAAGTCATTCTTCCTCAACCAATTTGAGGGGATGCTGCCTGCTACCGTGGTCAGCTATAACGATCAGACGAATCGAGCCGTGATTAAGCCGCTAGTGATGCTGGGAACCACTTCTGGGGCCAAGGTGTCTCGCGCCCAGGTTTCAGGGATCCCCGTCTATCGATTCGGCGGCGGTGGATTCTTCATGCGTTTCCCGATTAAGGCCGGCGACTTTGGCTGGATCAAAGCCAACGACCGAGATATTTCTTTGGTATTCCAGCGGGGCGGCCTTGAAGACTGGCCAAACACAACCCGGATGCACAAGTTCAGCGACGCCATGTTCTTCCCTGACACCTTCAAGCAGTGGGTGATTAGCGGAGAGAACGCAGACAAAGCCGTGTGGCAGACTATGGATGGTGAGACCTGCATATCCCTAGGGGAGGGAGAAATCAAGCACAAGGTTGGCGATGTGAGCATTACTGTAAGCGCTTCAGGTATTGCGCTTGTAAGCCCGCCAGGGACTCTAACCCACAACGGGATAAACGTAGGCGATACTCATACGCACGCTGGCCCAACAACTGCGCCGCCAGGCCCGGTAAGCCCTACAGGAGCGCCCAACCCGTGATCACTATTGCTACCGACGAAGACAATGATCTAGTGATCGGCGATGACGGAAATCTATCGCTGATCACCGCATTGCCGGCCGCAACTCAAACTGTCGCTCATTATGCCCAGACTCTTCTCAATGAGATGATCCAGGACTTCGACCGAGGCGTCCCATTCTTCATCGTGGCCTTTGGCGCAAACGTCTCAATCCAGCAGTTTGAGGCGGCCATGAAAGCACGCATATTGCAGGCTCCGGACGTTACCGGGATTCGGTCTTTTGAGACCACCCAAGAAGGTGATGTTTTGCGGTACACTGCAACAATAGAAACCATCTATGGATCGGCGAACATCAATGGCTGATTATAATTACATCGTATCAACCGGCGTGATCGTTCCCGATACGGCATCTTTGCGCTCTGAGGTTGAGGCTGAGTACAAGTCCGTTTTTGGCGCCGATCTTCCCGTCACCCCAGAGACCCCACAAGGCGTGCTTATCACTGCCGAGGTCGAGTCTCGCGACGGCATGGTGCGCAATAACGCAGAGCTGGCAAATCAGATCAACCCTGATATTGCCGGCGGCGTGTGGCTCGATGCTATCTGGGCGCTGACTCGCGGTAAGCGGCGAGGCGCAACAAGGTCTCGACTGTCCGGCGTTGTGTTCTCCGGGATCCCCGGGACAATTATTCCTGCAGGATCGCTCGCAAGCGTGGCATCTTCTGGCGCCAGATTCAGAACTATTGTCAACATTGACCTTGGAGCATCCGGATCTACCTTCAGCTCAATGGAAGCTGTCGAGGCCGGCCCAGTCGCTGCCCCTATCGGCGCCCTTACCGAGATCGCATCAAGCGTGCTCGGCTGGGAGACTGTTGTGAACCCTTCGGCCGCCGAGATAGGGCTAAGCCAGGAGTCTGACGTTTCAAGCCGCAGACGTCGCCGCAACACCCTTGCGCTGCAATCTGTCAGCCCTCAAGAGGCAATCATCTCAAGGATCTATAATCTTGACGGCGTTTCCTCTCTTAGCTTCAGGGCCAATATCACGCTTTCTGACGTAATAATCGATGGCGTCACCATCACCTCTCGCAGCATCTATGTTTGCGTTGATGGCGGACAAAACATTGACATCGCAACGGCAATCCTTTCGTCGTCGGGTATCACGGATTACAGCGGATCAATAGTTGTCAGCGTGATCGAGCCGGCTAGCGGACAGGTTTACCTGGTGAGATTCGACCGACCTATAGAGCGCACCTTCAGAGCCAGGGTAACCGTAAAGCCTTCCAGTCTGGATGTTATGACGATCATCCCTGATGCCATCGCGCAGGGCACTACTGGCGAGCTTGATGGAGACTCTGGTCTAGCAGTCAACCAAGACCTTTCAGCATTTGAGCTTGCCGGGTACATCAACCAAGTAGAGCCGAGAATCTTCGTAACCCGGGTAGAGACATCGGAGGATGGGGTAGCCTGGTCTAGCGATGACGTGATCATCAAGCTGAACGAAGTTGCCAGACTTCCTAAGTCTGCCATCCAGGTAGTCGTAGCATGAGCACAATCCAGGATTTTGACTCAAGCCTAAATTTGATGGTCGCTATCCTGTGGCAGTACGAGGACGCCGAAAAGCTAAAGGCCATCGTCGAAGCGAAACAGCAATGGGTTAGCCAGAATCAGCGAGACTTCTGGTATAGCTGGTATCGCGATGTTTTCAATATCGATACTGCCAACACCTTTGGCCTATCGGTTTGGGCGAGAATTCTGGACGCCCCCCTGACGATCAGCGTGGCGCCTCAAAAGAACAAAATCCCATTCGGTTTCGGTTCGTTTAACAAGAACTTCAACAACGGTAATTTTGGGATAAACAATGATCAATCTCAGGGCTTGAGCCTTGAGCAGCAGCGTCTCGTTATTAGGTTCAGGTATTTCCAGATAACGACAACCTGCTCAATACCAGAGATAAATCAATTCCTTAAGGACGCGTTCTCGTCCGAAGGAAAGGCTTATGTGACCTACGATAAGCCGGAAAACAAGATTGTCTATAACTTCGGGTTCACTCCTGACAGCCAATTAAAGTTCGTTCTTGACGAATTCGACTTGCTTCCAAGGCCTGCAAGCATTGGCGTAAAATGGCAGGTAATCCCATGATCAATTATAAATTATCCGCCCGGAGATTTGGACGTGACTAAAATATTCACAGTTCCATTTGCAGAAAATGGAGACAAGATATCGCCGCCTGACGCAGTTCAGCCTGACGGATCTGTTAGCTATAACCTTGGTTATGGATTCGACTATCAGCGAGATACAAGCCTTGATAGCGGAGGCGCGCCAGTTGACCCTCTAGCAAAGGTTTTTCCTCGCGAGCAGCATAACGGAATCCTAAACGATATCACCACCGCTATCGGCGAGATGCAAATAAATGGGCTTCCCATCTGGCAGTCAATTGGCTCTCCTTATCCGGTAAACGCCCTAGTCAGATACTCAGGATCAAACTGGAGAAGCACAGCTGCAAATAACTCTACTACCCCGGGCGCCGCGCTTGCTTCATGGGTAGATGCCGGATACCAGCCATACGCGACGGATTCCGCACCTGGAATTATCAGGATAGCTACATCTCAGGAGGCATCTGCGGGGGAAAATATATCGACAGCCATGAGTCCAGCGCTTGTAAAATCAGTCAGGCCAACTCAGGCAACCGAAACAAATCTAGGCCTTTTGAAGATAGCTACCCTCCCACAGGTTCAGGCGGGGACTGCGATTGACGTAGCGGTCACTCCATCTACCCTTAAGTCAGTTTTGCCTACGCAAGCAACCGAAACGATTCTTGGCCTCCTGAAAGTAGCCACTCTTCCGCAAGCGCAAGCCGGCACAGAAACGATGTCAGCCATCACTCCGTCAACGCTTAAGGCGCTATTTCCCAAGAGATCGTTTTCGGAAAATGATTACATTCGCATACCGGATGTGCCTGGCGGCCTTATCATCCAGTTCGGATCGGCATCTCTTGTTGCTGATGGAAACATAACGACCCCGATGCCGATAGCCTTCCCCAACTTCGGATTGGTTGCTTTTGTGACGCTAAATAACATCTCATTCAACACCGGAAGCGATGGCGCGGTAGGCGTGACATTTGCTACTAAATCAACATTAACCATCAGGTCTGGTGTTGCTACTTCATCCCCGGCTTTTTGGCTGGCCATCGGGTACTAAGGAGCTACTATGGTTTATTTTGATCCTGAAACCTTGGGTTTCATTCCAGAAAGCTGGAAAAATGACGGTACTTATTCGGTCAAATCATGGCCGTCATCTGCAGTTCTTCTTTCAAAAGATGAAGAGCTGAAATTCTGGAAAGTCTCCCCTCCAGAGGGGAAGTATCTCGGTTCAAAAAATAGCCGGCCATTCTGGTCTGATATTCCAAAGATCGAAAAAACAAAGGAAGAGATAGAGTCTTTACGCCTATCGTCCTATGCCGACCCATTGACCGGCAGCGACCGTCTTTTCTCGGAATCGACACGCATGCAGATCATGGGCGAAAATGGATATGAAGAAGTTCGCGCCCGGGCAATCGCTCGATTTGAAGAGATCCAGGCCCAATATCCTTGGACTGCCAAGTAAGGACGAAACATGGACGACCCGACTAGCATTGCCGGATTGCCAACAGCTATCGCGACTGCTGTCGGG
>JAEHJW020006160.1_pt1 | contig 42817 bp, 44 predicted proteins | sample 9271431 | NCBI WGS metagenome assembly JAEHJW02
AAGCGAACCTTACGAGGTTTATGACAGGTTTGATTTTGAAATCCCCACGGGCTCCAAGGGCGATGCGCTCGACCGCTATGTTGTTCGCTTCAGGGAAATGCAGCAGAGCTGTCGTATCATAGACCAGGCGCTTGAGCATTTGCCGGAAGGGGAAATCATGACTCCGAAGGTCCCGCAGAAACTCAGTCCACCCAAAGGCGAAGTGTACACAGCCTTCGAAAGCGCGCGCGGTTTGACCGCTTATTACCTGGTGAGCGACGGCAGCCCCGGTCCCTATCGCTGCCATATACGGGTCCCAAGTTTTGGCAATTTGAATGTTTTGAACGACGTGCTTCCGGGAACTTTGGTAGCAGACGCCATCGCGATTCTTGGCAGCGTTGACTTGGTTATTCCCGAAATAGACAGATAACGAAGTGGTCTTCTCGGGCCGAATGCGGCGTTAAGCCTTTTTCAGGAGGAATAAGAATTGTCCGAGGGCTTGTTGGGTTCCGAATTGTTCCGGTTGATTTTGGGCCTGGTGATCGTATTGGCCTTTTCGCAGTTGAACGCTCTTTTTCTGGTGTGGCTCGAGCGAAAAGTGTCCGGACATATTCAGTTGCGCCCCGGTCCGATGGAGGTCGGGCCTCACGGTCTACTTCAGACTATCATAGACGGCGTCAAGTTGGTGGGCAAGGAGCTGATCATGCCTCTCAAGGCGGACAGAAAGCTTTTTTTCCTTGCTCCCGTTCTCGTCTTCACGCCGGTGCTGGTTGGGTTTCTGGTGCTGCCTTTCGGCCCGGGGCTGATCATCCATGACATGAACGTTGGCGTATTACTGGTCTTTGCGTTCTCTACCATCACCGTTCTGGCGATTCTTACCGGTGGGTGGGCCTCAAACAATAAGTATGCCCTTCTCGGTGCGGTCCGGTCCGTGGCCCAGAACGTCGCCTATGAAATCCCGCTTCTGCTCGCTGTTATGAGTGTCGTGCTGATGGTCCATTCCCTGAGCTTTTCGCAGATTGTGGCGTCGCAGAAAACCGTGTGGTTCGTTTTCATTCAGCCTTTGGCATGCCTGATTTACCTGATAGCGGCAACGGCCGAAACCAATCGTGCTCCTTTTGACATTCCGGAGGCGGAGTCTGAACTTGTGGCCGGATTTCATACCGAATACGGCGGAATGGGGTTCGGGCTTTTCTTTCTTGCTGAATACACGAACATGTTTATAGTGTGCGCCGTGGCCACGAGCCTCTTTTTCGGCGGCTGGAACGGTCCTTTCGGAATAAGCCTCGGGATACCCGGGGTTTTCTGGTTTTTGATCAAGACCTACTTCTTGATTTTCGTCATTATGTGGGTGCGCTGGACTTTTCCTCGCGTGAGGTTCGACCAGTTGATGAACTTCTCCTGGAAGGTGCTGATTCCGCTCAGCCTTGTGAACCTCGTGATTACGGCCATAGTTGTCAAGATTATCTGATTCTTGGAGTTTGATCTGAGATGGGCTACTTTAAAGACATATTCAATGGCGGTTTGAGTCTGATCGAAGGCATGGGTGTAACCGCGCGCCGGCTCTTTCGTCCCTTGGTGACTGTCCAGTATCCGCGCAAGAAAATCCCGCTTTCCTCGGCCTACCGAGGCCATATCGAGCTGAAGATATTCGGAGAATCGGGTACACACAAATGCATCGTATGTCTTAACTGCGAGAAAACCTGCCCCAGCGGGGTCATTCGTGTGCAGGGTGAAAAGCTGAAGGAAAAAGGCCCCAAAACACTGACGAGCTACGTCATCGATTTCAGCAGATGCTCGCTTTGCGGCCTTTGCGTGGAAATCTGCCCCACCTCGACCCTTAAATACTCCAGGGAATACGAGTTGGTCGGCGAGACGTGGGCTGATTGCAAAATAGACCTGCTGGCAAGACTTGCGAGACAGGTCGAAGAAATGGAAGCAGAAAAGAAGACTCAGGGGATTGCGGCCTGATCGATTTCGTAACACATTCGAGGCAAGGGGACATGGATGGAGACTTCCGGCCTTAACTTTATTTTGCAGGCGGCCTTCTGGGTTACGGTCGCGTTGACCGTTGCAGGTGCTTCGATCGCGGTTTTCCCTCGCAACATTCTCTACAATGTTCTGGGGCTCGCGTTGGCGTTGACCGGCATCGCTGGTTTCTATTTGTTTTTGGGCAGCCTCTTTGTCGCCCTCATGCAGCTCCTTATTTATGTGGGCGCTATCTGCATAGCGATCGTGTTTGCCATAATGCTTTCACGTCCGCTCCACATGGAGGCGCTGCCACGGCCTCGGGCTAAAGTGTGGTTGGGGATTCTTGGCAGTGCGGTTTTTTTTATTGGTGCTGTCAGCGTGGCTCTCAAGACAAAATGGTTGCCCGCGGCAGGACATGTATACAATTCGTCGCAGTGGTCGGTCCAAAACATCGGCAATGCGCTGCTTACGCGTTATGAGCTGGTCTTTGAAGTGATTTCGCTTGTGCTTCTCGTTGCTATCATAGGCGCGGTTATTACCGCCGGATTCAGCCGGAGGATAAGTTCGTGAACTGCCTGTCAACTTATTTGATCATTTCGGCCCTTCTGTTTTCACTGGGCCTTCTGGGGATACTGCAGCGCCGCAACCTGATCGGCATGTTGATATCGGTCGAGCTTTTGCTGAACGCTGCCAACCTGAATTTCATGGCCTATAACAGGTTCCTCGTCTCGGATCCCGTTACGGGGCAGGTGATCACGCTTTTCGTCATGGGGTTGGCGGCGGCGGAAGCTGCGATCGGCCTTAGCATCATTCTCGCACTCTACCGCAAGATGCACTCGATAAATATCGAAGCTGCTCAGAAGATGAAAGGATAGAACCGCTATGGGGGCATTGTTTACGGACCCTGTCCTGTTTGCGACCGTTCTGGGTACAAACCTTCCATTTCTTGCGATGGCGGCTATTTTGATCTTCACCAGATCCAAGCCCAAGGTATCCAGCCGGATTTCCGTCGGGGCCATCGCCGTCTCGGCAGTGTGCGCGGTTTACCTGCTGGCCAGACTCTTCAGCTTTCCGCCTCTTCAATATCAGACCCTGTGGTTTAGCTCCGGAAAACTCAATATAGCCGTCGGCTATTATCTCGACCCGCTGAGCTTGCTAATGTTGACCATCGTCGGCATTATCGCCTGCCTGGTGCAGATTTACTCACTGGGATATATGGCCGGAGACCCGGGGTACAGCCGCTATTATGCTTTTCAGTCCCTTTTTGCATGGGCCATGATGAACATGGTCATTGCGGACACCATGCTCCAGTTGTTCATTTTCTGGGAAATGGTGGGGCTTGCGTCCTATTTTCTGATCGGTTTCTATTACGAAAAATGGAGCGCCTCCCAGGCCGGCAAGAAGGCCTTTGTGATGAACAGGGTTGGTGACGTAGGATTCTTCCTGGGCCTTATCCTGCTCCTCATAGGTTTCGGAAACCTCTGCATCCCCGAGTTGAATCATGCTGCGACCACGCACGGGCTGTCACAGGGGTTGATCACTGTTTCTTCTATTCTGATTTTTTGCGGAGTTATTGGCAAGAGCGCCCAGTTTCCACTGCTCACCTGGTTGCCGGACGCCATGGAAGGCCCGACGCCGGTCAGTGCCCTTCTTCATTCCGCCACGATGGTTGCGGCAGGCGTTTACATGTTCAGCAGGATTTTTCCATTCTTCTCTGCTTCTCCTGACGCCATGGAGGCCGCCCTTGCGATAGGCACGGTCACCATGCTCCTGTCCTCGACCATGGCGATGGTTACTTACGATCTCAAACAGGTCTGGGCCTTTTCTACGGTCAGCCAGTTGGGATACATGGTGATGGCCCTGGGCGCGGGCGGATATTTGGCGGGCGTCTTCCACCTTACCACCCATGCAGGGTTCAAAGCCCTCCTTTTTCTATGCTCCGGCATATTCATTCATGAATTCCACACAAACGACATGCGGATAATCGGCAAGCGGGGAGGGCGCAAACTGAAAATTCCGCTGGTGTGCATGTCTATAGGGGCGCTGGCTCTTTCCGGGGTTTACCCTTTTTCGGGGTTTTTCAGCAAGGAAGCGATCCTGGCGACCCTTGCCGCCGAGCCGAGCAAGATCTGGTATGCGGCCGGGCTTTTCGGGGCCGTTCTGACCGCTTATTACAGTTTTCGCCTTATATTCCACATCCTGTTTCCAATGGGCGGGATCGAGGAAAAACGCCATGAAGAACATGGTGCTTCGGCTCACGAACACGAAGAAGAACGCCACGGCTATATTTTCTGGGCTATGGCTATTCCCGTGATGATCCTTGCGGGCGCGAGCCTTGTGCTCGGTTTTCTCCAGCGGCCGGTTGAACATTTTCTGATGCGCGGGGCTCCTGCTGTCGAGCAGCCTTCTGTTCACGGTGCTACTGCTCTGCACGCTGCGGCTCACATCGCTGCCGGCGGCGTTGGGCAGGCACATGAATCCGGCGGCCATCTCCTGATGATTCTGGGGATTTCAGCAGGACTGCTGGGCTTAGCGCTTGCCTGGCTCGAGTACGGAAGGAAAGGGGCCAGCCGCAAGGGTTTTCTCAGTCACTTCCCTGCCGTTTGGAATTTATTCGAGCGCAGGTGGTGTATGGACATTTTGTTCCGTAGGGCCCTGGACACCTTTGTCTACGCCGGGCTTACAAGTCTATTCGCTAAAAACGATCGCCGCATAATAGACGGCGGTATTGATGGAATTTGCATATTCACAGAGGGTAGCGGACGCCTTTTCAGCTTTCTTCAGTCCGGAATGCTCCAATTTAACCTGCTGCTCATGGTGCTTGCCGCCGGGGCTGCGGTCCTTTATTTCGTGATTTAGTTTCAACCATAACTATCACAAGGGCATCAAATGACTGCGATGAGTATGGCCGGTTTTCCGATTCTGACCACTATCCTGATGACTACCATCGTCGGGTTGCTGGTTATTATTTTCATCCCGCCTGAAAAAACGAAGCTTATCAAGCAGGTGAGCCTTGCCAGCGCATCGATTGGACTTGCGCTCTGTCTGTGGCTTTATCATGCATATAATTTCCACAAGGGCGGGCTGCAATTTGTCGAGCGGGTTGTGTGGGTTAGGAGCATCGGCATTACCTGGTTTAACGGCGTCGACGGGATTAACCTTCCCATGCTGCTGCTTACCGCGGTTGTCCTGTTTACCGGTGTCTGGACAATGTGGGAGCTCGAACACAGGGTGAAGGAATTTTACGCTCTCATGTTTCTCCTTGTGGCTGGAGTCTACGGCGTTTTCATGTCGATGGATCTTTTCTGGATATTTGTCTGGTATGACGTTGCGCTGTTCCCGATGTATCCTTTGATCGCCATATGGGGCGGCACGCGCAAGGAATACGGCGCCATGAAGCTCACGCTGTATTTGCTTGCGGGAAGCGCCTTGATTTTGCCTGCGATCCTTTTTCTGTGGGCAAAGGCTGGCGGGCATACTTTTGACCTGTTCGCGCTTCAGAAAATCGGCTTCTCGCCATTCGACCAGAAGGTCGCTTTCCTTATGCTTTTCCTCGGGTTCGGGATTCTGGCCGCAGTGTGGCCGTTCCATACATGGTCTCCAGTCGGCCACGTGGCAGCACCTACAGCGGTGAGCATGATCCACGCAGGTGTTTTGATGAAGCTGGGCGCTTATGGAATCCTGCGTATCGGTATGACCCTGTGCCCGCAGGGTGCGGTTTACTGGTCGCACCTGATGGCTCTTCTTGGAACCATTGGAATTATCTACGGGGCGCTGGTCGGCCTGGCGCAGACCGATTTGAAGTATGTGATCGGTTATTCGAGCGTGTCTCACATGGGGGTTGTCGGTCTTGGACTTGCTACCCTGTCGGTTAACGGCATAAACGGGGCTGTTTTCCAGATGTTCGCCCACGGCATTATGACCGCCCTGTTCTTCTCCTCGGTCGGTTACATATATGATCGCACGCACACCAAAATCATTCCTGAACTCGGCGGATTGTCGAAAACTATGCCTGTTGCCTCTTCTTTTTTCATTTTCGCCGCACTCGCGGGCATCGGCGTGCCGCTCATGGCGAGCTTCTGGGCCGAACTGCTCGTTTTCACCGCTGCGATAAAGGTTTTTCCGGTGGCCGGAGTTTTGGCGTTGGCCGGAATGATTTTAAGCGCCCTGTTCATGTTGCGGGTTGTGCAGAGGACCTTCTACGGGGAGAAGAACCCTAAGTGGGAGCACATTCCCGACGTTTCGAAGTTCCTCGCTGTCCCGCGAGTCGTGTTGATGAGCTGTATCCTGTTTTTCGGTTTGTTTCCGAAGGTTATGCTCGACGTGATTCAGAGCACGGTTATTCCGTTTGTGACCCGGTTCTAAAGGCTTGTCAGGTAAAGGAACGTGATGACGGACTTTTTGCTTTTTCTTCCCGAGCTTTTTTTCATCCTGGGCGCGCTTCTCTTTTTTCTCTTTTCTTTGAGAAAAACCCCAAACCCCGCCGGGTATCACAGATGGGCGGTCGTTATCGCTGCAGCCGGTCTGCTGGTAACTGTAGCCTGCTCCCACCAGGATGGGATGCTGTTTTTTAACTGTTACCGGGTTGACCTTTTCAGCCAGATATTCAAGGTGTTGCTGGCCCTGGGCACGATCTGGGTTATTTTCTCATCGGGTGAACTAAAGGGGATCGATTCCAGGCAGCACGCCGAGTACTATTTTCTCATTTTCGTTTGCACTTTGGCCATGATGATGCTGGTAAGCTCGGTTGAGTTGCTCACGATTTACGTTTCCATTGAGCTTTCCTCCTATTCCCTCTACCTGTTGGTGCCGATGCGGCGTGGCGCCGATCGCTACTCCGAGGCAGGCATCAAGTATTTCATGATCGGTGTTACAGCGTCCGGGCTGATGATTTTCGGCATGAGCCTGCTGTTCGGGGTGACACACACCACTTATGTGCCGCAACTGATGAAGGTGCTGCCGGCCGTTATCACGCAACCGGCTGCCATCGTTGGGCTGATACTTGCGTTGGCCGGTTTCTTTTTCAAGCTGGCGCTTTTCCCTTTTCATATCTGGGCGCCGGATGTCTACCAGGGGGCGTCCAACCAGGTCACAACCTATATAGCAACTGTTTCCAAGATGGCTGCCGCAGCTATGATCATCCGTTTCGCCGGCCTTTCCGGCGCGGCGAGTCCTGCAATGATAAAGTTGCTTATCGTGCTGTCGATTGCGTCGATGACTTTTGGAAATCTGGTCGCCCTCATTCAGAAGGACATAAAGAGGCTTTTGGCATACTCGAGTATCGCTCATGCCGGCTATATTCTGATAGGGATACTGACGCTTACCACTCAAGGCTATGCGAGCGCCATGTACTATGCGGCGGCGTATCTCGTGATGAACTATTCGGTGTTCCTGGTCATAATGAAGGTTGCCGATGACGGCCATAACCTCCAGATAAAGGAACTCGCAGGCCTGCACAAACGTTCCCCATTGCTTGCGATGACCCTTATGCTCGGTCTGTTCGGCCTGGCGGGAATCCCGCCAACAGCCGGTTTTACCGGTAAATTCCTGGTGTTCGCGGCCGCTCTCGACAAGGGATACCTTTTCCTTGTTATAATCGGCATGGTAAATGCCACGATATCGCTCTACTACTATCTGATCGTGATAAAGGCTGCCTACCTGCTAAAGCCGGTGAAAGAATACCCCGCAGTGCATGTAGATCTGTGGACGCGGTTTATGAGTATTGCGCTGGTGGTCATGTCGATATACCTGGGTGTATTTCCCGATCAGTTCCTCTCTCTTACCGAAGCGGCTGCAAGGACGCTGTTTTGATCGATGACCGAAGGAAATTGTCGGAAAGGTTGCTATCGCGCACGGCTTGTCGCGTTATTGGGTCTGCGACGGGAAAGTGGCCCTAATAGAATGGCGCCTGCGTGCCTTTTCCCTAAGGTTTTTAAAAAGAGCGCTCCGGCGTTCATGCATTAGCGCGTGGTCGGTACTGTTTGGCTACGAGCGGGTGTGCGCTCGTAGCGCTTGTGGGCCGAAGGAAATGCTGGCTGTATAGTCATCAATCTGAGTTGACTTACTGGATTTGAAGAGTTCAGGCTTTTTTAAGACTCTGCCTTTTTTCCGCTTCTGGTTTCCACTTCTGATTGCCGTTTCAATTGCCGCTTCTGGTTGCCGTTTGCAAAACCGGAAACTTTTCCTTATACCGATCCCTGCGAAGCAAAATTGATTGAAAAAATCTTGTGCGCTTGCCTTGGCCCGGCTTAAGCGCAGCCAGTAGAAAGCCCGATTCGTAGCTACGGCGAGTCGGGCTTTTTTTATTGGCATTGAGGAGAAACCTGATGACGGATGAACAGACAGCGACTCAGCCGATCGAAGCGCAGTCCTACGAAAGCACGGAAGAGACCGGAACCAGTGACCCGGGGCAGGCTCAGGCGACCGAGCAAACAGCTCAGTCGTTCCTGACGCAAAGCGAAGCTGAAAAGACAGCCCCCGGTGAGCAGGAGAGCATTCTCCGCGGCGAACAAGCCGAAGATGAGGCAGGCAAAAAGGGGGAGGAAAAAACCAAAGAGACCAAACCGGAGGCTCGCGCCCCGGAGGAATATGCTGATTTCAGCGTTCCGGAAGGCATGAAATTGGAGGGCCAGGACCTGACAGATTTTAAGTCCTTCGCCAAAGAGCAGGACTTAACCCAGGAGCAGGCGCAAAAAGTCCTCGATTTCGCAGGGCCGAGGATCAAGGCAATGGTCGAGCAGCCGTACAAGGCATGGAAGGAACTGACCGAGCAGTGGTGGAATCAGACCAGGGAAGATCCGGAGATGGGAGGCACAAAGCTTGAGCAGTCGGTAAAAGATGCCGGACAGGCTTTTGTGTCGGGTGAGTCTAACCCGTTTTTTAAGACGCAGGCCGAAGTACAGGCGATGCGGGAGGCCCTGAAAGTCACAGGGGCGATTCACCACCCGGAAGTGCAGAGGCTTTTCGTGAGAATGGGAAGGATGCTTGCCGAACCGGGGCATCTGACGGGCAAACCTGCGCCGCACGACAGGCAGCAGGCGCTTCTCAATTCAATGTATCCCACGATGAATGAGGGACAATAGTCGAAGGTAAAAGTCGAAAGTCGGAAAGTCGAGGGCACGGAATTTCATTCTTTTGACGTGCGACATTTGACTTGTCACCTTCGACTCCTTGCGACTGAAAGGAGCGAGAAATGGCAACCATAGGACCGATGGCTTTAACGCTCATGGACTGGGCGAAGCGGATAGACGACGACGGTAAGATTGCCCAGATCATAAATCTTCTTTCGCAGACAAACGAGATTTTGGAAGACATGCTTTGGGTGGAAGGGAATCTTCCAACCGGGCACAAGACCACGATCAGGACCGGCCTCCCCCAGGCTTACTGGAGACTTTTGAACCAGGGCGTTCCGCGCGGAAAGTCCACCACAGCCCAGATCACCGAAACCTGCGGCATGCTCGAAACTTATTCGGACATCGACGTGGATCTGCTGGCGCTTTCGGGAAACGATGGCGCGTTTCGGCTCTCCGAGGAACTGGCCTTCCTGGAAGGAATGAACCAACAGATGGCCGTGACGGTTTTCTACAACAACATAACGAGTGTTCCCGCAGCCTTCATGGGCTTGGCTCCCCGGTATCCGAGCGTTAGCACTGCGACTGCGCAGACTGCCAACAACGTTATCGACGCGTTGGGGACGGGAAGCACCAACACTTCCATGTGGCTCATTATGTGGGGGCCAAATGCCATCCACGGGATATTCCCGAAGGGAAGGAAGGCCGGTTTCGTCCAGGAGGACATGGGGAAGACTCCTGTCTACGACTCGAACAATAACCCCTACTATGCATGGCGAACCCATTATAAATGGGATGCGGGCCTAGTGGTGAAAGACTGGAGGTTCGCGGTAAGGATCTGCAATATCGACGTAACCACGCTTTCCGGTGCAAGTCCTCCGAACCTCATAAACCTGATGGTCCGTGCCATCCACAGGCTTCCCATCCAGCCTGCCAGGGCAGGTAACGTTCAGACCTCAGGGCAGAATGGAGAGCCTCAGCTTTCGATGGGCCAGGCCGGCTTTTACTGCAACCGCGCCATTTCCTCGTGGCTTGATATCCAGGCGCTCAACAAAAGTAACATGCTGCTTCGAATCGATGAGTTCGCCGGGAAGCCCGTGACCAGTTTCCGCGGGATTCCAATAAGGACTTGTGATGCGCTGCTTAATACGGAAGCGCGGGTGGTGTAGCCACAAAGCAAAAGTAAAAAGTAAACAGGCAAAAGTAAAAGACTCCGCCCTTTTGCCTTTTGACCTGTTGCGGAGTGAAACGGAGCAACCGCCATGATAATGGATTCGCTTTTACTGTTCGATGGAAGCGTGAACGATCAAGGAACGCTCGTCGGGACCTCGGTCAATTCGGGGACGACCTTCTCTGTGGGTTCAACCGACTCGGCCAACATAATTGATGTCAGCCAGATTGCTTCTTCGAAGTCAGGTCTTGGGCGTGACATCGGCATAGGGGGGCCGGAGCTCAAGATTGAGATCGAGGTTATGAGTGCTTTTGCCAGCGATGGAAACGCGACAATGCAGATCGAGCTTCAGACGGCCCCCGATAGCGGCTCGGGAACGCCCGGCTCCTGGTCGGTGATCAATATGACGCCTGCAATCCCGGTTGCGAATCTCACGGTTGGACAGATCAATTACCTCGATATCGTGCCGGGAGTGCAGAAATTTTTGAAGCTGACTTATGTGGTCGGCTCCGCAAATATGACTCAGGGCGCGATAGTGGCGGGCATAGTGCTCGACCGCGAAAACCTCGGGCCTAACCTGGCGTATCCTTCCGGGTTCTCGACACTGTACATCTGATCACATCACAAAGGCAGTGATTAGCGAAAAGCCTCTTCAAGTCACTACTCACTGTTTCAATGAACGGAGTGGGCCATGGCCAAATATAAACTTTTGGAAAAGGCTTTTATCGACAACAGGATTTATGAACCCGGTGAAGTGGTCGAAGTGCCGGACAGCGTAACCCCCGGACCGTTTATGAAACCGGCGGACGCCGCAGCACAAAAGAGGGCGAAGGAAGTTGGCCTTGTGCTCGGACCGATGCCGGACCCGGTGGACCAGCTTACGACGATCCCGCGCGGCGCAGGATTGGAAACGATAGGGGCCAGCCCCCAGGATGTAAAGAGCGGAATGGCCGCAGTTGCGAAGTAAATCACGACCACAGGAGGACTCGATCAATGGATGCCGCAAGTATAGTCAATCTCATTTCGGCGATTTCGCCCTATGTTACCGGCCTGATTCAGGATGCCGAGGGTATTTTCGGATCGGGCAACGGTCAGCAGAAACAGCAGTTCGTTGTCGGGGCAATCAGTAATGCCTTTCAAGGGGTCGTGACGGGAGCGGCTGCGACAGGCGAGAGCACTGTTACCAAAACGGTCAATGCAATAGCTCCCGCGCTGCCCAACATTGTGAACATGTTCGTCGCCGTCATGAATGCGCTGGGGGCCGTGACGCCTCCGACAACACCGGCGGCGGCCGCGACCACAACGACTGCAACCCCGGTGGCGATCCAGGCCGACGCCACGCAGGCGACAGCGACCGGAACTGCAATCCCGGGGTTTCCGACTGCACAGTAAAGGATGGGCCATGCACTTCGATCCTCATTTTATAGCGGCCATGATCGGTCTGATCGTATCCGAGTTCATACCGATCGTCACAAAGAGCAGGGTGGGCGGAATCGTCCATTCTATCGTGCTGCTTTTGGACAAATTATATACGGCGCCCGGCGATACCGCAGGGCTGGCAGCGCAGATTGCCGACCTTCAAATCGAGATCGAGAAGCTTCGGGCGCCACAGCCGCAAAAACCGGAAGGGCAGCAGTAACGGTGGGCGAGCGGCTTGCATTCGAGGGGAAAGCCGATGGATATCGAGAAACTCAAGGTTGATTCGGCTTTAAGGAATCAGATCGCAGCCGATGAAGGAATCCGGTCCACGCCGTACAAGGATACGCGTGGAATATGGACCGGCGGTATCGGCCACAACCTGGAGTCTCACGGCATGGCCTGGTCGGATATCTCCGGGTGGCTCAAGACCGGCATCCCGGACAGACTCATAAAGGAGTGGTTTTCCGAGGACATAGAAGCGGCAATTACATGTTGTGAACAGATTTTTGATGGGTTTTCCGGATTTCCCGATGATGCCCAGCGGGTACTCGTAAACATGGCCTTCGATCTCATGTACGAGCTTTGGGATTGGTTGCGATTGCGGGCAGCTATTATGGAACGTAACTGGCAGAAGGCGGCTCAATCAATCCTGCAAAGCCGCTTCGCCGCGGAAGCCCCCGGCAGATGTCGTCGGTTGGCCAATAGATTGGCGGCGACAGCATGACGGCCGTCGATGTACTTACCGGGATTATAAGTGCTTTCGGGGCACTGATGAGCCTTTTGCTCGTGATGATCCTCCAGCGTCTGTCAAAGCTCGAAGACAAGCTGGACTGGAAGCAGGATAAAGGCGAATGCGAAAGGCGCGACAAGCGCAGCTGCCAGGCACTGGAGGACATTTGGGACGCGTTCGGAAAGCATTCTCATGAAGGGCTTGGGCCAGCAAGCAAGGTGACCAGATGAAAGACAATCAGAGTTGCAGCAACTGCTTTTGTTACCAGGATGTTGATGGGACGGGCGTTTGCCAGCGATTGCCTCCCGTTCATGTAGCGGTCTCCAACTGCTCGATGTTCCCCCGCGTTGAGGGGTGCGGTTGGTGTGGCGAGTGGAGAGCCCTATGAAACTCTCCTCTGACCAACTCATATACATCATTGAGATTGCGGCGAAAAACGCCGATGCGTACGGCATGAAGCCTATCGAGCTTTTTAGCGCCATGAAAAACAGGATCGAGGAGGAAATTTCCGATGGCGAGGCTGACGACAAAGGAACGAAAAAGAATCCCGAAAAGTGATTTTGCGCTCCCCGGGAAGCGTAAGTCCGGCGGCAAGGGAGGGTATCCGATCGAGGATGAGGCGCACGCGAGAAACGCCCTGGCGCGTGTCTCTCAGTTCGGGACTCCTGCGCAAAAAGCCGAGGTGAAGCGCAAGGTGCATGAGACGTACCCTGGCATCGGGGAAAGCAAGAAGAAGACCGCAGAGCGCGACCGCGGGCGAAGGTCCGAAGACCGCAGCGCTTCGCGAAGGCAAAAGTAAAACGATTTCCGAACGCTTTCCTTTTTACTTTTAACTTTTTACTTCTCACGACTGAAAGGAGCGAGCAATGGGAGCGCCAAGCATATCAGTTCCGCCTGTGCCGGTCACGCCTCCTCCTCCAAGCTTGCCCGACCGCGGCGTAAAGAACGCAGCGGCAAACGATGAGCAGCTCGCCGCAATGGAGTACGGGGCCTCCGGTACGATCCTTACCGGGCCGCAGGGATTACAGACCAAAGCCAACACGACCGCGAGCGGGAAGACGCTTTTAGGATAAGGTCCAAAGTCACAAAGGTCAAAAGTCGGAGAGTCAAAGATCAAAAGCAGGAAGCTCAGTACATTCGACTTTTGACTCATTGCGACTGAAAGGAGCAATCGATGGCTGTAGCTGAAGTCCACAAAGCTGATTGGAACGATGAGGAAGCCCGCAAGGCCGAAGAGGACGCGCATCACCTTGCACACGCGCATGCGATAAGGAAAAACCCTGAGCGACATCGGCGAGCGCTTGAGGCCGCAAAGCACCTGAACCTCGAAACACAGGAAAACGCACGCGAGACGCAGGACCACGCCGAAGGTATGGAACAAGCCGCTATGCTTGACCGGATGTATCCTATGATGCGCGGGCAGGAAACTCAGGGTTAAGGCAAAAATAAAAACTCCGCGTTTTCGCCTTTTGACTTTTGACTTGTTGCGGAGTGAAACGGAGCAATGCGTGCCAAGTAACGTAGATATCTGCAACCGTGCGCTTTCGGTTATCGGGACAAGGTCCTCCATTGCTTCTATGGTTGAGGCGAGTCCAGAGGCCCGGGCCTGCACGCTCCATTTCGAGGCGAGCTGCCGGGCTATGCTCCGCCTTGCGCCCTGGTCGTTTGCAAGGGCGACCGTCCAGGGGGCGCTCCTTGCCGCGGCTCCCGGGACGCCTGAAAACCCGAACGGGACGGCGCCGCTTCCCCTTGTGCCGATAAACGCCGCAAACCTCGCCGGCACTACACCCGCTCAGATCGTTTCATGGCAGTATGAATACGCATGGCCTCAGGATTGCGTAAGGCTTCGGCAGGTGAAATATCCGTTCGACCAGCCCCAAAACGCCGGGACAGTGGCGCAGCTTTGGCCGGGAGTGGTGAACGCTTCGGCCCTTTTCCCCGGCATGGGCGGCATGTCGATGGAAAGCCGGGCGCCCTACCGGATCGCGATGGATAAAGATGCGAGCGGAAACCGGATCAAGGTCATTTTGAGCAATATCCAAAACGCGCTGATCGTCTATACGTGCCTCGTAGATAATTCGGAACTCTGGGACGACGAGTTTTCGGAGGCTTTTGTGTACGCTTTGGCCTCTCACCTGGTGGGGGCGCTCATCGGTGACAAGCAGATGGATAGGGACCTGTGGGCCAAGGCACAGGCGCTGGCGACGCAAGCAAGGGCGGTGGACGGAAACGAGCAGCCTTTGAGCCCGAACCACACGCCCGACTGGATCAGGGCAAGGGGCGGAATGCCGGTTGCGGGAATGTTTCCATATCCCATGGACGATGATGAGTAAAGGTCGAAAGTCAAACAGTCAGAAAGTCAAAGGCACAGAGTACGTTTCTTTTGAGCTGCGATTTGTGCCCTTTGCACTTTCAATTTCCTGCGCCTGAAAGGAGCGAGCGATGATAAGAGCAATTCAGGGCCTGGATGGGTTTATGAACCCGCTGATAGGCAATCTTCCGCCTTCGGACACGATATATGCGGTTGATCTGGCGGCGAATACGAGCCAGCAAATTCAGATTCCTACGGGCGCCAACCTGGTCGTATTCGGGCCGATCCCGGGGGCGAACCAATACATCAAGTTCGTTAACTCGACGATATCGGTCCCGGGTGGAAATATCCTTGATGGAAGCGCTCCGGAGCGCATGCCCGACAGTCGAAACTGCGCAGGCGCCGGCTATATAAGCATCGTGAGCGACACGGCGGGCATTGTGACGCTGTCGTTCTATGCATAGGAGGAAACCATGAGGAAAATCCTCGCGGCAGTTTTTGCCATTTTGCTTACGGCTGTTGCGGTCTATGCGGGGCCGTTTGGGAGTGGAGGGGGTTCGAGCTCGCACGACCAGAGTGGTTCTACCGACTGGAAATTCGGGTCCATAAATATAGGTGCTGATAACCCTGCCACAATTCAAAATGATGGGAATGGTAATCTAAATTTACCCGTTCCCATCATCTCGCAATTTCCACTGCGGATAGTGACCTGCGGAAATTCCATCAACACGAATGCACAAATCAATGGCTACAATCCCGATCAATTTTCGCAGCTATCAGAAATAGTAGACGCTATGATGCAGGCCCCCGGTAAGTTTGAGTTCCGAAAATTTACAGACACCTTGACTACAGACGGAGTCACGCAATATTCCGGCGCCGGCAACATTGATATGTATGGCAATTTTGGTCACTCCGGGGCTACGCTAGCCACCATCAACAGTGAAATTGCAAGCACTTCGCCCAACATGCAATGGCTGCCATTCCTCCAGCAAAACGGCGTGATACCGGATATGGTCATAGGCGCTTCGCTGGTTGAAAATGATTTGGCGGCAGGGACAAGCGTATCGACAATGGAATCGGAGATTCAAACCTGGATAAATATTGTCAGATCGTTTTTCCCGAATGTGAAAATACTGCTGCTTTCTCCAAGACCCTCCTTTCTTTACAATACCTCTGCGCTTGTAGTGAATTGGCAGCAGATTACCTCCTATATTTGCTCGTTTCGAGGTCAAAATGGCATCTGGGGGGTTAATCTCGGAAGTGTCTATGAAAACCCATCGGCCCCGGCAATGCCAAAAGGCGTCCCGTTTACAGGCAGTCAATCAGGAACAACTCTTACCGTCACGGCAATGGGTACATATTTAGGCCAGACAATGGGCTCGCTTGCAGTGGGCGATGAAATTTGGCAAAGTGGTTCTCCGCAATATCCAGAGATAATCACCGGCCTTGGAAGCGGAACCGGAGAGATAGGAACGTATACCGTAGATGTATCGCAAACACTCGGTTCCGGTCCAATGGTGGCGGCGCCGCGAGCCTATACGGATGGAGCGGTACACCCCGATGCTTATGGCGCGATGCTCAACGGGGCCGTATTGGCTGCGTGGATGCGTCAAAATATCACAATCCAAAATAATTCCGAAACCCTCAATGGGCCAAACGTAAATTTGACCGGCTCTTCATCTGTCAACTATTACAGTGGCGGCCCGCAAACCGGTTCGGCAGGGACGCTTCCGACCGGTGTTAATTTTTATCAAGTGTGCGACCCGCGTTTGAATTTTACCGTGCAGACACTTAACCCGGGCTTTCAGATAAATATCACGACAGTAGGGGCGCTTACCCCTTCCACCGCGTTTGCGTCCATCGGGAATATTCAATTATGGGACAATGACGGTTCGATGGTGCCGGGCGTAAACCGCGTTAAATTCGAATTGTGGGTCAGGATTGTCAGCGGCGGGCAGTATTTACGAAATATTGGCCTGCTTGCCTATACCTATACAAATTCGACTAATCACTTGATATTTGCCCCATATATTCCAGGTCAGGCATCGTTGCGTGGTTTTCCAGACGGTCTTTATTACTTCGAATCCCCGGAAGAAATAGCCGCTTCCGGGTCCATTACTGATTCCATCACCCGCCTGAGAGAATATTTAGGGATAAATGTCGAAGCAGGAACTCCTGTGAGGAGTAACATAGTTATCCAAGTGCTCGCAGCCGGGTGGGTCAACTGCACGGCATCAGGGCAAGCCCAGCCGTTGGCGACCGTCTTGACGCCTACCGTAAGCACAGGGACATATTCCTATCAAAATCAGTCGAAAAAAGTGGTGCAGGCCATCGTAACCGGAGGAACCGTATCGGCCATAAGCATTATCAGAGGCTCGACGACGATATCAACCGGACTTGTCTCAGGATCATTTATACTTGGACCGAGCGATACGTTGCAAATAGTCAATGCGGTAGTTCCGACTTTGGATATCTTACCTTTAGACATTAATTTGCAGTAGATTCCCTGAAGTTCTATGAAAGGTAACTTGCAATGCTCACAACCTCCCAAAGCTATGTGATATATCAGGGGAACGGGGCGGCCACGCAGTTTCCGTATCCCTTTCCCGTGGCCAATGCGGCATATCTCCAGGTGTCGATAACCGACAACAACGTCTCTCCTCCCGCGACAACGATTCTTTCATCCTCGCAGTATTCGGTCACCGGGATCGGAAACGGTATCCCGGGGGCGGCGAATCCAACACCCGGAGGCGTTGTCACATACTCGCCGCCTGGAGGCCCGCTTGTGACCGGATGGACCATTACCATCCAGAGGATTGTGCCCTACCAGCAGAACACGAGTCTGGAGAACCAGGGCGGGATGTGGCCGGTCGTAGTGGAACAAGCGCTGGACAATCTCACGATGCAGACACAGCAGCTCGCAACGCAGGTAAGTGAGACCTCGAACCTTGCCCCATACATAATTCAGCCGGTGACTTTCCCTGCAAACCTTGCGATGCAGAGCCTCGCCGGCCTTCATTCGGTCTATAAGACCGCAAACACGCAGGCGACGACGATTACCGGCTTTTCCGACATGACGGCCGGAAACTTCTTTAAGATCATAATCGGCGACACGTACTCCACGATTGCCTTTGCGACGTGGCAAGAGGGGCTTCCCTCGGGAAGCATGATAGGCCACCAGGGCCAGAGCGTTACTTTCGCAGAAGGTGACGTTCTCGACTGCGTGACGGACGGGACCTATGTCTATGTTATCGATTCGGAGCCGATGGTCCCGGCGATTTTGCCGCCGATAACCGGTCTCGTCATCACCAATGACGAGACGACCCCGAACACGAAACTGAATGTAACCTCGGTTTCTATCACAATGGCAAACGCTGTGGGCGTAAAGCTCTGCCAGACCTGGGCTGCAGGCCCGGAGTCGGCAATATTCCCGGCGCCCCTTGACGCGACAACGCTTGGGGCAGGCGGCCTCGATACGGGATCTCTCGCTGCAAATACGTGGTATTACATATGGACGATCGGTGACGGGACTCGCATTAACGTTATGCTTTCGGCTGCCGGTTCGTGGGCCGATGTTAGTAAGACCTACATTTCCGGCTATACCTACGCAAGACTCATCGGCTGCGTTCTTACCGATTCGAATGCCTGTTTCATCAAGTTTCACCAGTTCGGGAACAGGTTCTTCTTCGACGTTCGGCGCACCGTTACGCTTGCTATGGAGGCTTCTTACACCGAGTACAGCACCGGGCCTTTTCCACCGATCGCCGTGACCGGGCTTTTTCAGATCCTCTTTTATTCGCAGTCCGGGCAAGCCTCGTTCGGGTTCAGCGCGGACGGCGCAAACGATTATTTCGTAGTGGAGGCGCCTGCGACAGGGGCCGCGGGACAGGGGCAGTTCGAGCTTCCGTTTCTTACGCCAAACACCTTTTGGTACAAAAACAGCAACGTTTCCGGCACGCCTGGCGTAAGCGTTCGGGGATTTATGTTGAATCTGTAAACGAAGATCGGATGTCGGATTTCGCAAAGGGCCTCTACTGGCCTCCGACCTCTGACCTCCGACTTCCGTAAACGGAGCGAACGATGCCTGTAAATTTCATCCAGCCTTCCTATGCGGCGGGCGAGCTTGCGCCGGCGCTCTGCGCCCGGGTCGATTTAGACAAGTACCATGAAGGAGCCAGGCTTCTTCGGAACTTTTTCGTCTGGCCCCAGGGCGGAATCAGCAACCGTGCAGGCACTATGTTTGTCGGAAGGTGCAGGGATTCGAGCAATCCGGTTCATCTCATCCCGTTCCAGTTCAATCTGATCCAGACATACATCCTGGAATTCGGTCACCAGTACATGCGCGTCATCATGAACGGCGGCTATGTGTTGGAGCCGGCTTTCCTCATTTCCTCAGTTGCCGGCGCCAACCCGGGTGTTATTACAACGGGAGCGCCACATGGATACAGCAATGGAGATCAGGTTTCTATCTCAGGTACAGGGACCATGCTCGATTCTACCGCCGGGAGACAGTACCTGGTCATTAACGCCACAGAAACGACGTTTTCTCTCACCGACTTGGACGGCCGAGCGATTAATACCACAGGGTACGGGACTTACTCAGGCTCAGGAGGCGCAGTTGCGCGAGTCTATACGCTCGTAACCCCGTATGCGGGCAGCGATGTTGCAGACATCAAATGGACGCAGTCAAACGACGTACTGACCCTTTGCCATCCGAATTATCCTCCGCAGGACTTGAGCAGGACCGAGCACTGGGTCTGGGGGATGAGCCGGATATCGTTTGCTGCAAAGATTTCCCCACCGACCGGGCTTAGCGTTTCGCACAACGCAGGCGTCAACTCTCCGAGCGGTCAGACGTTCTATTACTCATACGTTGTAACGGCGGTTTCGCTTTCGCCGCCCGAGCAGTCCCTTGCATCACAGCCGGTAAGTATTCAGACCAACCTGCTCGATTCGGACACAGGGAGCGAAAACGTTATTTCCTGGCAGGCGGAGACCGCTGCGGACCTCTATCATGTCTATGCGGCAAACCCTCAAACGGAGTCCATTCCTTCGGGGGCGATGTACGGATACATAGGCCGGACCACTTCGACGACTTTTACCGATACCGAAATTGCGCCCGATTTTTCGCAGGCACCTCCCACGCACACCGATCCCTTCAACTGCGGGCCGATTGCGACGGTATCGGTCATAAACGGAGGGTCGGGTTATTCGTTTGACGCTACCCTCTATGCAAGCGACCTTACTGGAAGCGGGGCCGTTTTGATGCCTACCGTCGAAAACGGGATTATCACCGCGGTAACGGTTAAAGACGGCGGCCAAAATTACCAGGCGCTCAGGATCGTCGCCGGAAACGCGGGCAGCGGTGCAAGTGGGCACATAAACGTCAGTCCTATCGTCATCATGAATAGCCCCAGCTCTTTTCAGACGGTCACGGCGACGATTGATTCACTGGGGCAGAATTATTTCGGTGAGGTCTCAGTTACAACGGCGTCCGGGAAAGGTTCTGGATGCACGTTTATCCCCATCATCGTAAACGGAGTGATTACGCAGGTCCCAGTTAGCTGTGATGCAATTGGAGGCGAGGGATATGTTGACGGAGACACCCTCGTTTTCACTCAGGCAGGAGGCTCCGGGGCGAGCTTTAGCGCATCGATCAACCCTTCGGGAAATTACCCTTCCTGCGTCTGCTATTTCCAGCAAAGAAAGTGCTTTGCGGGTTCTCTTAATTCGCCGCAGACCATCTGGATGACGCAGCCGGCGGACTACAGCAACATGGACGTAACGAACCCTTCCAAGGATTCAGACGCTATAACTCTAACGATTGCCGCCCAGCAGGTGAATGCGATAAAGCACCTGGTCCCGATGAACGACCTTCTCATATTCACATCCGGGGGTATTTGGAGAATCCTTACCGGCTACATCACGCAGCCTGAGCCGGTTACGCCCACTAATACAGTGGTAATCCCGCAGACGTGGATAGGGACAGCCGACCTTGCGCCGATAGTTGTCAACTACGATATTTTGTACGTGCAGGCCAAAGGATCGATCGTTCGGGATCTTGCGTACAATTTCTGGATGAACGTTTACACGGGGACCGACATGAGCGTTCTCGCACAGCATCTTTTCTTCGGCCACAATATGGTGAGATGGGCTTACGCCGAGCAGCCCTGGTACCAGATATGGACGGTAAGAGACGACGGAGTGGTGCTGAGTTTTACGTACCTCAAGGAGCAAAACGTCTACGCATGGGCTCACCATGATTCGCCGGGAAATTCGGGGAGCGATCGGTTTTTGAGTGTGGCGAGCATTCCGGAACAGCAGCTCGCGGGGATTAATGTCGATTCGGTTTACTTCGTGGTGGAAAGAACGATTCCTGGAATAAACGGTGGGCAACCAGTAAAGTACGTGGAGCGGATGGATTCGAGGAACATGGGGACTCCAGGCGCTTCCGACGTGACGAAGGCCTGGTTTTTGGACGCAGCGCTCCACTACTCAGGAGTTGCGACAACGACCGTTTCCGGACTCGACCATTTGAACGGAGCGACGGTAAGCATCCTTGCCGATGGAAATGTGATGCCTCAGGGGGGGGTGGTGAACGGCAGCGTTTCGATCCCGGCGCCAGCGAGCAGGATAACTGTAGGGCTGGCTTATGTGGCGCAGATGCAAAGCCTTCCAATGATGCCGCAGGGAATGGCGATGCAGGCCATCGACTATCGCAAGACGCTAAAGGCGATTGCCCTGAAGGTACAGGACACTCGAGGTCTGAAGGTAGGTCCGAATTTTTCGAACCTGACGGAGATAAAAGAGTGGAGTTCGAGCGTCAATATGGGCGGTCCTGTTCCGCTGACGACAGGGACGCAGAGGGTGATCGTCTATCAGCAGTACACGGTTGACGATAATATCTGTATTCAGGCGGACCAGCCGCTCCCGTGCACGATTTTGGGGATAAGCCCGGAGATGGGTTTAGGGGATAGTCCGGGGTAGTTCGAAAGTCAGAAAAGTCAAAGGCAGGCAGTTTAGCGCTTTTGACCTTGGACCTTCAAACTCTCGACTTTCGATGGAGCGAAGCGAAGTGAAAATTATCATCCCGGCCCATCCGGATCACCTTTTCTGGATGGCGAACAACATGAGCGAGGAAGACCGCGAGGAATGCGCGGCTATGGGGCTGGGGCCGCTTCAGGCGCTTACGCTCGGGCTTGAGCATTCGGTTGCGGCATGGACCGGGCTTAAGATACCGGAGCGCAGGCCGCTTTGCATGTTCGGCGTAATGCCTATGGACGGGATTTTGAGCGGAACGGGTGCGCCATGGTTTCTCTCGACGCCTGAGCTTCGGAAGTATGCAATCCGATTTTTAAAGGACTGCGACGAGTATTTGAACCGGATGCTCGATATCTTCCCCGTGCTTGTGGAAATGGTGGACGCGCGGCACAAGCGGGGAATCAAGTGGGTGAAGTGGCTGGGTTTTACACTGACGGGTCCCGAGCCCTGGGGGCCGTTTGGCAAACCGTTTTATAGAGCGCAAATCAAAAAGGCAGTGACTGGTGATTAGAGAAAAGCTTTTTCCAGTCACTACTCACTAATCACTGCGAAGGGAGTGAGCTATGGGATTTGCAGCCCCGGTAATGGCGGCGGCAGCGCCCTATCTGGCGGCCGGTTCGATCGTAACCGGTGTTACCGGATCGGTCATGCAGGGTGAAGCGGCGGCACAGTCTGCCGGCTACATGGCCCAGGTCGCGAGAAATAACCAGATCATCGCCCAGCAAAATGCCAACATGGCCCTTGAGCAGGGGACCATAAAGGAAGAGGCGCAGAAAGAACAGACCGGCGCCCGGATCGGAAGTATGAGAGCGGCTTACGGCGCGATGGGGGTTGACCCGAATTCGGGATCGGCGCTGGATGTCCGGTCAAGCGCAGCCGAGCTGGGAGAGCTTAATGCCCAAACCATGAAGTACAACGCCCATGTCCAGGCATGGAACGACATAAACCAGGCGGAAAGTTACGGGGCACAGAGCCGGCTGTACCAGGATCAGGAAGGCTGGGACACGGCAGGCTCGATACTCGGAGGGGCCGGCACGGTAAGTAATAAGTGGTTGCAATGGCAGCTTATGAGTGGAGGGGGGGGCTTCGGCTCGTTCACTTCGAATAATAGCGGCACTGGGTCTTAAAATACGGGATATCCCTACATGGGACAGTGGAAACGAGGTCCAACCCGCTCATGGATGATTGCCGCGGAGCGCCGGTCTCCGAATGCTTATGCCGGGGGCGGAAATCCTGGCTCTTTCCTCTGCCTTCCGGGAGATTTCTTCTGCTTTTGCTTTATGACACAATCCTGGATCGAATCATTCATACTTGACACTGCACTCAGTCTTCTTATTTTAGCGCAAGAATGAATTTAAGCCATCAATCCTCCGAGGAGCCAAGTCCCGGAGAGAGCTTTAGACGGTTTTCCTCCAAGTATCTTTTCTGGTTTTTCTTTTTCGAAGTAATCGACAATTCGGATTAAAAAAATTGTATTGAAAGTGAGCGTTATGGAAGCTTTCAGTAAATACAATGTCGCGCTTTTAGGCGACGACCGGCACGTCGTGGAATCTGTCATTCAGACGATTCAAAGCTGGGGGCTGGAAGCGAAGGGGTTCACGCATTCGGAATCCACTGTTCAATGCATCGTGCGCAATAAGTTCGATATAGTACTGCTCGATATTTTTATATCACGTGTCTGTTGTCTGCCTATGATTGCGCAGGTGGCTGGCGACGCCAAAATCATGGTAATGACTGAGCCGGCCGATAAAAATGAGGCTATTCGGGCGCTGAAACACGGTGCTTTCGACCTCCTCGAAAAGCCACTTCGCAATGAACTCTTGCGTCATTCGGTTTTCAGGGCTTTAACGGTCCTCGAAAAAGAGCGTGAATTAAAGAAACTCGCCGATGACCTTAAATATAGCCGCTCAAAACTGCTGGATCAGCAGCAGCGCCTTGAAAGCTTGAATGCTCAGCTCTTGGAAACCAACAAAGCACTTGCGGTTTTTGTCCAAAACATGCAACGGGAAAGAGAAGAAATCGAGAAGCGAGCGGCTCTGAAATTAAGGAGCATCATACTGCCCGTAGTCGCCAAGCTCAAGAATTCTGAAGCGCTCCAGGAGTTCGAATCCCAATTCGATATGCTTACTTTGCAGGTTGAAGACCTTACCTCAGGGTTTGCGGTCGACTCTAACGTCGCTATGGTTCTCTCATCAGCCGAAATGCGGGTCGCCTCCCTTATAAGAAACGGCGCAACGACTGAAAAGATTGCGGCTCATCTGCATATTTCGGAAAACACGGTTCGTACTCACCGCAAGAATATCCGCAGGAAACTGAAAATAGGCACGCAGTACAGTTTGAGAAACTTCCTTAATTCCAGGATCGGACAAGTTCGCTAGGTCACCGTCAATAAAAATTGGCCAGGGTTTGACCGACCTGCGCTCACTTTTATCTATGATTGCCAGTGTTGTGTCCCGCAAATAATTCCATATTTCGAATCAGGAATTTAGCCTGCGCGCCTATCAGGCACAGCTCAAACAAATTTTGCGACCGGGAAATCCCCCGAGAAAATGTGGTTAGCCGTCCGCTTACTCTAAATGGAATAAATTTTGTCTTAACGCTTTAGAGATTTTGGCCGAAATAGTGAGCAAGTGTATGAGTGCGAGGAACTTTTGGGGCCGATGAACAGATCGGCGGGTCGATGCCTCGCGTTGTCTATTCACTGTCTAATACCGTTGATGGGGACCAATGGAGCCGGCTGAGGCACTATCTGAAGCAGTAATGGGTATCCTGAAAGAATTCTCCAGCAAAAGACTGCCGCTTAATTGCGCGAGTCTAAAGGAGATTTTCGCCGCCAGGGAGGAAATCGTTTCCCTGCTGGCGCCCGATATTCAGGCGAACATAAAAGGACAGCAGCCGTCCACCGTCTGTGGCGAATTATGCTATACCCTGCCGCAGGCTCCGGCCGGTCATAAGGAATTGGAACTCGAACAGTTGCCGGAACTGCGAGAGGCTTTCCTGTGCATACTTGATGGACTTGCCCCGGCGATAAAGGGCGACAATGAAAGTCGATTCAGCCTGTTGCAGGAGGAGATTTGCGAGTGTCGATCGTTAAATCTCCTCGGAAGGTTTGGAAAACAAGTCGGTGCAATGGTCGGCGAATTAATAAATATGGCTGTTAAAGATACTGATTATTCAAATGATTTTCTTTTTGAGCTTAGTAAAGACCTATATCAGATGGAACAACAGTTATCAAAGTATCAGGAATTTAACAGAGAAAGCTGCAAGATAAGTAACGAATTCTATACTGATATTTCATCATACACCACGGATATTCATCACGCGATGGGACCTAATAAAGATGAAGCAGATATTCGTAATTTGATCCATTCGAAGTTAATAATGATTTCAGAATCTATCGATGATAAACGCAAATCAGATGAACGTAGAGCAATAGAGGCGGATGCAAAAATAGTAGAACTCCAGAATAATCTCAAATCATATGAGAAAGAATTATTACAAATAAGGAAGAGATCGGAGGTGTTAGAAAAAGAAGTATTGCTTGACGAGTTGACTAAGATAAGCAATAGACGATCATATGATTTACACATAAAAGAGTGTTTGAGAGAGTATAAACGGACTTCGGAGCGATTTGGCCTCATATTGATAGATATCGATCATTTTAAAAAAATTAATGACAATTATGGGCATAAGGCGGGCGACAAATGCCTGAAAGAAATAGCTCAACGCATAAAGTCTACTCTGAGGAAATCCGACTTCTTGGCGCGTTACGGAGGCGAGGAACTGATAGCCATTCTTCATGGAAGTGATTCGAGAAGCGCGCAAAATGTCGCCGAAAAGATAAGGCGCCGAATTGAAAACACCCGGTTCTACTACCATGATGAGACAATACCCGTTACCGTTAGTCTGGGAGTAACGGAGGTAATGCCTTCAGATACCGAACCGGAAGCTCCTTTCATCAGGGTGGATGAAGCTATGTACCGGGCGAAAAAAGGAGGCCGCAACAAGGTCTGTTCCAGTACTGCTCTCTTTATGGCCAGTCTCTGTAACGGAGGACAGAAGTCGGTTGGCGAAGAGTCCGCCCTCTCGGTCCAGCGCCCTGGTGCGTAGCCCTCAACTTACCGCGCCCGCCAATCCTAATACAAGGGCAACCCGGATTCCCTGATCCGGACCGCTTCTGGTTGCCTTTTGCTTTCTGCCTTTTTACTTTTAATTTTTGCCTTCGCGAAGCGTTTGCCTTTTCTCGTTGCCGCTTTGCGGCTGGAAAAACCTTCGTGGTATAAGCCTTGTGGATTCAAACGGAATCGAAGGACAGGCGTATGGCCCGCCTCACTCGGTAACGTCGTTCTTTGAAAGAATCGCTACGCTCTTCCACCAGCCGGCGGTTACCATCGTGCCCACCGCCCTAACAATACGGACCCCCGGCGAGATACTCTTCATCCATCACTCTTCACTGCTCACTGCACCCTTCGCTGTTCACTGCTGTTAACTCATGCTGTTATTCACTGTTATTTTTGACCTCTAAATCATGAAATATCAATTAAATCAGTCTGATATGAAAAAGAAAAATAAAAAGTATTAACAGAGATAACAGCTTGACCGGCTAATCTCTCCCAAATTTATGGCCAGGGGAAAGTGGCAAGTGATTTGCGGCGCTGGATTCCGGCCCAACCGGTGGGACTGCGCCAACAACATGGAAAACGTCGCGTGCCCCGATGTCCGAGGACAGCTACCCTCTTGCGACCCGCGCCCCGATAGCTTGCATATCCGGGCCGGGACCGCCGCGAACGATCCCGGCTACCTGGCCTGATGCCGACGCAACTGCCGAGGGGGCTGTTCTCTTTCATGGCTCATTGATGCTATCCTGCCAGCCGCCGGCGATGAACGTCGACTTATCGCACCAGACGGCGACCGGGTAGTAATCACCCATCACTGCCTGAGCGCATTGCCCCGCTTTGTCCAGAACGCTTCGATCTGGAATGTTCGGGAATGTGAAATCAAACGCGCAGTCGGGCCACGCATCTTGGACCGCATAGTGAAAATCGGTCGCAGGCAGCATGTTTCGGAAAGCCACTGCCTTGGGATACTGCTCATCCCCCCACGGCAGCCAATCGATACTGGGCCTCAACCAGTCCGGGCGCTGTCGATCGTCCGATATGACCATCGTATAATAGCCGCCTTCAAGACGAGTTTTCAGATCGGCTGCGCAATCAACTGTCGAAAACGGAACCGCAAAGTCGCTGACGCAATAGGCGCCCTTGATTGTCATTGTTTCATATTGCGTATCAAAGGGCATGACCCAGTACCGGTTTGATCCATTTCACCATCTTCTCTTGACTGGGGTGAGAATCGCTTCTTTGATGCCAAACTTTTTACAGCTCCTGATTGAGGGCAAAAGAAAATCGACTCTTCCAGGCTTGGATTTTGGCATTTTATCCTGGTATCTTACATTATAGACCTTGTGGTTAATCTGCAGGCGGAAGCGGTCCCCGAATCTAAAACGTCGGGCAAGATCCGGTGAAAGGGCGATCAATCGATAATAATCCTGCCTTTTTATTCGATGCTCGGATGCGGTGATATCAGGATTAATTCGCTTCGTACATCGCGGATCGGCTGCATACGCACTGACTCTCACCTGGAACCCATACACTTGAACGGGCAGCGCGACTGATAGCACGCAGACGGCAAGGGCCAGCCTTTTGAGTAACAGGCTCATTGGGCAAGGCTCCTGTAGCTGGTGTTGTCGGCCGTCCGGGATATGCTACGACCATTGACAACATGGTTAATCTCCTTTACACGTTCCGGCCCTTTTCAGAGTCGCACTATGCTTCGAAATCCAAGCATGCAGCAATGCTCTATCTTAGGGGTGTAGATTCAGTGCCAATGGGCAATTGCCGTTATCCCTTCGAAGCAGGGGTAGGCGCTTCGACGACACGGCGACCTTCAGTAAGGTCGCGCGGTGGAGTTGCAGTTTCCCTTATACTTTTTCTACGCACATAGTTGAAAAATGTCAAGAGATAAATAGCGGGATAAATGGCTACATTAACTGGGTATACGGATAACCACTATCGCCAGAAAGTAGTGTACATGATATCAGTTAGAAGATATAAAATAACTCTACTTATTTCGTAATAATGATCCTTACACACATTTATCTGCCCCGGTACTCTCTCCATTCCCTCAATTCTGAGCAGAGCGCCCTTCATTCAATGCTTTTGATGCGGAGGTTCAAGGATACTGACAGAGTAATCCTTTGATCCTTTGGTTAGTCAGCAGACCTCATAGCATAGTCCCCATCGCGGAGCGGACCTTTACAGCACGATTGCCGGGTTGTTGCGATACATCCGAAGGAATATGTGTACGGCGGTTGGGGGTCTGAACTTAACGTTCATATTGCCGGGTGGTCGCCAATTGGAAGAGGCTCTTTCCCCCGATGGCCGCACACGCCAAACAGAGGGCGGATTTGGTCGCGGAGGGAGCGAAGGGTTCGGCTCGACCAAGGCCTGTTTATTTTGCGCATCCGGAAGATAAATCCGCCAATTGGCGTATTTAAACGAGAATCAGCCGCCGAAGAGGGGCAACCAGTTACAGCGACGGCGCGGCGCAGATAGTCGCCTCTCCTCTCGGCCCATACTTTATAGCGGCAATTCAGGGGCGAGAGCGGGGTCGGCGGTAAAAATATGCGTCCTGACGCGCTATAGGGGTGTTTTTACGCGACTTTTATGCATAATCCACGTCCCGTGTGTGACCTGCTCGGGTGATAGTCTCTCCGATTCGTATCCAAAAAGCTGAACAATCGAGACCTTCAGTGTGGCTGCGAGGTTCTCAAGACTGGTCAACGTTGGATTTCCTCGCCTCCTTTCAATCTCGCCCCAATGCTTCAAAGACAGGCCGCCAATGAACAAAATCTTCGTCATCCTTCCAAACTCAATCCATCATTTTGCTGAACGATGTTGATTTTGCAGACCGATCGGAGCTCCGGCCGGTCAGCGTGAAAGTATGCTGGAGACTATAATTTTTTCGGTAAAATTCCAATTGAGTGAATCAAACAAATTGATTATCGAATTTGTTGCTCTCCAACAAACCTTTTTAGAGCTTTTATTATATAATTATGAAATTATTTTTCCGGATGACTTACACATAAACGCTTAATGTCCATTGCTCAATATCATATTCAAGTAAATTGGCATAATTTTTAATAAAAAGCCCAGCTGATTAACAGTCTGTATCATCTGTACTTGTAAGCCATTGTTTTCGTGATGGCTGCTGGACAGTCTTCCCATATTTGGCAGTACACTCGAAACTAGCCGCGCCATCCTGGTAAAAGAAACCACCTTCATGATAGATAAAGCTCGACTGCTTTGCCTCATTGACGATAAGCCTAAAGACATGCGAACAGGCATAGTGACCGGCCACATCAAAGTCGAAACGGGCCTCTTCTATCTGTCCTAGATCAATATCAGCCACGATAATATCCTCCTTCTCCCAAGAAGGACCTGCAACGTACTCGCCCATCGGGCTGAATATGGCACTGCCACCCCGGTGCAGCACTTCGGGCATGTCCTTTAGCTCATCGTAGCAGTTCAGGTCTGCAGGGTAGACTGATTTTGTTAAATACTGGTTACAGGTAAGCACGAAACAACGCCCTTCCATTGCTATGTGTCGCATGGAGTACTGCCAGCTGTCGCGAGCATCGAAGGTAGGGGCCAGATAGATCCGAATCCCTTTGCCATACATGGCTGCTCTCAATAATGGCATGTAGTTTTCCCAACATATAACCGCGCCTATTCTGCCGTAAGGGGTATCGAAAATAGGCAAGGTACTTCCATCCCCTTCGCCCCAAATCAAACGTTCAGCAGCTGTCGGTTTGATTTTTCTGTGTTTACCTATAAATGTTCCATCCGGCCCGAAGAAGGCTGCGGTACAATATAGTGTTGAAGTTTCTTCTTCTCTTTCTATAACACCTATTATGACGTACGATCCGATCTTGGCTACGGCCTTGCCGATACGTTCTGTCTCTGGACCCGGAAGCATGATGGCACTTTCATAATATCGGCGGAAGTCCTTGCGCCCCTCATGGGTCCTCATGCCCACCCTAACCCCCAGGTACATTCCTTTCGGGTACCCGGAAATAAAAGCTTCGGGGAACAGAATGATTTTAGCCCCCAATGCTCCAGCTTGTCCTATGAGATCAATCGTCTTGTTGACAGTCGCCTCACGGTCGAAAATAACGGGAGTAGCCTGTACCGTCGCAACTCGGACCGATTCGATTTTGGACACTTTACGTCTCCTTTTGGCAAAAGGCAATCTGGACCAACATCAACGTTGAGGGCGCAAACCTCTAATTACTCTTGTCGGGACTGCTTCAGCATGTAAAACGAAAACTCAGTGAGAAGTTGCCCCGGCAGCGCCGAGTCCGGTTTGTGCACGTATCTCTTGATCGAAGAATGCAGCTCTTTAAGGGTAGTGTCAACGATTTTATATAAAACTGTTAAACCTCCATTATCTTCCGCAGAGGCAGATTTTTCTCGATTTTTCCGAGAGGGCGCGGTCTACTTCCAATGCAGTCCCATATCCATGCCATCAGGACCGCTTTGTCTGGACATTCTCCCTTCCACACTCCGGACATTTCACTTTCATCGGTATGTCGGGAATAACCATAGTGCGAATCCTTACGGCAATTTATCCGGAAGATTCCGCTACGTTCGCCGTAACAGGTATAGCATGGCTGGAGCTTAGCGAGACAGATAACGCCGAGCGATGTTTTCGCAAAGCATTGGATTTAGGTCTCGAAAGTGCACATGTTGCCTGCCTTTGGCTAATATCTGTGCTCGTCGCTGCGATTTTGCAGGACAACTCCAATGGGCGCAAAAAGCTGCTTCCTGCGATAGAAAAAGCCCCGAACCATACTTCGCAATTGCTAGTGCATATATCCGAATCGATCAATTGAAAAATGCAGAAGAGGTGCTGGACAAAATCATCCGCCTCAAGCTAGAACACGTCGGGACAACTATGAAGAAGCAGAACAATATTTTCGGCGAAATCTGAAATTACCAGCCCCATCCCATTTCAACCATGGATTAATACTTTTTAAGTATGGCTCTCTTTCAAGATTCACTTGTCATCTTTTTGCGAGCAACTGAATTGGAGTCGAATGACCATGAATATATTGATATCGTCGGTAACGCCTATTCTAAACTCGGCAAGCATGACGAAGCAAGATATGCGCTTAACCAAGCCATGGCTGCCGATAAAAATTACGCATTTGCTCACTATGATTCGGGAACCTTATTTGTACGAATAGAAGTGCAGCAACTTCAGGCACTGGAATCTTTCAAACAGGCTATTTCCTGCAATCCAGAGCTTGAACATGCCTACTATGGAATTGCCTGCATCTACGCTCTGTGGGCAAACAAAAGGTTGGCTCTTAAATATGTGAACGGTAGCGGTAGGCGAACCGCATCTTCTCAGAACCAGCTCTCTATTGCAAAATCTGAGGGCGTAGAGTGTTGAATTGGACGACTATGAGGCGGCCATGAAACGGAGAGTATTACAGGGGTCAGGTTCTGGAGCATTACCCGTTAAGTCCTTTTTCTTTGTATCGGCGATACTTCTGAGTCTGTCGCCGGGCCTTATTGGGCCGCCGGGCAGCATCGGCCGGGTTCGGTCCAGGGCCTGGATTTGACATTTCTCATCCACCGAGATGACGAGAGTCATTTTCGGGGGGCTCAAATAAAGGCCAAGGACATTTGTCTGCCCGGGTTCAAATTCGGGCTCAGGGCTTTTCCCGCACCATTGATCAATCTTATGTGCCGTTGCCCTTGAAAACCCGGTTGCATCAGCGAGTTTTGTCATGGTCCACCGGCTGCTTGAATCGTCTGGTTTAGTACACGCCAGGGCCATCCCATGAACACGCTCTTCGGGAGTTATTACGGCGGGCCTGCCTTTGCGGAGAATATGCTCAGGCCCTTTAAGACCACGATTTACGAAGCGTTTTCGCTATATTAAGCGACTCTGCCGGCGTAGGCCGGCAGGATAGCAGACTACGATCTGGGCCATTTTGGGCCAGCCTCTGTTCGGTTTTTTCCGCCGGTGACCGACGTAGTCGGTTCGAGTCGCTTTCCGAGATGCACCGCCAGGCTCTATTGACGCTCTTCAAAAACCTTTTTCGCTATCGTTGCAGCGGAAATGGCTGTAGGCCACCCTGAGTAAAATGCCAGGTGCGTTATTGCCTCTCCAATCTCATCCCTGGTCAAGCCATTCTCGAGTGCGAGCGCCAAGTGATAGGGCAGTTGCTCTGTTCGATTCAGAGCGACAAGTGTCGCAACGGTAATAAGGCTGCGGTCTCGCTTGGATAGATTGGGCCGTTTCCACACATCGTCGAAAAGAACATCTTCGGTAAGTTTGACCAGCTTTGGTGTGACGTCTCTAATAGGGTCCAGCGGGGTCAGCTTGTGCTTTTCATCTGCCATATGATTACTCTCCTTAACTGTTTACTGATGGCCATTGATTTGATAGTGTCCCTCATCTCGCCCAACTCTATGTCGCAATAATCAGCATTGCGGGCGCTCAGTGCAAGGCTTGTCTCCAGGGCCGGGCAACTTCGCTTTCCGACCACCTGCCGACTCACCTTCAATGAGAGCTTCTATGTCAGGATATGGATAAATGGTAACAGCTCCGTGTTCAGCCAGGCATCCCGAATCCACCGAAGGCCCGTAGACGCTATAGTTCTCTCTACCCAACATTCTGAGCAACATTCCCTGTTCAGCACGATGATGGGCCGTATGAGCTATCCTTCGGACCATAATCCAGGCCCTCGTTCTTTTGACATCAAAAAATGGGACCTCAACTTCCCACCAGGCTTTATCTTTTTCCTTGAGAGCGGCAAGCCTCTTTCCGCTATCCTCAGCATACCGTTTTATGAATTCCAGGCGCGTTTCAGGATCAGGCAAAGGCGGGGCTCCCACGTCAATGCCGAACATGTTGCAGAACCACCTATTTTCACTCAGGCACTGATGCACCATATGTTCGAGGGCATTTCGGTCTCTTTTGTCCAACGGGTGAGGGCGCATCGGAAGATCATCGTCCGTGAAAGTGCTCCAGACGCTGAGCGTTTTCAGCCGTTCGGTTTCATAGGTGTCTATCAAAAAATCGTACTCCATCTTTTCCTCCTCGTTTCTTCCAACCAACCATTGAGTCTATTCTTACCAAGCCGCCTTTTTTACTTGTCCACCCATCTATCCCCAATCGTTATTTCCACCCCAAGATGATCTCCCACCAAAAGCGCGCAGGCCGGATATGTGGAGCGATCGGAGCAGAGCCGGCAGACAGCGGTTCCGCCAAGAGCATCTTCGCTCGATGGAAATCGTCCGGAGTCAGCCAGGCGGACTACTGTCGGTCAAACAACATAAGCATAAAGAGCTTCCATTACTAGAAAAGGAAATCAAAGCGCAGCGACGCCGCCTTGATTGAACTGCCGCTGCCCAAGAGTTTTTCGGTCCCCATTTCGCCACCCTGTCAGCAGCAAAAGGATTGCGACGCCGGGCCTTCCGATCTACCGGCAGGAAAAGATTTTCGGCCGCCATGGGATCGAGCTTACCCGCCCAAGGGGTTGCCAGGCCAGGCACAGATCATGCCAGAGTGGAAAGCCTTCCGGGAAGGCGCTGTTTACCGAGCGCTTGCGAAAAACAAGCGGCAACTGATACGGTTGGAGTAGAAAAACCGAAGCGGGGCGGGGCCGAGGAAGGAGACGATTTAGTTTGCAGTTTCTTAAAGCGCGTAGCGGAAGAATAAAAAGCTGCCTCGCAGGCTTTCACGATGTCATAGAAGTGTCGTAGAAAAAAGCCATTGATGTTACAGGCTTGTGAAACGTTGTTTGGTTATTTGGCGAGTTCCGGAGAACTTATCTTACGTCCTGTAAGTTTTTCCCGCGCGCTCATAAGGCTTCCTTTTTCCTGGATTGTTTCGGGACAATCTCCAAGACGGTGCCTGACCACCCCTTTTTCATGCAAGGTGTCAACTCAAGTCCGTCTTCGGACACCTTGGAGGTCTTTTCCCGTTTTTCCATAGCATCCGACTTTCCGGCAATGTGACAAAGCGCCGAGATCATTATGCCAGCGAAAGCACCAGCAGTCATACCCGATATGAAGCTTAGCCACTGCATAGATTGTCACCTGTGTAAGGACAGCCCTATGAGGTTGCACTCCCCAAGATCGATCGTGTGATCTTCAAGAAATTTCAGGATAGCATCCAGCTCGCTGAATTTCGCAGCTCCTTTTTCATGGCTCACCAACTCTCCACATGGGTCGTAATAGGCCGTTGGGAGCAGATCTTCTCGAGTGGTTGCGCACACAACAAAATATCTATCTAGAGTGGACTCTTTCACGGGATCAATCCTTCCAAATTGATTCAATGCCATCTGGAAGCCTTCACGATGCAATGCTCATTCCATGTTAGAAATTTTGCCGCTTCGATATTGTTAACTATTTGTCTTCAGAATAGAAATCAAGGAGGGGAAAATTGCGATCGTGGATAATGTGCAGGCTTTTGCAATCACCGGTGTATCAAATGCCCTTCAGCTACAATCGAACCGAGAGTGACATCTTTGTGGGCTTGGCCTACAAAAGCGACAAGCAAATCGCTCACCTGCGTCCCCGGATTATCCCCAAAGGGATCGCAACTGCGAACCTGGTCGCCCACATTGCCGTATCAAAATATGCCGACGGCCTTCCGCTCTATCGGCAGGAAAACATCTTTTCTCGCTACGGGATCGAGCTTGCCCGCTCCACCATGGCAGGCTGGATGGTTAAAGCGGTCGCATGCAGCGATCAGCTGATGCAATTGCTTGATCCCGGAGCGGTTTGCAGCCGAACCGCCCCGGGAGGATCCGGATCGCCCGCTTCTTGCCGCCTATCTGCAGCATCTGCACGACGTTCGCGGCTTGCAGCCGAAGACATGCGAAGGACTCATTCTAACGGCGCGGCGGATTCTGTCCTGGCAGAGGCAGAATCTGTCCGGGGCGCTTCTTTCTGCGCTCATGGCACGTTTTGGTCATGACGCACGACCTGCTGTCCGGGTGCCGAAGCGATAGTACCCGGTCATCCACCACGGCATACATGCGCTCGTTCTTGCGCTACCTGTACTGGGCGAATCTCAACGCTCGGGACCTGGCGCCATTCGTGCGAAGGACACCATGCTGGCGTCAGGCTCACTTGCCGCCGCGACTGGCGTGGGAGGACGTACAGCACGCAATCGACGCCATCGAGACCACAACGCCGTCAGGCATGCGCGACCGCGCGATGATGCTGCTGTTGGCCACGACGGGCATGCGTGCCGGAGAGCTGCGCGACTTAGAGCTCGGCGACATACGGTGGCGTACCGGAGAGCTGGTGTTGCGCCACACCAAGGGGCGCCGCGACCGTGTCGTGCCGCTGCTCGATAAGACCGGCGTCGCGCTCGCCGAGTACGTTTTTCATGCGCAGCCGCTGACCACAGACCGCATGGTGTTTCTCTCGTACGCTCCCCCTGTGCGCGCTTTCCGCCACAGCGGCGCCATCTCGCGCATTATTCGCGTCCGACTGGAGCGTGCAGGAATCCCGATTCAACGCGGTGGCGCGCATCTTTTGCGCCACAGCCTTGCAACCCGGCTGATTGAGCAGCACCGGCCGATCAAGGAGGTCGCCGATCTACTGGGACATCGAAACATCGATACCACATCCTTTTACGTTAAGGTCGCCGTACCGCAACTTGCTGACGTCGCGTTGCCATTTCCCGGAGGTGCATCATGAGCACGTTCGCAACTACGTTGGCCAAAAGGATGGAGGGTTACATCGCCCTTCAGCGCTCACTTGGCTACCAGTTTCGCAAACAGGCCGCATCGCTCCGGGCGTTTCTGCGCTACGTACAGTCTAGTGATGCGAGTGGTCCGTTGTCTCAAGCACTGGCCGTGGACTTCGTCACGACAGGAGACCTTACGCCCAACGGTAGAGCTGTCTGCTACGGGGTGATTCGGCGCTTCGCGGAGTACTACGCGGCGTTCGATCCTTGCACCGAGTCGTTCGATCGCCTTGCCTTGCCTCGCTCACGCGCCGTGCCTCAAAAGAGCGTTGCAAAGATGGACGCGCTCACCGGTAAAGTCCTTTTGGTTCCAATGAATTGAAGGTGTCCATGAGTGTTGCAAAGGAGGACCTATGTACGTGGATGAACCAGATGGGCTAATGTCGGTATGAGGGAGATAATCGATGATAGAAAAAGGATCCTTTGTCGCGAATGTGTCAGGAAGATTGTGCGCAGCAATGGCAAACGTATACCACTCCCGAAAGCTCAGGGGGGTTCCCGCCTATAGCGGTGCGATTCAGTGGTCATATTTCGCGGATTTTCAAAGAGTGTAAAAAGTCTACTTTTTGCACGACAGTCCCCCCCGTTTTTGACCCTCAGATTTCCATACATGACGGGGTCTCCGCTTGACCTGTTTCTCAATCATAAATACGCAGCCATGGGCGCGAACCCGTCTTCTCCATTATAGATTCGGGAAACACCTCCTTCTTTGTCTTGGAATTGTCCATTGCGAACACATCGCAATCCAGTGGGATATGCTCCGTGTCCAAGGCAACCCTCCTGTCCTTTGGACCCGGATAAAAAAACCTTGCCCGGGCCACCCACGATTGCGAGCCGGCGGTGTTTCGCCTCACGGATCTGGATAAAAGGATGAATCCGGCTAAAACTCAACTCACCTTGCGCTCAACAAACGATCGAGCTCCATCCTATGAATTACAATATTGCAAGCCTGCCCCGCTGAGGGCTCCTCGAACTGTTCCCGGATCTTGTCCAAACACTGCAAATTACTCCTGCTTGATCAACCTGACCAGTTCCTCGGCAGTGATTTTTCCGCTGATATCGCTCCCATCAAGCAGACTTCCGGCAAGGTCCCTTTTTTCCTGGTGGAGCTTTACGATCTTCTCCTCGATAGTGCCTTTGGTCACCAGCCGGTAGATCGTCACCGGGCGCTGTTGGCCGATGCGATGGGCGCGGTCGGATGCCTGGTCCTCGACCGCCGGGTTCCACCAGGGATCCATGTGGATGACGTAGTCGGCGGCGGTAAGATTTAGTCCCAGTCCACCGGCTTTAAGGCTAATGAGGAAAAGCTCTCCATGTCCCGATTGAAAACCGTCAACCTCCTGTTTGCGCTCTCTGGGTGGTGTGCTCCCATCGATATAACGGTAGCTGGTTTTTCGATTATCCAGGTATTCACGAATAAGGTCGAGATGTCCGACGAACTGGCTGAAGACGAGCGCTTTATGCCGATTTTCCAGGAGTTCCGATACAATTTCTCCGAAAACTTCAAGTTTTGAACTGGATAGCGGAGTATCGGGGATGACCAGTCTCGGATTGCAGGCCGCCTGCCTCAACTTTGTAATTTCGGCCAGGATTCTGAAATGCTGCTGAGCGACGGGCGCGGTATCGGTCTCGATCTTTTCCAGGGCTTGTCGCCTTAAGGCTTCATAAAATGCAGTTTCCTCGGAGCTCATCTCCACCTGCAGGACAACCTCCGTTCGGGGAGGCAGTTCTTCGAGGACCTGAGACTTCAGCCGCCTCAACATGAAAGGCTGGATCAGCCTTTTTAAGCGTTTCCTCGCATCCCGGTCGTTGTACCTCTCTATCGGGACGGCAAACCTTGCATTGAACCTTTGCATTGAACCCAGAAGACCCGGATTGATGAAATTAAACAGGGTCCACAGTTCACCCAGATGATTCTCGATTGGCGTGCCCGTGGTGGCTATCCTGAAGTTTCCATTGAGCCCCATCGCTGCCCGGGAGCGTTTGGTCAAGACGTTCTTGATTGCCTGTGCCTCATCTAGAACGATGGTGTTCCACTCGATGGCGGACAGAAGCTCGGTTTCCTGAATCAGCAGTCCATAGCTGGTAACGAGCACATCGTGATGTTTAAGATTTTTTGCGAGTTCTTGCCTGTTGTTGCCGTTAAACTGGACCGCGTTGAGCGTGGGGGCAAATCGGTTCACTTCGCTCATCCAGTTCCAGCAGACCGAAGTCGGGGCGACAACCAGGCTTGGGCCATGAGCGGCGCGCTCCAGCATAACGGCAATGGCCTGTATGGTCTTCCCAAGCCCCATGTCATCGGCAAGGCAGCCGCCTATCCCCATGTGAGCCAGGCGAGACAGCCACGTGTAGCCTTCCACCTGGTAATCGCGCAGCTCTGCCCGAAGTGTGGACGGCACACGCGGAATTATCTCCTGTCCGGCCCTGATGCGCCCGATCCTCGATTTCCAGGCTTCATCCACCTCAACGTTCGGGATCGATTCTATGAGATCCGATACGGTCATGGCAGCCAGGGGATGGAGCCGGATCTCCTTTCCCTTCCTTTCGGCATAGGCATCCAGCTCTTCGAGCCTTTTTCGGAATTCCTTTGTAAGGGCCAGGAAGCGGCCGTCCTCCAATGGGATGAAGCGCTTGTTTGTCGTATTGAGAATTTCGAAAAGACGCTTCATGTCGAGCACAAGATCATCGTCAACTGTAAGCCCGCCGCTCACTTCGAACCAATCCCTCTTTCCGCGTATCTTCATGCGGAACTGATCGAAGCCGACCTCGCGAGTGACCTTCAGTCTTTCTCCCTCGGGCCACTCAACAATAACCTGGCCTTTTCCCTGCATAGCTTTGAGGTCGAGCAGCATCTGCAGACAATCCTCGGGGTCTTCCAGCAGCCACTGCCGGCCCGAATCCGCGAACCTGGCGAGAGCGGGGGAAGCCGCCTCCACTGCATCCGCCATCGTCTTTTCGGCCTTGAGGTCTCTTTGGGTCTGCATCTTCTTTCCGCCCACTTCGGCTATGACGTTGGTCGCCCCCGCGCCGGGCCTGAGGTATGGGCCTCCTTCTTCTTTGAAGGGCTTCACGAAAACTTCGGCGCGAATACCCGGACCCGACGGAACAAGTTGCACGTGAGGCGTCGGATCGGATTCGATGTCCACCACATCTTTCGATTTGCCCCCTATATCGGAATGAACGAGCACGTGAGAGGAGAGCATCGAGATGGCGCCAAGAACATCCTGTGAGGCCGTGGCCGGTACGGTGAGGCCTTTGCTGCCCAGGACCCGCGCGATACGCCTGTGCTTCTCGGAGAGTTCGATCACCTTGAACCGGGTGGGCGTCTCCTGCATGACCACGACACGATTTTCATCGAGTTTGGCTGCAAACTTGATCTTGAGCTTCGATCCGGATTTGGCCACCCGGATTTCCGGTTCACCCCTGACAAATTCTACCTGGGTGAAAGGAGATTCTTCCAGGAAAAGGAGCGGATGGCCCACCAGGGCGGGCAGAAGTTTATCCATGTCAAAATAATACTCTTGATAATAGTATTGATCCTGCCTGAGCGCGGAACAGATGGCATGGTCCTGCTGGCCGATGTAGTCGAGCTTATTGCGATTGAAAAGGCGGCTCATGGACACCGGGCGCCCTTTGCTCCATGTCCCTCCGGCCGTAAGCTTTTGCTCGATAGGCCGCAGGGATACCGTGCCCCTGTCATAGTCGACGAGCCATATCAGCCTCATTCCCGCCTCCGGCCTTTGGCCTGCGGGCCCCTCGGGTTCGCTCCCGATTTGGATGAGCGCGCGCAATCCCTTCTCCCAGGGCTCTTCGACTATGATCGACGAGACCAGCGGCTGCATTCCGCTCTGGTTAACCACCTCATCCAGGAATTTGCCGCAAACGGGGACCTCCCTGCCGGAACGGATGAGCAGCGCAGCGCTCTCCATCGCCACCCAGTTCATTTTAACTTCTTGCGCGGCATGGAATATCTGATGGACCCGCGCCGTCATCTCTTCGGAAAGCCTGCCGTCTACCCAATAGACAGCAATGGCGTTGAAAAGAGTGGGGAGGATGCCGGCCGCCTCGGATTCAGCAGCTATGATCCTGCGCGCATCATCGAGCTCGGTCTGCTGTGCGTGGATGATCCCTTTTAACGATCTGAATATGGATAATCTAAAATCCTGTTCGCCTTTTGAGGAAAGGCTCGAGGTCACCAGTTGATCGGCTTTTTTCAGAAGCTCTTCATTTTGGGACCTTATAAGGGCAAGTACGTAGAAGAAACCCGACATGCCGCGAAAGTTTATATTCCTTTTGCCGACTCTGCGCCGTAATTTCTTGATATCGATTTCGAAAGATTCGACAGCCTCGCTGTTCTTTCCCTCGATAAAGAGGATCCATCCCATCAAACCGAGCATGAAATCAGGTCCTTCGATTTCAGCCAGGATCTTGCGCGCCTCATTCAGCCTGCCGCCCATAATGAGTCGGGATGACAGATAGTAAAGCAACTGGTCCGTATCGGGTCGAGGCGCCGGCCTGAAAAGGCTGATATCCATGGCGTAAGATAAAGCGTCTCCATCCGGCGCCAGCTCTAACATTGCTCGATTGAAAATCAAGGAGAGCGCATACATCCCGTCTTCGACGGGGAGGGTGGCAAACCATTCCCGATCAAAGGGATCGTTGAATATTCCGATGAAAGAGTTGAGATAATCGGGATGCGTGCCGCAGACGGCAATGAACTCATCCAGGCGTTTGCGGAAAAAGTTCCGGTCCCGACCATAGACTCCGATGCGGACGTCCCGCAGTATCCGAGGACACGATGGGGTGCTATACGAACGGAACTGAGGATGGACTGAGGGCAACTCCTCTTGAACCGCCCTGACTAAAGGACCGAATCGGATGGTCGTTCTAAGAGGTGCGCCGGGAATCGCTATAGCTCCCGCGCCGGGCGAAAAAAGCCTCAATTGCCTCTTTTTCCATGCGGCAAGGGTGCTCCTCGCCATTTCGCTGACGATCTTGTCCCGGTCATTGCTCAGCTTCGCAACGGTTGCGACAGCCCATGCAGGAGTTGCTTCACTCAAAATGGTCATTACACGTCGGCGTATCTCCGGATTCGGGTCTCCGGATGCCTCGATCAATACGTCTTTAACCTCGGCTGTTTCGGGTGCGATAGACCCCGCGGCCGCGAGGACGTTGACATAGAATTGCCACGGGTCTTTTCGTATCATCTTGAGCAGCAAGGGTAAGATCGGGCGCCCCAGTCGTGTGCATGCCGAAAGAGCGGCTTGCCGAACCGCGTAAGCCAGGGGATGCGATTGAAAGTATCCGAGATTTTGCACGAGAAGGTTTAGGAAAATGCCTGAATCTTTGTTCCTTGTGGAAGTGAATTTCTGTAGAGCTTCATCGACCCTCCAGAGTACGCTCAATCTGCTCTTTACATCGCCTTCGGGCGAGACTGCATGCATGATTTGCCTGGGGGGCCAATTCTCCAGGTTCACACCGACCGAGAGTATCCTGAGCTCCGATTCGGCGCACGATGCGCAAAGAGGCCCCGGCGCCGCCTTGAACGCATAGTCCTGGACGGGCTTGGCACAGGAAATACAATGTTTGCTGCTCGGCAGCTTGCTCGTCCATGCCTGCTCTGATTCGATCCCTCCCAACAGATCGCCCGCGTTGAAAATCAATCCGGCGGTTACTGCCCGCCTGGTGACAATCTCGACGATTTCCCTCGGGACCTGGTTGTGGTCATTGAGAAGTTTATATGCCCTTAGTCTTTTCAGATGCAATTCAAGGCCTTTTTGCGAGCCAATCTTTTCCCCGGGAAGACGCAAATCGGCCTTGCAAAATATCTTGTACAGAACTGAAGCAACCACAGGCTCGCATATTACCGAACAAAGCTGCAGCACGGTTTGTTCCGCAGGCGGCAAGCTCTCGTAGGCCTGCAGCAGCTCATTACGCGGCTTTTCTCTTGTTTGCACCATCACCCTTTTTAGAATCCTTCGCCCTCGCGGCCCGGTTGATCACAGCCCCCCCGCCTGGGCCGGTCTCGGTGCGTGGTTGACAATTCCGAGAACGGAAGGTCACCGTATATAGGCCTATAGCTCTGGCTATTTTGCCAGAGGGATATGACCCATATTTATAGCATATCAACGCATCTCTTCACAATTATGCCCTGGAATCGAGCCGGAGTTTGATCGAAGAAGGCGAAGGAGAACTCGATTATCGGGGTCCAGCGAGCCGCAGACAATTCGTAGTTGTGCCTGTTGCTCCGAGAGACGACAGCAAGAAGGGGAAGTGCTTGGCGGAACAAGGCAGTTGATTGCGGAATTCTAATCAAGTCCGCCGCCAAGGCGGTGTTCTGAGAAACCTCCGCATAGCCCATTCAAAATATGACGTAATACTTAGCGAAGTCTCGATCACGTAATATCCTTCGGATGGCAAATTAATTGAAAGTCAACCTTCCTCGCCTTTGTTCAAAAAATGGATCGCCAAAAATATTCCGGTTATCAAGATCATATATGCAGTTGTCGAACAACTGCCCCTTTCCAAATTCGCGATTGCATCCTTGTGCAAAAGTGTGCAACTTGCTGCTTTCCACCTAACGATTTGGCAGGACCCGTTTTGCCCTCCAAAACGAAAAGATGCAACTTTTTGATGAAATCGCTCCTTGAGATCCGGCCGGTCTATCACCGCCTTGCCGAAACCATAAGAGGAAATGTCTTCTGCAGCTTCCTCGCCCTGATGCTTAAAAAAAAGGACTTGATTGCTACGGCGCCATTGGGGGTAGGCGAGCGATAAAAAAGCCGGACGGCCGAATCCTTATCCCCGCAATGTTGGAGGCCCTGAGAGCTCAGGCCGAAATCTACGATCGGTTCAAAGGCGGGTATTTCTTTTGCACCAGGACAGGGGCCGCTATTGACATCAACAACTTAAGGGATAGAGTCTGGCGGACGGCCCTCAAAAAGGCCGAAATTCCCTACCGGGAGATGAAGCAAACCCGGCACACTTTCGTGACGGTTGGCTTGAGCTGCGGGGAAAACCCTCTTTGGGTTGCAAGGGTGATGGGGCACAGAAACACCGAAATGATCATCAGGGTGTGCGGCAAGTTTATCGAAAACGCTCATGGCGCACCCGACGGTGGATTATTCAATGCAGTTTTGCAAAGCCAGAAGTAGGCAAGGGTAAGCATGGGGAAGATCCAATTTCGGCAAAATTTTGGCAAAAAATGGTCCCCAATCGAGTAGGAGGCGGGATCGCTCCCGCCGTCCTCTCACACCACCGTGCGTACGGTTCCGTACACGGCGGTTCGT
>JAEHJW020006332.1_pt1 | contig 42785 bp, 54 predicted proteins | sample 9271431 | NCBI WGS metagenome assembly JAEHJW02
TTCGAGTCTCGTCGGCCCCGCTAAAAGCCCTTGTAAAACAAAAACTTATAAGGGCTCTTTTTTTGCCTAAAATCACCGAACCCTAAAGCGAACCCTAAATCTTATCAAAACCACCTACTTTTCACAAACAAAACCTATATTTCGTATTTTCGTTCCTTTGCACAATATGATTCGTTGTTCATTTTATTTGACCGTTAATAATCATTTTGTTTTCAAGTTCAAAGTAGCCCGAATTATCTCTTTTAGCTATTGCGAAACCGTGATTCCAATCGTTAATCGGTGCGTAATCAGGGCTTAATCCACAAAGACAACCAATTGCAAATGAACCTAAATTCTTATGTTTAATGGTAGGCTTCATGTAATCTTGAGTTCTATGAAAGTGACCGAAAGCGATGTTGTCAAATGATTTCAATAAGAAGTTACGAGCTAAATTTACCGCACCGGAAGACGCAAACATTTCGTGACCATGAATAATATTTAACTTACCATATTCAATTACTCGTTTGTCTTTAATGAGTTCAATGTTATAATGGTCAAGTTTCAATCTACCTTCTAATAATAAATCAGGATCACTACTTGCTTCAGGAAGTTTATCATAAAGTTTAAGTAACCATCTCTCTTCATGGTTTGCGAACTTATAATAGATAGGAATCTTCGGGAATAATTTTCTTAATTGCTCTAAGAACATTCTTCCTCTTTCAATCTCAAAAAAAGCATTAGTTTGATCAGGTACTTTATTAAATCTACTACTCGAATACATATCGACCATATCACCATTGATCAGTATTCCGTTTACGTTTCTATCTTTGGCATATCTTAAAGCAGTTTTCAAGGCTTGCATATCGTGATAGGGGATATGAATATCATTCATAATTAACATTTCATCAACGGATGACGGTACGATAAAAGAAGGACGTTCTTTATAGACTGATTTCACTAATTCAAAATCAATTTCAGATTCGGACAGGTCTAAATCAATATTTTCTTTTTCTACATTTTTTGTGATAAACGTGCTTATTATTCCCCTGAAACTTTTAGCAGCATAAGGGATATGTTTATTCTCGTTTACGATTTTAGTCGCAAGTTTTGAATTACTTAGGTATGGGTATTTTTCTCTATATTTCTCAACTATCGGAGCATATTTTTCTCGGACTGATGCTGATACGGGCATAAATCTCCTTATTTTATCTTTAATAAATATGGACGAATGACAATAACCATTTAACCAACTCCCATCCGCCAATAGCTACAATAGAAATTATAATTATGGGGATTATAAAGTCTCTGATTCTAAAATCTGGTAACATTATTAGTTCTCCTTAATTTCGTTTTCATCTCTAAGTTCCAAGAACAACGGGCAAATAAACACTCCCCTAACATTATCATAAGCAAATGGCGGATCAATCTTGAATCCGTGTAGTGGATTCTCTTTCTTAACGAACCTAAAGCATTGGTGCTGCATTATACAACCGTCACCTTTGCAGTTTAAGCGATCCTCATGTTTAAGCGTATTCATTTGCCTGAATGCCTTTATCAGTCCCGCACCATTATCTTAATCGGCTCGCCAAGTCCTTGTGGTAGATCAACTTCCTTAAGTAACGCCAAAGCAGCCGCATTAGCTGTCTTATTTGCCCTGCCGGCACTTCTGCATTGCTCTGCAAAAGTATTATAAGCAAGGAATTTCTGATAATCAGAATCAGCAACCGGCAGACCGTTTGCTTTTGCTGATGATATTCTATTCATCATACTTTCATTAAAAGCATTAGAAATAGTCTCTGTAGTTTCCAAGTCTATTTCGTCATCGCTCTTGATGTAGTCGACGATTTGGTAGTTGCCATCTTGATTTAGCTTGAAAATATTTGTGCCCATGTCGTTTCTCCTATGATATTTTTAACGTTTAATAAAACTTGTTTTGAATTGCAGTGTTTGCATTGCCCGAATAAACTCTGCAATGAATTATTTATTTGTTCTTTGCCCACTCCGCTTTTTGTGAATTTATTAAATTTTCTATAATTCTTTTTTATTATCCTTTTGCGTAAAATTCTATAATTAGAAAACTGCCTATAGCCAAGGAAGTCAATACCTTTCTTTGAATTGAAGACTGCCGTTTTTTCGTTAAGCTCAAGATGCAATATTTTCAGAAACTCTCTAACTTCACTTAGCCATCGCCAGAGTTGCTGCTTATCGTGATGCAGAATGATCATATCATCCATATAACGCACATAATGTTTAGCTCTTAGCTTTTCCTTAATAAAATGGTCAACTTCATTCAAACAGATATTTGCGAATAATTGCGATGTCAAATTACCTACCGGTATTCCCGGATTGTCGGTTGAATCGATAATTATATTAATTAAACCAAGCGTCCTCTTGCACCGTATTTTCTTCCTTATAAGATTTTTCAAGACTTCATGATCGATGTTGTAGAAGTATTTTCTAATATCCATCTTTAGGCAGAAGACTTCTTTATTCTTGCTCAACTCTTTCAATAAAAATTTTTCATTCCGCTTAACGCCGGCAAGTGTGCCTTTATTTTTTCTGCAAGCGAAAGAATCACCGATAAAAGTGCTTTCGAAAATCGGCTCGACAATATTGTATAGAGCCTGGTGGATTACTCTATCCCTAAATGGCAGAGAGAGAATCAATCTTGTCTTAGGATCATGTACAAAAAATTCCCTGTATCTTCCGGGTTTATATATTTCCCAGATCAGTTCATTTTGCAACTCAATCAGCCTCTCTTCTAAATTTGCCGAGAATTCGAGCACTTCTTTTTTATACCGCTTATTTTTTCTCGCCTTGAGATAGGCTAAATGCAGATTGTCGAAACTATAAATTTGATTATAAAGATTATTAAAAGATTTCAATACAATATCTCCTATACAGAATTATCTTTGTTATAGTTACTAACCGTATCAGAGCGAAGTTATTTCTCGCGTTAATTTATCGCGAAGGACAAGTCTCCTTTTGTTTGTCGCATAGTCTTATTTTCGTGAAAATAAGAATCGAGCTTTAATCAAGAGCGAGCGGGAACCCAATGTTCCAATTCGAATTGCCGCGACCATTGTTCACGTTCAGCGCGGACACACCCGCATTGCCGCCATTGTTGCAATTGCCACCGCGAATCGGCACTAACAGACTTTATCCTATTTAGCAACTTTTATCCATCCGCCGAGCATCTTCCCGACCTCAGATAATTGAGCTGCCAAAATTTCATATTGCTTTAATTTTAAGAACTGTAAATCTTTTGCAGCTCTAAGCTGGAATCTTATAATCTCTAATTTCACATCTGCTTCATAGAGAGTTTTCTTTTTATATTGCAGCTTATTAGCTGTTATAAAAAGCGTCATCATTTCAAAGAACGAATTTTTTATATCCGCTGCTAAAACAAATTTCTCTGACTTTGGAAAATTCTTTAGCGCAATATGAAGGTATAGAAAACAATCGTATGCCTTCTGAAAGATTACCAAACTTTCCAAGCTCTACCCTTCCTAAAAATTAAAACAGATTTACAAAGAACAGATTACAGATCTACTGGACAAAAGCGAGCGGGAACCCAACGATCCAAGACGAAGTGCCGCGACCAGAGGACACGTCCAGCGCGGACACACCCGCATTGCCGCCATGGTTCCAATCGCCACCGCGAAGCGGCACAAATTCTCCAGTCAAATTCCACCAGAAATAATCGCCATTCAGCCCAGTCGTATAAGGATACAAACCTAATTGTTTTAACAAAGCCACGCCTGCGCAAGTGGTTAATACATCAGACTCACAAGTAACTGATTCAAATGTTTTAGCTCCGCTGCCCGTTTGTACAGCCTTTGTAATATTCCCGGCTGTCGATATTCTTAAAGCGCCTGCTGTCCCGGGAGCGACAAGAGACCCATCGTCCAATATTGCAAGCCAGGCAGTTGATGCCGCGCTTTGGTCTACTGTAGAATCAGCTCCGTCGTTATTGGCGAGTATCTGTATTTCACCGTTCATTAAGCGCATTCCGCCTAACCACTTCCAAACGTTTCCGCTTAAATCATAAACTCCATCAGCGTTAAAATTATGAGAGGTTTTCACACCACCCGAACCCGTTAACCAGCGGGACTGATCACTCGAAGTCCCAAAAGCTGAGGGAGTGTAGCATCTTCCGGTTATAGATGGATCACGGTCGTCTCGTCCATAATTTGTATTACCGTAAGGTTGAGTATTGCCTGCAATCGCTCTGATCTGGAGAGCCGCCCATTCAGCGGTAGTCATAAGATGGTGCCCGGTTATTCCGTTGCCGTTATTTGCAGCGCAATAGGCTCTTGCTTGATCGAAATTGACATTAGACATTTGCTGCACGAATGGGCGTGATCCTGCATAGATACCGGTAGGCGATGGATTACCATTTGCGTCAAGCAAACATGCGGTATATTTAGGCGCATAGATTTCTCTTTCGCCGGTTGAGTTGGACGTGGGCATTGCTCCCGCTGGAGTTATCGAGCCGTCATCCAGATAAGTCGTTACATTGCCCAACGTGGCAATCAACAGTTCTGCGCCTGTGCTGCGCCCATATACATTATAACCTGTTGCACCGGTGACTGCGCCCCAATTAACATTTACGCCGCCCGTTGCTGCTAAGACCAGAGACGTTTCTACTGAGGGCAATGTCTGTGTCCCGTCGGCAGTAAGGGCAGTAACTCTATAATAATAGGTGCCTGCTACCAACGTCCCACTCCCAGCAGTGAATGCTGCATTAACAGGTGGTGGGGTTTGGTGGACAGTGAAAGCGGGATGCCTTACGGATGAGTTGAAAAGACTTGTCGAATCCCAATTAAATCTATTTATTTTTACGAACCATGAATAAATCCCGACTGCATTGGCAATTGCAAAATTATTAGGCAATGCTATGTGCGGGACTATCAGATCATCAGTTCCGTTAAATCCGTTGGCATTCAACCATTGCATTTGACTTTGTGTAATAGGGTTGTAACTCATTTTAATTTCTCCTTAGTTTTAATTTATAATCCAGTTTGAACCGTTAGAATGTAGAGCGATACTTAGGTATTGCATACTTATCACGTAAGTAGTAGCTCCGTTAATTGTTTGAGATGATGTTGTGGCAATTGTAACGTTGCCAACTCCTGAATCTGTTTTAGTAATAACAAAAGTAAGACCAGCATAGCCAACTGCTGTTGGAAGTGTCACCGTTATTCCGCCACTTCCACCGGCACAATCAACAAAATGATCAGTAGTTGAAATCGAATAATTTGTTGATGTTGATACTTGTGCATTTGTAACTCCGACTTTGTTCATGAAGGCTGTAAAATCCGAATACTTCAAAAATCCAGTCTGTGTTTCTGAAGCCGTAAAAGTAGACGTATCTCTTTTTGATATGGCATTATTCACTGGTTGTGCAAAAGATAAGCCAGCCAGCAATATTATAAATACTAAAATATATTTTTTCATTTTGGCTCCTTAAAACGCAATGAATCTATAATGTTTACCACTAATTGGCGTATAATCAAACTTGATATATGCTCTACTCCAACTTAAGGGGACATACCCGCTTTCTCCCCCTACAATCTTGATTGTCTGTGAAGACGGGAAATTGCCGAGCGGACTGATATATAGAGTATCGGTTGCCGAACCTTCATTCAGATAATAAATATCTCTCGAATTGAAACCAAATATTAAAGTATCAACTGTTATTTTTGAAGTATCTATTTTGGTGTAAAGGTTTGTAGAACCCGAACTATCGTTAAGGGTAATCACCCTCAAGGCTTCAAGTGTTCTTTGTGTGATATTGTTTATCATTTTCTGTTCTGTTGGAATTTGTCCAACGCTGATATATTTATCAGAGTTTTGAGCCATCATAGGGATTGCGGCAATTACGAGTAAAACAAAAATTAGTTTTTTCATTATCTTTCCTTATTTATTTGTTAGTAATTCCATTTTGTTATCTTCAAACCAGCAAGCCATATCGTCCGTTAAAAAGAGGATAGGCAGCTTATTACTTGGCAACCTCGTCATAGCTTTTTGTGTAGATGGGATATAGTATTTATCTTGTATATGCACCATGTAGTAATACGGGGTAAGATTGAGTGCGCTTAAATCCTTGAGTTTCCCTACAATGCCTACTTCCTTTTCGTCTTCATCATCTGCGCCGAAGCTAATATCAGGAGCTGTAATCATTGTGCCTGCGCTTGTACCCGTATAAACTAAGCCTGCTTTAACCGCATCAATAATTACGGTGTCCATGCCTTTGTCTTTAAGTAGCTTCAGGATATAAATAGCAGAACCTCCACAAATATGAATAATATCAAAACTTGTAATCATATCTTTTAGGGTTTTTGCCGTTATTAACCTCAAATCAACTTTAACAACCTCATAACCACGACTGACAAAAGCATTAAAATCTTTTTGAACCCATTTTTTATCCTTAAATAGGTCAGCCGGATTTTCAATAAACATTACTTTTCCGGAAGGGACTTTATCCTCAAATAGATTTACGGTATCCGAGAATGTTGACGCTAAAAAAAGTTTCATATTAATTTTTCCTTTTCTAAGAATTTAATTCTATTTACTACTGATGAAGTATAAGCTTCGCTAAGAAAATCTTCGTAAGGACGATAAAAAATACCCTTCATTGAAATCCCTTGCAGCGTGTCATATATTTCTTGCACGGCTTCCTGAAGAGTGTCGCCACGCCCAACTACGTAACCCAAAGGTTCACTATCAAACTCACGGTATCCTACATTTACGAGCTGGTCCCTCTTCATCCGGCATTGCATAATAAAGAAGTTACTTCTGGATTCGTCTTTAATGAAGATTGATAAGCCTTCTTGATTGAGCATAGGGAACTTAGAATCACTGCGAATACTATAAACCGCAAGTCCTACCCCAAAGTCAAACCTGTAGGGATCTTCGCCCTCAACAATAGCCTGAAAATAATCATCACAACTACCGGCTGCGGAAAGCTCTGAAAAGATTCCACCCCATCCCCATCTTGAACCAGCGAATTCGGTAAAATAAAGGTCTTTACCGTTACTTAATATCCCCGCGTCTGCAATGAACATACCTACGTGTTTCTTGGCTATATCGTGCATTATCTGAGGGAAAGCTATCTCATTGATCTTGTCGTCTAACATCGTAGGAATAACCACATTCTCATTGCCTCCGGTCTGATCTCCAATATCACCTGAACCAAACATCCTAGTCTCAATTTCTACTTCCGAACATACCGGTTTGCCGTTATACCAAATCATTTGAGGTGCAAATTCGATTGCGTTCATTATCTTTTGTTCTAAAATTAGTTTGCCTTGATTATAAGCGTTCTTACTATTAGTGAGTTCACTTTTGATCTGTTGTTTTGCTAATTCTAAATCGTCTCGATCCGGGACGATAGTTTCACCATGATTGCCGTCTGACTTAACCACCCAAAACTTATCTGATTCCTCAACAAACTTTATAACTTCATCAACATTAGAAAATTCTTTGGTCTCAGCTACTTTCAACCCGGGATAATATTTCTTGACAAAATCTTTTGACTTTTGCCGTTCTTGTTCCCGGATATAATCATCTTCATTTGGGAGCAAACCAGTGTTAAAGCCCATCTTCCTTACTCTGTCTGAAATTTTATATAGGGAGTTGTGTCCGAATATTACGAAGCAATTATCCTTATCTTTTATCCCTATCATTTTGCGGTACATTTTTGGCAATGATAATTTTTCTAGCATACCGTTATAAAGTGAAAGCCTTCGCCTTCTTACTTCGGGGTCTTCTTTTTGACTTATCCATGTGTCCGTACCTAAAAGGTTAGGATTATCGATTTGGCATACTAAAACTTCCTTGCCTTCTTGAATCAAGCTGTAAGCTACCGGGAGCAGATCACCGTCTAGTGTGAAAATTAAATATTTTGTTATCATTGGAATAAACTTTCTACTAAAATTTTAGATGAATCAAATAACGGCAACTTTGAATTTTGAAGTGGAATTGAAAGCTCCGTACATCCTATAATTACCGCTTCGGCTCCTGAATCTATTAATGAATTTACTATCCTTGACAGTTCAATTAAACTTTTATTTTGATGTCTGCCGGCTTGAACATTCAGAATAATTTCATCAATAGCTGACTGATCCATGTTGTAAATAATCTCAATCCCGCTTAAATAGTGGTCGTACACGCCTAGCTGTCTGGTTGACCTTGAACAGACTAAGCCTATGGTCTTAATCTTCGCCTCAATCACTCTCTGAGCGGTTTCTTTGACCATATTAACGATAGGCACATCAATTGAATCTTGCATTTCTTGATAGAAATAATGGACTGTGTTACATGGAATCCCTATAATATCACAACCAAAGCTCTCTAATTTCTTAATTTCAGAAATCAATTGTTTCTTAACGCTTGAGACATTAACAAATCCTGTGTTGTCCCATTCCGTTAGCGCCGTGTTATAAATGATACTTTTATTGAAATCCTCGTCCTGCACACATCCTAATTTCTGCTGATGCTCGACTAGTAAGTTGAAAAAGTGTGCGGTTGAGGCGACACCCATTCCACCTAAAACCGAAATCACCTTTTTATTGTCCATAGGGCTCCCCTCTCTTAAGAATAGTCCTGCCCATTCTTCTTGATAAGGTTCGCCTTGTTAGGCTGCCTTTTTTGGATGTTTCTTTGTCTGGTATCTTGGCTGTCTTCTGAAAATCTATAAATTGTTCTTTATATTGTTCGGCTTGCGAAGGTGTAATCGCTTTATTCTCCAATGCCTTGTCCAATGAATTAAAGAAATTACTTCTTGCTTGACCGCTTAATTTTTCTTTATCTGCCCTTAATAAAGTATTTTTAACTTTTCGTAAATCTGGATCATTAGAATACGTATTTGTGAATATTCCAAGTGCATCGGCAAGCTCACCGGCAATTACATTTGCAGATTTCGGATCATTCAAAAATTCTTGCACGTTTGTTATTGGTAAAGGGACGGTAAGATTTTGTAATTCATTGCCAAGCGTAATTCGATTGCCGCTAAAATCTTGACCTCTGAACAAGTCCCTTGCTACTCCAGCTACTGGGGCAAGTTTTCCGCTCATAAAATTCAGCAATACATCCCATCCAGTTTGAGAGCCATATTTACCGGAGTTTATTGGCATCAATTTACCTTCTGGATTTTTTGTATAGGATTCTTGACCGACCAATAAGGGTGAAAGTCTTGCGGCAAGTGTTACTATTGAGCCTAATCCACCGGTAAAATTAAATCTTGTATCACCGACTTTTATTTTCATAAAATCTGTACTTCTTGGGTCTGTCTCAACGCTTCCCGGTCTTATTGCATTTGCAGCAACCGTTACGGCTGAAATACTGCCTATTATTTTCATAAGGTTCAATGCAGCTTGTTTCCTTGCAAATGGGCTTATCCCTGAATCAAAGGCATTCATAGTCAAAACATCTAAATGGCTTTTAACAAATCTTGGAGCAAAAAGGAGAACATTAACGGTATTACCTGCACGTTCCAAACCGCCCAAATTACCACGTCCGGTTAATGAATTGACAACCTTGTCTATTCCTAATCCTGTTGTAACTTCATTGCCTCCCTTCTTAGCCGCTTCTGTTAAAAGACCATATAAATCAGCTCTATTGCGATAAGCAAGTCCGGTAAATGCAACATCAGCAGCTTTATGTAATTTGCTGCCAAAAAAAGGAATTTTCTCTAATATCTTGCTATCGGGGAAGGCTTCTTCGATTACTCCTACTGCAACATGGTCTTTATTAACCATGTCCTCATAATAAGGTCTTGAAACTATATCGGCACTCAATTCATCGTACATATTTTTACCGCCGATTGTCCTTGCTATATCCTGAAAAGATTTGAGAGCGTTCCTCGCCCAAATTGTGGGGTGCGTCATTAGAACCGGCATATTCTGATTAAACAATCCACTATTATCCAAAGTTGCCTTGAGGGATTTCGTCATTCCCGGAATATGTTTTAAGGATTCCAATGATATTTTGACTGGGTTCTTTTTAAACTCTTGCCATGTCAATTTTTTAGCACTTGCCTTTAGATGGTCGATATATTCAGCAAATGCAACACGAGCTTTACCGTATTCAAGTTCTTCCGGCGTGGGAGGTTTCCCTAATTTACGTCTTGGCGCACTATCCATTTTTGCCTTAGTTTCGGAAACACTCTGCGATAGATCGGTAATATTTTTTGCTTCTTCCTTACTTAGAACTTCGCCTAAACTCTCACGGATATAATTCCAACGTTTTCTTACATCGTCAAGTTGAGATTGGAGTTTAGCCTTTTCATCATCAATTGGAGTTACTTTTTTCTCTTCCTTAGAATATTCCCCTTTATTTATTTTATCGGTGTACTCAAGGATTTTCTTTTTTACAAGTTCTTTCGAGCGTGAAAGGTTTTTCTGATCCGTAATCCCATGTTCATCAAGCTTTGTTTTTAGTTGCTGCCTTAAATCACCCAATTCATTTTGTAAAGCAGTTCCTTTTTCATCTAATGGAATAGTTTTCTTTTCAGGCGGAGTATAAGTACCTACAATTTTTTGTTTTGTTACTTCAATAGATTTTTCGATCTGTTTTATTTTCTGATTAAGTAATTTATCCGGCCCAGTATTTCTTTTCTGTTCGTCTTGCAACTCTTTTAATTTTGTCTTTAGCCTCTGTAAGTTTTCGCTTGGTTGACCTTTCTCAACCCTATTTTTAATAGGCTCTTTACCGGATTCTAAATCTTCTATTTGCGAAATGGTTCTCATTTGACTTCTAAGGTCTTGCACATCCTTTTGAAGCTGGGTTCTGGTTTTAGTGGTTAATTCCTGCCCGTAACGTGAAATTGCATCTCTAATATCTCTTGGAGTTATTCCCTCGATTTTATCTTTAAGTTCATTATGAATAGCATCTACAACAGATTCTGCGCTTACTAATCCTTCCTGTGCATAGTTCTTTACAAGTTCACCTAATATTTTAAGTCCCTTGCCTGTTATGGGTACTCCGGCGTTTAATGTAGTAGAAACTTCCTTGTATAAGTCCTTATAAAGTTTACCTCTTTCCTCACGCAACTGTTCTTTAGTATAAGTCCGGCGCTCACGTCTTGTCTGGAAGTCGGTATCTCTTTTTATTTTCTTGAATACTCTCTCTGATTCAATCTTTTTTAATTGGTCGTCTTTCTGTTGTATTCTGTCTTCGAGAACCTTTATTCTTTTTTCATATTCACCTAATCTTTTAGTCTCTGCTTGCCTGCCGAAAGATTTTTCACGGCTGTCTATAACATCCCTCATTGCTTTAACAGGATCGGCTTTCTCGCCATTATTAAATCCGGCTGCGCTTAATGTCTGTGCCGCTAAACTTCTTTCTGTTGCCAATGGAGACAAGGCTAATTTCCGCAAAGTATCTATGTCATTTTCTTCAATTGCCTTATTTTTTACCGCATTAAATAAAACTTGCGGATGAATGTCTGGAGGAATTTTTTCCTCTCCGGATGCCATCGCTTTTGCTTTTTCGTAATCAGAGTTTAACTTATTTGTTACTCTCTCTACCTGATCGGCTTTAGTTATCGGAGTATATCTAGCAAGTTGGTCTTCCGGCAATTCTTCCATGCCCTTCTTAACCATTTTACTGTTAATGTCCCATGCTGCCTTTGCAATTCCGGCTGGCTTCTTGGGAGTTTCTTCGTTTACCTTTTCTTCCGGTTTTGGCTTAACATTATCCCAAATATCTTTTAGGAGTTCTTTGGTTAATTCAGGAACGTCTTCAATCATTTTCTTAGACCATTCGGTAAAGTCTCTGATACCTTTTTCTACATGGAATCCGCCAATCTCTGCAAGTGCTTTGATAATTTCGGGGGGAAGGTTTACTCCGCTTCCTCTTTGGTTTGGCATATCTTTAATAAACTTACTAACTTTGGCTTTGTTCTGATCGTATTTCTCTTTAGTAAAAATTGTATTTTTAGATTCGGGTGGAAGCTCGGCATTTCGTAAATCTTCGAGAGGAATTTTCTCCCCTATTTTTGCAAATTTATATATAGTGTGATCGAGTTTGGATAAGTCGTAAACTTTATTGTCGGCGTAATATTTCTTGCCTATTACATCGTTGGCAAGCGAACGGTCCCTGCTAACTTTTTGAAGATTGAAAAGGTCGTATCTTACTTTGTTTTCTTCGGGTGTTTCTTCGGCTGGTACTTTATCTCCACCTCGCACCTCTTGCCCTTGAGGTTCTCCTTGAGAGTTGGATATATTATTTTCTTTTTCATATCCTAAATTAGGTTCTTTTACTGATTGATCAAATATATTTCCTTGATTTTTATCTTTGGTCTTCTGTTCGAATAAAGGGCTGCCCTCTGTCCCTTTATCTGCTTCGCTGCCTTTGATAAATGAGGTTGGTACTTTGGTTTGTCCTAAGCCTTCCATCTTAATTTGCTCTGCGGGCTTAGATTTTTTTTGTTTTACTTCGTCGGGTGTAAGCTTAAAATCTTCGGAAGGTTTTATTACTTCGTCGGCTTGGCTGACTGCTTCATTAAGTTTAGTTTCTGAATCGCTGTTTGCTTTGCCTTCAATATCTTTTGCAAGTTTATCATATTCCTCTGGATTTGAAGTTTCGACAATTTCTTTTGCTCTGCCATTAGTTATTTCCTTATTATTTATATAATCTGCAAAATAATCCTCTGTGGGTTCGGGCTTCTCATATTCTTTTTCCCGAAGATATTTTAATATCGTGCCCTCATCAACTCCGGTCTCTTTAGAAATATTTTCGGAGTTTTTGATAATCTCGTTATGTCTCAAATTTCCATCTACGTCAAGATATTGACTTAATATGACATTATCAAGTTTGTTATAGTCAGATTTTTGTTTCTCATACTTAGCATCAAGTTCGGGATTATTAAATTCCTGTGGTACATCACTTTGCATTTCCTTTAATGCTTTTGCTCTTGAAGCATGATCTGGGTATTTGTCTAAAAGTTCTCTTACAAGTTCTGACTGAGATAGGCCGTTTTTATAAGCATAGTCACCAAAGCCTAACTGTGTTAATAGCAAATCAAGCGGAGTTCCCTTAGAAGATATATTCCGATTACTTAGTCCCATTTCCCTTAATCGTTTTGGGCTATATTCTTCAGCATCGTCCTTTACCTTACCGCCTTGTACTAAGTATTGTAAGATTGCTTCTTGCCACGTCTGAGGTACTTTACCGGATTTTGGTTTTTTAACATTGTCGATAATCTTTTTATTTTCAGGTGAAATATCCTCATTAGCTTTTCGTGATTCTTTTCTCCAATCCCTTATTTGCTGCATATTCTCAGAGGTTTTATCCATGCCTAAAGCCGTTAGAACTTCGGTATCTTTTTTGCCTCTATCGAACATACCCATAGCTGCGGATTTATTATTGTCAACCTCTGGGTTGACTTTATCCTTAGTTTCGTCAACTTGGATGTACTTCTCTGCCGGCTTCTGAATTTTACTTGTCGCTTCTTGGTCTTGGGTTTGTTTCACCCCTCCGGATTTCCCGGATAACTCACCTTGCTTAGAATTCTTTGCCTGTTCTTCCTGAATTGCTCTTTGCAGATAGCCTAACTGATTGACTTCGCTGCTTGATAAGCCCTGTTTCTCGGACTTCTTTTCAAGTTTATCTGCATCACTTTGTAGCCTCTCTAGGCGTGAAGTTGTCTCTTTTGTTTGTGGCAATGGTTGCTTTGTGACCTTTTCTGCTTCTACTACCTTTTTATTGACATCAACATTTTGGTTATTAGACTCATTCGGCAATGGTTGAACTTCATTAGTCTGCGGTTCATCCTTCATGGCAAAGTAATCTCTAACATTTTTGATAGCCTGCTCACGTGGACTTATTTGCGGATTAACTTCTTGAGCGGATGTTTCTTCTCCTTGGCCTTGCTGTATGCTATTGCGTTGGCCTGCGCCTGTGCTGCCTGCATCGACGCCGGATGAGACGTTCCTATCATTCCCGTCTGTTTGTACTTGTCCAGTATCTCCTGTACGTTCATTGAGTGGACTTTGGGGCTCTTGCCCTTTTGGAGTGGCATTTTTAGCCTCCTTTAATTGTTTGTTATGCTCTAAAGATTTGCTGTATAATTGCTCTAAGCGAATCTTTTCTTTGGGATCAATGACATTATTTATCTGACTTATAATCTGTTTGTCGTCAAAGGGCTTTTTGTCTTTAACGGCTTGGTCAAATTCTCTCTGTAGAATATTAACAACTACGCGACTTTTGGGGTCTGCTGAAATTGGTTGAGCGGATGGTTGAGCATTATTTACAGGAGTACTCTGATTTATCGATTGTTCTTGAGGTAAATCAGTTAATTTCTCGGCTCCTGTACCTTCCGGCCCAACTTGGGCTACATTCCCGGCGTCTTGAGGTGCAGCATTTTGCGGAGTTTGTTTTGTGGATTCTTTGATAGAATCAAATATTTTCTCACCAACTCCGGATCCCATAGCTCCGGCAAAGAATCCTATTTGCCCGGCTGCTTCTTTCAGTAAAGCCTTTTGTCCTTCAGTAAGTTTAGAGCCAACTAAAATCTTATCTGCAAGTTCTTCTCCGCCAATATTAGCTATCATACCCATCACCATAGGCAATCCCATAGGGGAGATGGTTCCTACCTGTGTAATAATGCCTGCAATCTTTTTCCCTTTGTCACCACCGATTTGGCTGCCTATATTTTCAGAAATAGGGCTGATATAAGAAGCTGCTATATTTGCGACTGCAAGCTCTGGATATAAGCTCATAGCGGTCTTAAATCCACCGGAAGCTATATTCCCTAAGCCTTCTATCTGTCCGGGTTTTAATTTTACGATTCCAAATGTTTTATCGGATAAACCTTTCTCCTTTTGATTGAACCCACTTTGCAGATATTGTTTTAATCCTTTTTTGGCTTGCTCAACTCCGGATTCCACGCCTTGCCGTACAGCTGCCAAAGGATCGCCCATTTTTTGGACTAAGTTAGAAACACCTTGTAGTTGCTTTTGTTTGCTTATATCACCGGCATTAACCATGCCTTGCTGAGGAATATTCAAGGCTTTATTTTGAGCAAAGTCTTCGGCTGTCATTGCCGGTTGTTTAATGATAGGCAATTTATATCTATTAGCCGTCGTTGTAACTGTAGGCATCTGCATATCAGGTACGTTAAGGCTCTGCTCTGCCAAACTCGGTTTATATCCGTTCTTTTGCGTAAGGTTTTGCAAAGGAGACCAATTAGTCTGTCCGGGTGGTAGAAAGTTGTTTGCGCCTACTGTATCTCCACTTCGTACCTCATTTACTAAGTCGTCTTGTGTATAGTTATCATTCGTAGGTACGGAATTATTACTGGATAGGTTAGTCCCCTGAGGTTGATTATTTGGGCTACTTCTTTTACTTGGAGTACCATCACTATAATTGAGAACTAATTTTAGTCCTCCCTGACTTCCTCTATTTGGCTTAGGTGTTACTGTGGGCTCATTATCACTGTAACTCAAATTCAATTTAGGTTTAGTATTTGGCATTATTCGTTATCCAGCTCAAAATAATTTTTTACTGCATCGAGAGAATTCTGATCTAACCCGGGATTGTTTTGTATAAATAATTGTACGGCTTTGTCGTGAGCCATGCCGTTATTTATTGACTGCTGAATCCTTTTTATTGCCGGATAAACTCCAAGTCTCTGTGCTCCTGCTATTGCGGCTTTCCTATAAGTGTTTTTCATTCTCTCCTTGGCTGCATTGATTTCAGTTTGGGAAGCTGGCTCCAGAAGATTAGTCTTAGGATTTACCATTAATGTCTGCGGTTTTGGAAATGGATTTCCATTAGCGTCTTTAAGCCCTAATCGGTTTAATTCATCTACACTATATTGACGGCTTGATTGCTTAAAGTTTCTGATTGCGGATATACCAGAAATTACATCTGATGAATCAGCAATATTTTTATTTTCGTTTCCGGCATTTACTGTTACCTTAGCTGCATTCGGGATGGGTTTATACTCATCTTTCGTTGTCCCATCTGGATATGTGTGTCTTATGATATTATAATTTTTACCATCTTTTTTAATGACTTTTGGCGTCCCATCTTTCTCTTGGACTGTCTCCGTCTTAGTGCCTTCGTATATTTTCTTATTTTCCATCGTATTTCCAGTCGGATTGCCTTCTGCATCAACTTCCATGAGTTTATTACCAGCAGCCATATTCACCCATTTCATTTGAGGTGGTTGTTTACTCATAATTAAACTCTGTAACGCACTTAACCCTTGATTGCGTAAATCAGGGGGGATGTTATCCTTAGCCATTTGTATCTCTGCATTATAATATAAGTCCTGTGCTTGTTTGTTTGCGGCATTAATATCAACTCCCGGAGTTGTAATAGCTGAGGATTGTTCTGGTGTCATTTGGTCAGGTGCTTGTTCGGGAACTTGATTATTCGGCTGTACCGCGCTCTGCATATTAGTTTGTTGTGGCGTTTGCGGTTGCCCGGTTAAATTGCCTAAAGTCCGGTTGTTCCGTGACGTTAGTTGTCCCAGGGGTGAATTTTTTATGTTCGCAAGCAAAGGTTGTTGAGGAATGCGCTGATTCAAATTTGGAGGGGCTTGAGGATTATATATATTATTCATCTGTTGATGATAACTATCCATAGCATTGATATAATTTTTTCTTGCTTTCGCTGCCTGTATCTGTTGGGATATAGTATTCAGAGAATCAGCAAGGGGGGCTAAGTTTTGCGCCCGCGAAAGTGCGTCGGCAAATCCAGACATTAAACAACTTCCTTTCTATACCAAAAATATTTATAAGCACTTTTCAACATTATCCTGCTCCTGGGTGCATTATTGAGCCTACGCCTTTGCCTAAATTGCCAGCTGCATTCAAACCTTGGAATACTGCATCCCACCCATTGGAATTACTAAAGTTTCCTAAGTTATTCATCAACAATCCGTATTTCTCAAATTGATTAGTATTGCTCTGATTCATTGCGCCTACATTTTGGTTAGTGTTATTCGTTAGCAATGAACTTAAAGCTGAGTATTTATTCTTATTCACGTTATTAGCGTTGGTAGCTATTGAGTTATTCAATATGCTTCCTCCTGTAACGCCCTCAGAGGCTAACCTTGCTGCCGTACCTCTATTGGCTGCCGTTGTATCGGCTGCGGCTTCTGTATTAAGCTGACCGGTCTGCTGACCTAATAACTGCTTCAATTGAGATGATATATCATTATAGCTAAATGGTAGCGGACTATTTATTTGACTTTGCAGAGTATTGGCTGCTGCTGTTCTCGGACTATCGCCCATGATGTTTCTCCAAAATTGTTTTATTCTCTATAATCTCATATCCGGCTTTTACAAGCTGTTCGATATGCTTAACGTTGTCACTATTCACAAAAGCTATTGTTCTTTTAACTCCGGTAGCAAGCAGAGCACCCTCAACCATTCTTGCTAAATTATTTGCGGCAATCGGATTGGTCGCAATGAGCGGCTCAATCCGATAATCAGTTTTAGCGCCGCATATTCCTATAATCTCTCCCTTATCTTCAGCTACAAATAATAAATTATTCTCCGAAGGAAAGGCAGTTGAGTTATCCTTACATAACTGTACCACTGCTTCATTATCTTTCTCTGTGTATAATCTGTAATTCATTAAATAACCTTTAGAATCAATAATATTGTGACTGTTAAAATTCCTGTGATATACCCGAAAGTAAACTTTTCATAAAAGGGAACTGGAATTGGTACATCTTTTTCAATAATCAAATGATTTACCGTCAAAGCGAAACTGTCTACCGGACATAAAGCATAAGCAATTATGTCATAGACACCATTTGAATCGCTAAAACTCTTATAAGAGGTATATTCGGTCACTTTAGCTTTATTCGTGTCGCCCTGCTGTACGGATGGGATTTTAACGGGCTTTGTTGTGTCAGGTTTAGATGGAATATACTTGATTATATACCTAACCGAATCGGGTTTAGATGAATGCACGGAATCGGGCGCACTTGCAAAATGTGTCACGGTTGGGACATTAACTTGCTTCGGAATAAATAGCCCATGGATCCAAAAACCAATAATCCCCCCGATTATTAAAATCAATCCCGCGATTATCAAACCACTTTTCGTTGTCATACCGGTAGCCTTTTCAATCTATTGAGCCACCCATTTAGATACTTAGCATCTTTGGGATTGTTGGTAACGATATTATGATAATGATTTGTCAATTCTTGGTTGTACAAATCATATAAAGTGTTATCAGCATCATTCACGGCAGTCAAAGTATCGTTTCCGAAAGCACCATCGTCATCAATCTCTAATGTCCTTTGTAACAACCTAACAGCCGTCTCCTTACCACCATTAACGCCAAAATCAAATAATCTGAAAGCTACATTGGACTTATTGATCCGTTCATAAAGAGGATTCCAAAACTCGGCAGTATAGAATTTAAGTGCTGCAAGTTTGGCTTGTTGAATATTACCAGCTTTGAATAAATTATGAACTTCTAAAAAAGCATCGGGAAAGTTGTTTATACTTATCCCCCAAAGAGTATGCCCTCCGCTATCTGCCTTATCGTCAGATTCAACACCTTCATTTAACATTAACTGTGTAAAGAAATTATCAGGAATCATAATCAACCTATAAGTTTATAAAACCGAAGCCGCCGAATTGACGGCTTCTTAATTGAATTATTTAGGTTTATTCTCTGTCGCTAACGGAGTACCAGAAGAATTAGTGAAAAATTGTTTCACCAAATAACCTAAACCAGCGGTAAGCCCTGCCATTCCAAGCTGTTCAAGATTTGCGACTGTTGGAAGTGCGCCGGCTTGCAATGATGTGTAAACGCCACCTACTATTACAGTAAAAGCAGCAACTAAAACTCCTTTGAGTACATCAAAGAAATTTATTTTTAAGAATGAACTCATAATGAACCTTTCTTTTTATGAATGAAATTATTTACTATTATCACTACTTTTATAGTGCATTTCGTCCCTGTATTTTCTAATGTCTCTACGCCAACGCCAAATAATATAACCACCCGAAATGATGCCTACCGTTAAGGCTACGAACTTAGAAACTAAGTCCACGTAGGTAATTAACATATTCCCTAAACCTAAAAAGAAGGTTAAGGTTATGTCTATTATTTTGTGTTGGTTGTCCATTATATTACTTTCAGAATAATTATTGCTAAAATTAAATCCGTAACTATTTCCACGTAAACCATACCTTTGTACCACCCATAAGGATATTTCTGATTGTGCATGAAATAATCCTCTACTATGTGTAGGTTCCAAAAAGGAATCAGTAATAACCACCAATGATGGATAAAATCATGTGCCGGTACGTAGAATTCATTCCAATCCGAAGTGTCTTTCTGAAATAATCTTCCCAAATCAGGAATTGCACCTAAGACCACAGCAATTAAAATCAAATACCACTTTGGATAAATAAAATATTGTATAAGTCCACTTTGAATTGAATGAGAAGGTGTCGTCATAATTTTCTTCCATAAAATGTTTCAAAAATAATCCCGTGAACTATATATAGTCCCAAAACCAAAAGGATAAAATTTATATGAAGGTATTGCCGTAATAGCAAAGCAGCAATTATGTTTATCGTAACTATCCTTAAACCTTTGATGAAATGCCATCCATCGTTTAAGAAGCTAAAAGGAACTTTTAATAGCCAATTTTTAGTTCCCCAATTATTTCTTAGATACCATTCAGATTGCAACCATGCTTGTAGCGGTCTAAACTTTATAGTGTCCATTTGACTGTCAAATAATTCTGATAATATGTATGTTAAAAAGATTAAGTAAATCATCATTGCACCTTTAATTTATGATCCAATTTGAACCGTTAGAGTGTAAAGTAATACTTACATACTGCATACTTATCGCATAAGTAGTAGCTCCGTTTATTGTTTGTGAGGATGTCGTGGCAATTGTAACGTTGCCAACTCCTGAATCAATCTTCGTTATCGTATAAGTAAGTCCCGCATTCCCGACTGCGGTTGGCAAGGTAACTGTGACTCCACCGCTTCCACCGGTGCAATCAACATATCTATCTGTCAAAAGGATTGAATAATTGCTCGATTGAGACGTCTCAATATATCTTATCGCAACCCCCGCTGTCGATATTTGTAGCGGTAAAGCATTCCCAAGACCGTCATAAATCGGCAAAAGTGAAGATGACGCTCCGGTATTATTGCCAAAGTGAAGCAGACCTCCGTAAGTCACGGATGGTGATAGGGCAGAGAGGTTTGTTTGAGCAAACCCAAGAGTTGTCATTAATAAGATAAAAAAGATTATTCCTTTCATTTTTTCTTTTCCTCAATTGCTTTTAGCTTAGCATTGTATTGATTCTGTAAATCATAAAGGATTGCCTTTTCTTGGATAACTCTCGATTCGTCATTTTGTAACTGTTTCTGCATTTGACTGAATTGATTAACTATTGTCGCTAGTTCAGTAGAATCTTGCGGAGTTAATTTCACCGATTGTGCAAAGCCTAACGCACAAAAGAGAAAAACCACAACCAATATTTTTTTAATTATTTTCATATTTTCCTTTACATCGCCTATTTCTGATATTATATTTACAGTCAAAAAAAAGGATAGTTATGAAATACTTACTTTTTATTTTACTTGCCATCATTTTTTCCTCATGCACTGATTCTAACCCGGTTGCACCTACTACCCAAAAAGCGACCATGAATAAACCGGTCTATGATAAACCACCTAAAAAAGTAAAATATATTTATATTCCACCCCCTGCATTGAAAGTCAAACATCCTGGTTTTTGATAAAATTTTCATTTTAATATGCCGGTACCTTATAAGTTGTAGCACCTACTTTTATTTGTAACCATGTTGTAGGGGTTGTTAAAACCAAGGTATTACTACCTACATAAGCTGTGGCTATTGTCCCACCTGATACACTCGGAGTCGTCGTTGTGCTTAAATTAGTTTGTGTGCTTGTTATCGCACCGCCGGCATTTTGTAATAAGAAATTTGTATTGCCCGCATAACTTGATGTTAAATAACCATAACTCGTCCAGGGAGTACCGGTTACAATAGTATTACCATCGATTGTGAAATTATTTAATGATGGGTCGATATAAAAAGAATGTCCAGAGTTGGAAGTTATTGAAAGTAATTCACCACTTAGTTGGGAAGTTGACGATATTCCCGCATTATAATAATGTCCATATAACGAACCCTGTGTCAAACTATCAGTGATATATGTCCCGCTAGTGATAAATGTTCCGCCCGTAATGGTCGGTGAAGTAATAGAGACATTCGCAACCACATAATCAGCGGTAACGGTTCCGGTTGTTAATTTGTTACCATTGATAGTAGTCGTATTCCAATTTATATGATTAGCCGTATTTGATGTATCTGAGTAAGGGGTTTTAGTCCTGGGATCATAATTAGAATTTGAAAAAGTAGTATTGCCATTTATGGTTATGTACCCAGTATTTAATAAATTAATGCTTGCAGAAGTTGAAGCCGAATCACTCATGTATCTTGATGTTGTCAAGGAGATATTATTTGCATTTACTAATATAGCAGCACTATCGGCACTCACTTGCCCTTTTACCGTTGTAAGACTTGTTGAGAGTAGTGACAAACCGGAAGCGTTGATATTCAATCTTGAATCGTAAGACAACAATGAATCGCCGTGTGTTGTAACCGAATCTACTAAGGCAAGTATGTTATTACTATTAACAATTATTGCCGCACTATCAGAGTGTACTTGTCCTTGCGTTGTGACAAGGCTTGCTGCCGTTAAGGCAATAGAGTTACTATTCTGAATTATCTTTGTGCCATAAGAATAAACAGAATCTTTGAGCAAACCATTTGAACTTACCAGCGAAGTAATGCTATTTGAGTTTAGAGTAATCGAAGCCGTGTTTGCAGCAATACTGTTTTGAGCCTGAATAATTTTACTACTGAATAATTTTACTGAATCAGAGTTTATATTTATCCCGCTTCTTAAAGAGAATATTGAATCCAGCGTAGTGCTTTTAAGACCTGCTCCATTTGACGACCAAGTAGTAGCCATCGTGATCCAATTTGTATCCAAAGTACTATATTGAACAGAGTAAACTGATGATGAAACTAAGGAAATATTATTTGCGTTAACCGTTATCCTTGCACTATCTGTGCTAACCTTTCCATTGATAGAATCCGCATAGGTCTTATTTGCTTTTAATGAAATTAGAGAATCGTTTTGTACAAGCGAAGTCCCGACATTCAAACCACCGATAATAGATTTGAAACTATTGCCGTCAAAGGTCATATAGTCATTTGAATCCGCATAAAGATAAAATCTATTTGCATACAGCCCATAACCTGTCATTGGGATACCATTAGGCAATGATTGACCGGTAAGTTTACCGGCTTGCATCTTTATTGATGTAGGTGACTTCCACTTAGCCCATGAATCAACTGAATCTGTTATCCTGATGTAAGGTGAGTATTGTTCGTCTGAATAAATACCGACCATACCACTATTGACATCATTGATGTTACCGAATCTTACGAATATATCACCCTTTTTTAATTTACCCGTATTTGCGGGCGCACCCGTTAAAGTAGAGACGTATATTTTTAATCCATTAACTGAATCAACTTTGAAGATAAATCTCTTAGATAAATATTTGTTTATTACAATATTCCCGTTTGCATCATAGGTAGCTCCGCTTAAATCGGCTTCTTGACACATTATCATGTCACCGTTTTGGAATGGGGCTAATCCATTACCGGAAGCGGAATCTGCATAAATCCAATTGTATGGATATGTAGGGAAGAATGAAGATAATGAATCTACCATAGTAGATGCGGTAGCTAAGAAGTTTCCGTTAAACGCTCTGATTTGATTGATAAGAAATTCATAAACTGCTAAAGTTCCCCTTATAGTCATATTATCGACTGTTAGAGTATATTCCTTTGTTGTGGTATCATAGTTTAACTTCCAACCACTTCCAGACTGCCAACCCGGAACATAACTCTTACTTCCCGCCTGTCCACCGTTATAAATCTGCAAAGCCAATCCAGAGGAATCAGGTTTGTTACCTATGAATAATCCGGGATGACCGGTAGTATCTTTGGAAATCTGGTAGGTCTTAGTGTATGTGCCTATACTGTTGACTATTTGTGGAAAAGCCAAACCAGAGAAGAACAACAATATTAAAATTATCTTTTTCATAGATCGATAATCTTAAAAATTATGTTTAGACTTCCCTTTGTGGGTGAACCCGTTAAAACAACATTGATCATCTGTCCGGCGTTATATTCCTTATATAGCGGTGTTTCTATGGGATTCATTGTGGTTAAATCAACATTAGCGGGGTCAACAATTACAGTAGGGTCATTTATTGCAATAGCACCAACATCAAAAACCTTTGAGACTACAATTACTATGGTTTCTACTTTGCACTTTTTGGCAAGTTGAACGATAGATTTTCCGGGGAAACTTGAAAAGTCATAACTTATTGTCTGAGACACGGATTGTTGGGGTTGTGCAGATGCAAAAGAGGGGATACTTCCTGCGGATTGCAGAACCGTTAGAGACTTCTGTAAAGGTTGGACCACTGGTATTTTAATTCCATTTATGACTTTAATAATATTATCAAATTCTCTATCAATAGTCTTTTGGTCATACTGTGAAGGTAATCTGCTTTGTCTTTTTATTAAGGTCATCCAAACCTCCCGACCGGTAAATCAACTAATTCAAAGTTGATAGCACTTATAATTACCATAGGATAAGCACCTTGTAAAGTATCAGTTCCAGCAGTGCCTTGAATTTCTAATTCAATTATCTTTGCACTCATACCGGGCTTAACATTATAGAAAGGATTTGTTTTTGTAGGGTCAACCGTTATTGTCTGATATAAAGTACCGTCATAATAAATATTCAAGGTAATTACGGTAGTGGAACTATTTATCACACTTTGTTCTAAAGAAATATTCTTAATCAATAATCTTGAATTTGTCTTTATTCCCAATAGCTCTAAATCAAGTTTTGTACTTTTCCAATGAAAAGCCTGTCCTGCCAATGGAGTAGCATCTTTGAATATTTCTGAAAGGTTAAGTGCTCTAATTATGCCGTCTCTCCCGCAGGCATAATTTGTTAAACCAAAATATGAAGATGCTGTTGAGGTTATCCATCCTTTTTTTGTTAGAGTGAATTCTACGGAACCAGAATAGTTGCCATTCCAAAATCTATAAGCACTGTCAACCTCTTCTTGAATTGCCATGATATTATACTTATAAGCCAAAGCCTGATATTGGTCTCTTATATCGTCACTTGTAATTGGAATGACTTCTATTCCGTTGGTTTCATAAATATCAGAATTTCCACACCATATAATTTTATTACCGAAGCTAACAATCGAACCCTTGCTCACACATCCTTTTAGTGCATCTAATATTGTAGCTGCGCCGGTTGTGGTATCAATTATTTTACAGAAATTAGACATTAAAGCCAGTATGTTCCCGTTAGGCAATAAAGCTATTCCAACTAAATCAGAACCGCTAAAGTTTTGTGCGTCATAGTAATTCTCTGCCGTGATAACGTCATATTCAAAAGCTCCGTCGCCTGAAATCGGAGAAAAGAAAATCATATTCACATATCTTTTGTCTATATAAGGATTTACTAAGAACGTTTTACCATCTGCTTCAATTGCTTGATCCCATGACAATACATGGTCGTAAGTAGGAGTATAGCCCATTAAGTCAGTCATTTCGGTAACACCCGGAATCATTGTGCTGTCATAAGTGGCACTAACATTGGCTTGAATTGAAACATTATCCACGTAAACAGTAATACTGCCTGAAATTGGTAGACCAAAAGTGAATGAGAAATTTATTATAGTATTTGTTGTTGGAATAAAATCAAACGTATATTTTGTAAATGAGTTTATTGTAGTAATATTTATTGTGCCAATAGTGTTACTATTTGCATTAACATAAACGGTTGATGCTATTGAAGCCGCTATATAAAAACTTAAAGTATATTTTTTACCAGCCACATAGGAATTAACAAGGTCTTGATATGTTATAAAACCGTCTAATGATAGAACGGTCGCCGATAATGTAGTAGCGATTGAATACGTCGAGGGATGGTTAGTAAGAGATGTAGAATTTACAGATGATATGACTTGAGGGCCGTCATAAGTTTGCGCCTCGAATCCTACTATATCATTGGTATCTGTCGAAATATTAGCGGCGTTAAGTTGTGTGAATAATTCAGAAGTCACACTTGATCTTGTCAAATATCCATCCGGATTAATTTTCCATCCGCTTGTAGGCGCGGTAATTTGTGAGACTGATATTTCCTCTACTAAAAAGTAAGGTTGTGTTGCTACTAAATCAGTGGTCACTCCAACACTACAATAAATTCTTATTTTTGTAATTCTTTTATTTTCAGTACCCATCCTAATTTTAGGAGCACAATAAATAGTCGCTGCTGCGGTGAGGTCAATATTTTGATCTGAAACTAAGAACTCTTCGTAATCATCAAGCATTGCGGTCATTCTAAAGAAATATTTTCCTATTGGCAACGTATTGGGGTCTGGCGTGGAAGTTAAATCCAATGCGAAGTCACCGCTATTTTGATAACAATAATAGGGGTCTAAAACAATTCCATTAATATTCGCATAGTTTTGTATTTGTGTTGAGGTATAACTACCGAAATCAAAGGAAGTTAAATTAAAATACTTCTGCCTGTAGCCTATGCTTAGTCCTAATCTATTTACTTGACCACCAAAGCCCACACGCAAATCACTTAAAACTTTATGGAAAGCAATATCTGTATTGCTTAATCCACTTCCCATATTGGTCAAGAATGAATAAGGAATATAATTTTGGCTTAATAATACCGTGTCACCAATAGCCCAATTATTATTATTTTTTGTAGTGTTTGCAATAACATTTGTGCCGTCTGAAGTAGCGTAAACTATTCCAGCACTTTCGCCCTTTGTTACATTCGTTATAGTCCAACCCACCATTGACGATTGATTTGCTGTACCCGTATAAGAGGGAATAGGGATAGTTTCATTGTAATCTAAATTTATACTATACTGATTAATACCCCTTATAGTAGTCAATCTCATTTCGTTTAGTAAAGCCCATTCATCAACCCATGCTGAACCACTCCAATATGGTCTAATCCATGATAGTAAAACATTAATATCTGAGGGTGTGGCATTCCTAATTCCGGTTTGTCCTTTTAATATAGCAACCTGGAATACACACCAAACCTCTGAACCTCCGCCAATATCCGGTATGTAGATATTGCTTAACCCCAAGTCAAAGGTTCCAGGCAATATTGTCCCCGATATTAGATTGTTCGAGGTAAAGTTTGCAATTGTCCCATTTCTTAATGTCAAATCTCCTTGTATGCTTCTTAAATCGAAATTATTACAAATCTGCGATGCGCTCTTATTAGGAGTACGTGTATTTGTTTGCATACCTAAAAAGTTCTTTAATAGAACCGATTGAGACATTACTTAGCTTCCTTCGCTTTTATAGCTTGGAGTTCATTAATGTTATTACTCCTTATTGCCGCAATATCAGATTTTACTGATTGCATTAACGCATCTGGAGCCTGGACAGAAGATTGCTCATAGACCATAATTTTGGCTTGCCTGATTAGTAAATCCATGTATTTATCTCTTAAATCAATGTAGTCTGTATCATTAACCGCTTTTATCGGAATCCTGACATAAAAAAGTGTCATTGAACCCAACGGAGTAACATTTGCACCTATGAGAATATTTATTTTTTCACCGTAAACGTTATAATACATACTCGATGCGCTTTGCGGGACTTTCATAATATTTTCAATATCGTGAGCGTCTTTTACTATAAATTCACCATTAAGCGAATCCACAAGTTTAGTAATTGATTCAATCCTGTAATTGGATATATCTATCACTCCACTTGCTGCCGTTACGGGTGTGTACGTCCCATAATCAGAGTAAGCGCCGGCGTTTAATTGTTCGGCTATACTACATACGGATAGGTGGACAAAATCATTAAGCACACCATCCTCAACGTCGTTTAAGGACAATTTGTTGCATAAGGTTCTTAGAATACCTCGGACGTTTTTTAATTGCCAATCTTTCGATAAAGTCGCCATTATTTAGCCTCCTTTGCTTTAATTGCCTGTAATTCAGAAATATTATTTTTCCTTATTGTGGCAATATTATTTTGAACCGCTTGAAGTAATGCTTCGGGAGGATTCTCTGAAGACTGTTCATAAACCATTATCTTAGCCTGTGCGACCAATAAATCCATGTACTTGTCTCTTAGATCGATATAGTCGGTGTCAGCCGTTGCTTTTGTGGGTGTGCGTATGTAGGATAATGTTAATGCCCCTAATGCGCTAACTGCTGAACCACTTCGCAGATACATGGTGTTACCATAAATATTATAGTAAACATTCGATGCGCCTTGAGGTATATTCAAAACATTCTCGATTTCATGGACATCTTTCTTGATAACCTCTCCATTTGTGGCGTCACTAAGCTTCGTTATAGACTCAATTCTATAAGTGGATAAATCAATAGTGAAAACTGGTATTGCACCTGTTGTCGTTGGGGTTACTGTGGTTCCATAATCGGGGTAAGCCCCTGCGTTTAACTGTTCTGCTATACTGCACACTGATAAATGGATAAAGTCATTGAGGACTAAATCCTCAATGTCATTCAGGGATAACTTGTTGCAGAGTGTTCTTAGAATTCCTCTAACGTTCTTTAATAACCAATCTTTCGAAAGTGCCACGATAAACTCCTATTTATTATTCTGAGCATCAAGCTCAAATAATTGTTGTGCTATTGATACTATAAAATCATTCCAATGTTCTAAGAACGGTGAATCATAATTGCCGTTCTGCGATAAATATGCTCCTGTAGTCGGGTCTAATGGTTGTCTCAAATAAATTACCGATGGAGATGCCGTTGAAGTGGGGAAAAAGTTTAATGAAGTTCCCAACTGTACCACTGCGGGATTATTAGAATCTGCCGCAATTTGTGGAAGATTCCCTATGATTAAATTCTCATAATACTTAGGTGGATAAACTCTTATTACCGTTGTGCCTACATAAGCCTGATGTAAAACGAAAAAATCTAATAGTGGAGTAGCGACCGTGTAAACCCCACTTGTTAAAGTTAAAACTTGGGGTGTGCTCACTAATTCCGGGAATATCGAAGCAAATTTATCTTTGTCACCTGCTAATTGCTGCCAAAAATCATCAATGATTTTGAACATTGCGCGGTTCAAATAACTCATTCTAGCTAACGCCGTTAAGGTATTGCCGTCCGTTGTAGCCATAGCAACTGCATCAGCTATTCTTTGCGCCAACGCTATGGACATATTATTTAATTTTGTTGTTGTCATTACCAGTGTGTATCCATTATTCTAATTCCAACATTTTTTAATTGTGGCGTTTCTTTATGCCTGTTAATCTCATCCAAGAACATGGGATAATATTTTTTCGATAGTTCCTCTGAGAATTGGCTAATAACAAAATATTCAACGGCTTTATCGAAGTAACTTTGTACTTCAAGTTCTTGTGCGGCTCCGACTTGATTGATACTATCCAATAAGTACGCCCAAATTGTTATAATATCACCTGTATTAGCAGGGATGGGATATAAGTACAGTGTGTCACCAAAAATGGTTAGGTATAACGGCTGAGTATCTAAGTATGGATCTTCTATGATTAAGTCGGGATCTTGTTGAGTGATTTGTTGCCAAACATTATTCCTGACAACTATTACTGGGTCGTCATAAGTAGTGGGCACAATGATATCCTTAATCAATATTTTATCCGCTAATGGATTAGTACCTACAAGTAAGTCTGAAAGAGGATAGGCTTGCTGTGCTGCCACGGTTGACAAGGTTATAGCTTGTTCCAAGCATTTGGTTTGGGCTATGATCTCACGTTGCGCTTCCTGCATTTCGTCATAAATATCGGTATCAGTAAACTCTTGTATGCCGATTGCATGAAGCTTCCGTCTTACACGCCCTAAAATCAATGATGATCTCAAAGCATTACTCCGGGTAAATTACGGTTACTAATCTGTCCGCTAGTGTTGCTCTACCAATATTAGGAGCATATTGAACCTCTAGTTTATCAGCTAGTACCTTTAATGCCTCAAGAGGAAACACTGTTTCATTCTCAAGGTCTTCCTTAGTAGGCTTATTCTCTAGTTTGGCTGCATCATCTATTGTAGCTTGAGATTCTGCGGGTGTTCCTGGGGGTATTACCGGGACTTCAGGGGCTGATTGCTCAACTACTTCATACTTCCATGGATAGGTGTTAACTAAAGCCTGTCCATATTCTTCGTTTGTTACTTCTGTGGGTTCGCCGGGTACAAATGATAAATTAATCGTCTCATTTTTATAGTTGCGATTAATTTGATGCTGTACGTGAGATTGTAGAAACATTATGATTTGCCTTAATTAGTTTATAAATGAAGGGCGTTTTTACACGCCCTAAGTATATATAACACCAAGTCTTACGTGTTTATGGACTGACTTTTAAATGCAGTCGCTGTAGTCTTCAAATAGACACTAGGTGTCGCAATCGCAGGAGCGAATATTCTAGAACCAATTGGCAGATTGTTATATTCTGATAATGTCAATGCACCTGAACCGGTATAGAGACATTCAGCAAAAGAGGTGACCTCATTACCTTTGATCTCAACAAAGAAGTTATTCCTTGTTGCGTTGGTAAGTGCGCCGGCATCAATCTGGTAGCGAGATTCCCAAGACGTTCCGTCCTGTACGATTATGTTATTGGCAAGTAAGCCAGTATTTGCGCTCATTATTTTAATCCTTATAAATCAATGAATAATTGCGGGACTTGAGTCCCGCTTTAACTAACTATTAACTCCAAACAGCAGAAGAAGGTGAATAAGTAGCGATAACTAGTGACGATCTGTTTTCAAATCGTGTGTCTCCGCCTACTCCGAATGAACCGGACTTATCCAAAATGTCACTTCTCTGCATACCGAAAAGCATATCAGCACCAACTTCTATTTTGTGCTTAAAGTCGTCAAGCTCCTCGTCAATTGAGAGTGGAGCTGCTATTCCGCACATTTCAAAAGAAGCACCGAAAAGAAGTGCTAACTTCCTGTTACCCGGATCAACTGGGTTGTCCATATAATCAGGATTGTTATTAACGTCTTCAGTACCATAGCATACGCCTGTAACGTCTCCGGTTGTTGATCTAGCCGCACTAAATACACCACGTGCCGCACTTATTGCGGGATCACCGTTTACATAGATAGATGGTTCGGTTTCGTCAACAATTATGAGAGCACCTCCATAAATACCAACTACTCTACCCGTGAATAATGGATTAGATTTAAGGCTTCTTTCAGCAGCGTAAGTCATTCTTGACTTGAACTGTGTATCAGCCTGTAGTTGCAGAGCCTGTGCATCACTAATAACCATTGGATATAGTCTCATGCCCTCTAATTCCATAGGTATGATTTTGTGATTATGAGAAGCCACGTAAACAGCATTCTCGATTGTTTCAGTTGAGAATACATTTGCAGCTACAAGTCCACTAACGGCAGTAGCAACATTAGCTTCATAAGTCGCTTTAGTGTTACTGAAAGCAACTTGACCTGAACCCTGAACATAGAAGTTCATGTGTGAGGATTTACTAACGCCTGATCCTGCATTTACAGCAGAACGGGTAAGTATTTCAGAAGCTCCTTCAAAAGCGGTTAAGTAAGGTTGATATGCTACGTGTCTGTGGAACCAGTCACCAAGATAATCGCTTGATTTCATGTAGAGTTGTCTCTGCATTTCTTCGTTCTGAGCGTAATATCTTGATATTTTGGTATCTTGCTCTAAGTAAGCCTTTCTGACTTCGTTGATAGAAACAGATTGTACGGCTAACTTAGCTTTTTCGCCTTTACCCTTTAAGGTTCCTGAAATAGCCGGGCCGGTTAAAGGATAGAATACCGGAACATCCATATCTACACCCTTGTAGTTCTGGAAGTCACGAAGTATTTCTATGGGCTTTCCTGTAGCTTTCTGATACTTTGAGGGATCGCCAAATTTAGGTGAAGGGTCAAACATAGTCTTACCACCACCAATAACGCCTAAGAACACATTCCAAAACGACATATTAGCCGTGACTAACTGCATTTTACGTGACAATAGTCTGCGGTAAGTAGGTAAATCCACATTATACATTGTACCTACGGTCGCTAAAGAAAACCCTGCTGTAATAGCAGTAATGTGTCCTGTCACAAACGAAAGGATAGCACCGAACACCAGTGCAAATCCTAAGAACAATTTCAGTTTCATTTTATCTCCTAACATTTAAGTGAGGCGGAGATATTAAATACCGGATGCCAATAATAATTCATCAATCTTATCGGGATCAGTTATTCCTTCAATATCAGCCGCTGTTAATTCTTTTTTGGTTTTGCCAGATATTTGAGATCCGCTTAATGAAGCCGGAACTTCTTTTACCTGACCTTGCATTGTTTTAACAGCTTCCATTCGCGCTTTTTCGGCAATTCTTTTCGTAATCTGCGGAAGATTTAATTTGAAGAATTTCGTTCTTACTGCATCTGTGTTGATTATCGGGACTTCACCGTTTACATAAGTAACTAATGCCTTGTCAATCTCTCCTGTTTTAGAATCGAGTAACAAGTCGTCAAGTAGAGCATTAGAGCCATCGGGAGCGATAGTGAAATCATAGCCTAAGTCTTTGGCATCTGCGCCAATTGCTTTTAGGTCTGATTCAATTGTGTCAACCTCATTATGGATAATGTCTGTGTTAATCTTGTCGTAATTACTTCGTAATTGGTTTAAGTTTTGATAGGTCTGTTCAATTTCAGTAGAAATTTCATTCCTTGCTACTCTGAACTCATTGAAGGTATCGGGATCGTCATAATTAAGGTCACGTGCCCAGTCCTTGTACTCCTGTGATGACGTGTCAAGATGAGGGGGCAAGTTATCCTTCAGACTTGGTACTTTTCGTTTAAGTTCAGTTAAAATTAACTCTTCCTTCGTCTTTTGTACCTGTTCAACTGTTTGGGGTACTTGAGGCGCCGCTTGCGGTTTGGTAAGCAGTTCTTCTTTCTTTTTACCGATTAACTTTTGAGCGTTTGCGTAACTTTTGAAAAATTCGCTTATAGGTTTATCGATAAATTTTAGAGCATACTTTTCATCTTCAGGTGACAATCCTAAAGATGTAATGTACTCTTTAGTTATGGTCGGTTGAACCTTATCCGGTTGAGCTTGTCCTGATTCAGGGGCTACTGCGGGGGTTGTCTCCGGTGTGATTGTCTTATCCGGTTGCTCTGGTTTTACGGGTTCTACTATTTCGGGTGTAATTTCGGGGGTTTCGGTCTCTACCTTGTCCGGTTGTACGGGGGTTTGTTCCGGCTCCGAGTTAGCCTCTAATAGTCTGTCGATGGCTGCGGGGTCGTCCATACTTTCAGGTATGATACCTCCTTGATTTCCATCTGCTTCATAAAATTTTAATATCTTCATTTAATCTCCTACGGGTCTCTTGCGAGAGTGTCCGCTTTATTTTTTATTCTCTTTATTTGTTTCGGGATCGCTAAGTTCTAAGAACTTATCAGCGTAAGCCGCGAATTCCTTTGTAGTGTTAAAGAACTTGTCATAGTTCTTATAGGTGTCGCCCTTTGAATAATTGAAGTGTCCCTGATACATATCATCAACTTTTTCAATTGAGGCTGTACAGTGACAATTGCCTTTCATTAGGTCTTGTTTTACTTCATCGTCAATACCATCGGGTAAGTCTATTTTCTTACCCCTGCCTGACATTGGATATGCTGTTTCTTTATCCATTGTTATAGTCCTTTACCACGAGATTGAGCTTCTCGTCCAACTCCCCAAAAAGTACCTTCTGCTGGTATTGGAAAGGTCAACTCTAAAGTGCCGGAGTTAATATCTGCGGTGATGTCACGAATGAATACTTTATAACCAAGAGGGGCGCGCAAATTATTGCTAGTAAGGGTTCCAAGAGTATCGCCTTCGGTTTGATTTGTGGCGCTTTGAGAGACTGTATCAATACTCACAGTATCGCTTGTAGTTGAAAATAAGCCTTGCAAGTAAATTGATCTATTGGGAGTTCCATAAGTACTGACCGCCTTTAATCTGAATGAAACGGGGTATTTTGCTTCATCAACTCCGGCATATTCGTTTACTGTGAATGCAGGTGTGGCTTGAGATAGTAAAGAATCAGCGGTAAAGGTTATCAGTACGTTTACTGCCGTTACTCTGCCGGTCTGATCATAGACATAGGATTTAGTTACTGTATTTGCGCTTACTGCGCTTTGAGCTTTCAGGGCGAGGGTGAATAGAGAAAGCATAACGAGAAGAAAGAGGGCAAGTTTTTTCATTGACGTTCCTTGATTTAATTAATTTGTTCCGATTGTTTCATTTTTTACATAAAAAAAACCCAATACCATTTCTGATATTGGGCTTTATTTCTAACTACCTTAATAATTTGGAGACGTCTCTGGTAAAATGATGTGCATTTATTTACGATAAGGACGAGGGAATCAAACAACTACTAAGAAGAAGGAGGTTTTTCTATCTTTATTTACCGCAACTTCTAAAAAGCTGCTCGTCTCCAATATGTTTAAGAACTATTTTATATGCTAATTATTAGGGTTGCCCCGGAGAAGCAACCCCAAGCAAAGGAAAAACTTATGCGAAAGTTTTAACAATCAATAATAATTTTTATCATCCCGATATTAAAGTGTTTTTTTTGCCACACTTTTCTATGTACGCTTCGTGTTCTTTTTGCCACTTATGATTCTTGTTTTGAGGGCTTCTAATAAGGGTTTTCTGCGTTGCGAAGCCTCTTTTTTCACCGAAGTTTTTATTCGCACAAAACTCAAATGCGTATTCGATACTCACATTCTTAGAAATCAACTTATCTCTTTTGTTCTGCTTTCTTGTATAAAAATAATAAAAGGAATCTTTGTCGAGGTATATGTTTATTGCTTCAGTCATGGAAAATAAAATCTTTACTCGTTAATGCAGCAAGAAGTTCTTGCGCTCTTATTCTCTCTTCTCTGACTAATCCAGTAATTTGTGAATATAATTCAGGGCAACTATTCAATGAGATCGTCCCCAAATAGGTAGCTCCATTATCTATGAAAGTCGTAAAGTTTTTTATCAGATATTCGGTATCTTCGATTTCCTTAATTAACCTTTTCATATCTTCAACTTTTGGCATAAATCAACCTATAGGTTTAGTTTCGTTAGTTTATTATAATCATTGTACAACCGAAATAACCAATTTCACCTTTAAGTTTAGGCTCTTTGGATATACTATGTTTTTCCACATGTACAAAATCTTCTGGATATTGTTCTTTTAACTTATCAGAGGGAAATTCTTCATTTTTTAATTTATCTGCGACAAAATCCTCTGTCCAGATATAGACGCCATCAACTTTTTCTAATTTTTCATTACGTGTGAATATCATAATTTACCTTTTATTGTCCATCCCATAGAAAGTAATTTGAGATCAAGAGAAAACCACTTGTCTTCTAACAATCCAACTTGTCTAAGGAAATAGTTTATCCGAATCGGGACGTAAAATATTAAAAAAAAATGCAAATCCTTTCATTAAAGTTTTCATTGATTCTTACTCCCTCTGATTGATGGAAATTGATTTTCTCCCCTTAGTTCCGGATAAGGCTTCTTTACTTCCTTCCCCCCAAATAGTTCAAAGACTTCATTCCCTTTTACTTTCAGGTCTAGCTCCGGCGAAGGGTCATTGCCTTGACCGTCAAAATGAAGGGTAATACTGCCTCTGCCTTTTCTTTCCTTGATCTTATCGATTAGTTCAACTATTGAAGTCATGGTTATCCTTATTTGGTTTTTAATTTTTATACTAATGGATAAAAAACTGGAATATCCATTTTATTCACAGTTCTAAATGAAATCGGTATATATCCAATTAAAGAAGATAAGTTGTCCCTACGAGCTTTATAAACCCGACCTCTTTTTGTCGTCTTCCAATAGCTGAATTTATCAGAGCGCAACCCTTTCTTATTGTCAGCAATAACCGCTTCATCATAAATACGAAACGTGCAATCGCTTAATTTATGCTCGCCCGTGTGGATAAATACCTTCTCTTTTTCTGAAATTACTGCAACAATCTTTCTGCCTATCATTAGTACCGTATCCATTTTATTCCTTTCTATCGGTTAATAAATTATTGTTTAAGGTTTGTGGTACAAATAAAGCATTTTCGTGATTGCGCCTACCGTAGAGAAGCATAAAAAATTTCATTTTACCATTCTTCCTTTGCTTTTTCCAATTTCTGACCACAAACAACCCCTTATAAGCACCTTTTTTAATTTCGGTTACTTGAGTAGAAGCATAACTCAAAGGCGACATTCTATGTTCATTCGCTGCTTTTACCATATCCCTAATAACTTTTAGACTGAATCTTGGTTTTTTAAACTGGACCCCATAGGGTTTCCACGTTTTGTTCATTTCATCAATACTATTAGAAACATTTAATATGGGTGTTTTTTTGCTCATTGTGCAATTGCTGTCGTTACTACATCTTTAATAAAATTATCTACCATCATTTCGTTTTGCTTTGCCTGAACGTCAAGTTGCTTTTCTGTTAGTTGTACTTCGGTCTGCTTATTAGCAAGGTCTTGCTGTGCTGCTGCTGCGGCTAATTCCTTTTGCAACTGCATGTCTTCATTGCCGGTTTTTTGGGCTATTAATGTGAGCCATGGCGACTTATTCCTAATACGGCTTACCTTGACAATTTCAGAGGCTGGTATTAAGTCCGGTCTTTTCATCTGCAAAAACATTTGAGCTACTGTCATGGTTTCTTGGAATTCCTGTTGCTTTGCGGCTTCACCAAAAGGAGCTTTACTCAGAACAATATCATATTTGCCCTTCAAAGGATTCCCTGCGACTACTTCTTCTTTCCTCTCGTCTCCGGTTTCGGGATCATAAAAAAGTTTTGTAATTGCACCTTCGTTTATCTGTAACCAATATGGATTTTCTTCATCTTGCGTCATTTGAATTACTCTACCTGGAGGCATATAGTATTCGCAATAGTCTTTCGTGTTCTGACCTATGCTAATAAGCTGATCCATAGCATTACTTTGTGCGTATAACTGCATTAAATCAGCCTGCATTACCCTTGCATTTACTGCTTTAGCTGATTCATTTGCCGATTCTTTTCTCCCCATGGGATTGTTACCAATTCCGGTCATGTTCTGCAATAGTTCTTGCTTCATCATATTACTTTCAAGCTGTCCCGGCGGTAACTTAGGCAATTCATGGTACTTGATTTTACCTAATCCGCCCTTAGCTACTTTCTTACCGGCTCCGATCTTATTTTCAAAGAAAGCGTCTTCGTGAATACCTAAAGCATCTTCTTCATACATGACATCGCCTAAAGTAGCTTTCATTAAGTAGGTCTGCATCATATTTTCGTTGATGTTGAATGACTTCACGGCGTCAACTAAATGATCCACATAAGATTTCCATTCCATTGATTCGAATCCAAAGTCAAAACAAAAAACGGGTGTGTACTTAAAGTTACCATTTTGGATTACATAGGCATCTTCCATTAGCTTCATGTTAAAAGCCGGAATGACTGAGGTTACATACTGCTTTTTAACGGTCTCACTCCAAATGTAAGGATTATGATAAAGCTGACGTAACTGCTGAAGTTTATCATTATCATATTTCTTGCCGTCTCCTGTGGCTCCGATTTGCTTAGAAATATCCCAAAGTTTATTGTTTACGGCGTCATAAAGTTTCCATACCTTCGTAACCCTGCGATCATGGAATTCCACTACCTTGAAAAGTCCTCTGGTCTGATCATAGAACTGCCCGTTATTATAGAGCATACCGTCGATTAGCTGTGTTACTTCGTCATAGCCCTGATCTTTGCCCAAATAGTTAGCTTTAACGCCCCAAACACGCTCTACGAAGTTTACAAGCCTGTCTCCTCTTTTGCTGTCCTTGCCTAGATACATCGAAGCCTTAGCAAAGATTTCTTCCCTCAAATCATCATCTTTCGTTGCGTAAATGCCAACTATTTCCTCCGGTGTGTACCAACCCCTGTCAATTATCCATCCGCAATCCTTCATGTCCCTGCGCTGAAATGAATCCTGCCACATTATACGGAAGGGGTCATAAACACTGATATTCATCATTCCTTGGGGGTCATAGTCGTATCGCCAGTCCTGTACAAGCCAGCCTACTCTTCCTATTGTCGCACTCATGAAAGCTTGAAGCATCTGCTTATTGAGGTTGTTAGCTGTATAATGAGCATAATCTAAAACATCAGAAAGCACTTTCGACATTCTAAAGTCGCCTGGTGTACGCGGCAAAGCTTCAACTTTGCTCTGATTATCAATGAATGAGCCTGCTAATCTCATTAAGATGGGGAGTAAAAGATTATAAGTGAATGACGGTCGCTGCTCTTTGCTTAGTTTAACTAAATCGGCTCTGTTATATAAATATCCCGCTACATATTTATAGTTCTGCATCATTTCTTGGAAGTATGTATCAAAATTCATAGAGGCTTCAAACTCCGCATTGCTTACCTTAGCTACGGTGTCGAGGTCTTCGAACTTGGTTGACATTATTAAACTGTTATTCATAAGAACTCCTGTTAGGATTATTGTTACAAGAGTTCTTTTTATCGATTGCTCTAGACTAATCATGTTAAAAAATTTATATTACTTTGAATAAATGCTTATCCAATAATTCATTATCATAAAGATGATTCACTTCTCGTAGATTATAAGAACCAGTTTCGTCTTTTAAGGTTTCTGGTGCAATTACCAAAAATCTATTTGCACCCCAGCAAGTGCATTCCATTATGTGGTCAATGTCATTTTCGCTTGCTTCTGGATTATCTTTTCTTGCCTGTGTTTCACAATCTGCTAAAAAATCATCTTGCGTTTCATCATCAAAATATCCCATCCTATTGCAATCATCACTCCAATTGTTTTCTGCCCATTGGAATGCACAGATATCATCATCCACCTCAATTGTCTTTCCAGTCTTTATATCTAAAAGAGTAATCTTCATATCGCTTTCTGTCCTTTTTTAATCCGGCGAAGCATAGCCCTTTTATTGCTTCCGTGCATTGCCATCATTATTTTTGCTAATTTCTCTTTGTTGAACTTCCGTAAATACCATAAGTGAAAATATTCCATAGGGATAATGCCTTGAATATTACGGCAGAACAAAGCTCCAAATTCTGTTTTATGGTTGTGCTTGAAGTAACCATTGCATTGCCAAATTGGTTTGAAAAGCCTAATTTTCATATCCAATTTTCTCCATCCCAAACCTTATGGAATCTCTGTAACATATAGTACTGTAAAAGTGCAATTTCAGGGGATGCACAATTTATAATATCATAAAAGATTTCACCTCCGGCAAGTACGCCTATTCCCCAACGATCACTTGTTTGTATGAGTATAGTGCCTTCAAAATCAATTATTCTCATAAGTTGGTCTTGCCGAGGAAGCCAAATCCAAGTGCCAATATATTTTCGCAAAATATTATCATCGTAAGAGAATATATTGCCACTATTTGAGTCTTGGAATAAATCAAATTTGGTTATCTGATGCCCAGCTTGTATATCAGAAGCCTTTTTGCACATTTTAATATAAACATCATCTTCATAAAACTTTTTCATCTTTGTCCTTGATAATCCTGTTTGTTTTTTTCTTTCCACATCTTTTTAAGGTCTAACCTATCTAGGTAACTCTCTCCGGGTTGCCTTGCGAACACAAACGAAGGAGATTCACCGCTCATGGTTCTTTCTGCCGCAGTTCCACAAACACATTCAGAAGGATCATTCCTTTTGCTCATGCTTCTAAATTCATCGTGTACGTGGTCGTTTTTACATTTATAGGTGTATGTTGGCATAATTAAACGTCCCAATCAATTGTTAAATCGCTAAAATCTAAGTTCTTCTTTACCCATCTGTAAGCTAAATAACCGGCTAAGGCTACAAGTGATAGTTTTATGAGTGTTTTCATAACTTATACCCGTTTTTATGTTTCTTGTAAAGAATTACACCGGATATTTCAAAGAATGTCTTCATTTTGTGTCCTCGTGATCGATATATTGTTCAATATCCGGTAAATCAACTGTTTGATCCTTTAGTTTATGAGTACAATCAGAAAGAAATTTAATCTTGCCATCAGTTACGAATGAGTGGCAAGTATAACTAATCTTTTCTTCTGCATTATATCCTTTTGTCAAGATGCTTGGCGTAATAGTTGGCTTTTCAAAATTCCCATTAAACGTCCATGATTTTGTTAGTCGCTGAAGACTTTTACAGCCGGGGCAATAGAAGATAATATCACCATTTGAGAATTGTTTTATCTTACTCATGTTCCACCCCATCGATCCCAATCATCAAACGCACTTAGGTAGTCATAAAACCACTTGTCTGCTCTCCAGCCAATCCAAATAATAGCCACTATGATTATGATGTATAAGTAAATCATTTCGTTACCCTAAAATATGTTTTACCGGTGTTTTTTCGCTGTTTTCCAAACATTCTAAACCCCCATAACCGAAATTTCGTTCTTGTTTTTCGCCCTGGCTTTGGCTTTAACGAACCAATCGGGCAAAGGTTTATTTGGTTTAACTGGTGTCGTTATTATTTCCGTGCAAAAATATCTTATGGCATCCGGGGAATGGCTTAAATTATGTGGCTGTTTTGCGTAAACGTTAGGGTTATGCTTGTCTTTTTGGATATTAAGCAAGGAATGTACAAGATTAGGGGCTGCATCCTTATCAATCGTTAGTTTTGCCGTTGTGTATTCTCTGCCGGTTTGCTCGTCTTTTAGTGTTATTGGATGTAACCAGTTTGTAACGTCTAAGCAGCCGGCTTCAAAATCATTAGTTGACTTTGTTAAAGAAATCCCGTTGTCATACCAAACATCCGCTCCTGATCTTCCGGTATGACTGCTCTTGCTGAATAAATCAGGTGGTGCATAATTACAATCAAACCTTTCCTTTATGCTGCGTGAAATCTTTTGTTTTTGTTCATTCGGCAAAATATTCCATTTCTCGATATTATCGGGAACATCGGCGCCACTAGCTTTTAGTATTACATAAGCGGCTTCACTTATGACTAACCCGGATTTATAGACTTCTTTATAAATTCGCCCAAATCCTTGAGAATCAATATAAATGAAATAACAAGCCAACATATCCAAACCATAGTCAAGTACCCTGTAACGTCTGAACCAGTCGGGAATCATCAACAGCGGAGTTCTAAGATGTACCGTAGAGTTAAATTCACTAAAGAAAGCTCCGCCTGGAATCGCTAGGGCTTCTTCAGGTGTTGCCGGATATTCGGCTTTAACATCTTTATTAGCGAATTTCAAGTCGCTTTCGGTGCGTTTATACCATTGTTGATCTCTCCGGGGATCGCTAGACCAGCCTAAGAAAATCTTTTTGAAGTTACTGTCTTTATCGTTCCAAATATCCTCAAATAGCGTCCCTCTCTCAATCGTGCTTAGACCGATTACCTGTCCGCCCGTTGGTCTGTTGATTGAAGGATATGCGGCACTCCAAATATCTCTTGCCCATGCCTGGAATGCCCATTCGTCGAGTAGGACCAGGTTAACGGTAAAAGAACGACCGGCATTTTGAGAACTTGCGAAGGATTCAAATATAGAATTGTTTTTATGGAATATTGTAATTGTTTCCGTTGTAGACTTCCACCCTTTATCTTTTGGCGCAATCATCCAGGGAGGTAGGTGTGATAAAATAAAATCTAATCGCTTTGGAAGTTGTTCGGCATCTTTTTCGCCCTTTGATAGTGCCGTTACTGTATATCCTTCCTTGAATATCATGCGCCAGGCGATATAAGCTAATGCAAGCCAGGTAAGTCCCAACTGTCGAGCTTTAAGTATCTGAATGAGCCTTTCCTCAAGAAATGCAAGCAGTACTGATCTTTGGGCTTCCCATAAATGAAACGGCATTTCTATTAAGTCACTGTCTTTATCTTCAATTCTAACATATTCGGTAACAAAATAAAATACGTCTCTTTTGCAGCGTTCTTTTTCTGTCGCTTCGGCTAAAACCTGCATTTGCTCTTGCGTAAATGGTATTTTGCCTGTTAAATCCATTTAAGGCTGAACGCTTTCTTTTGATTCATCTATCGGTTTAGAAATTCTTTTTAGCATATTACTTAGCTGTGCTAAATCGTCATTAGTCAGCTTAGAGACATCAATTGGCATGCTTTTCTGTATTATCGTACTTTCAATTTCTTGTTTATCTCTCCACCTAGCCGGTTGTCTGTTCTTTAACCAAAATATCATACTTGTTGCGTCCGGAGGATAATGTTTAATTATGGGAGTGATTATGACATTCCCTTGATAATTTGAAACATTTACATCTGGATGGCTGTACCCCATCGCTCGTTGGAATAGCGATAACTCGACTTGTCCGTCTGCAATTGCCTTGCCTCTCTTTAAGGCATCGAAAAACTCTGGGAACTCTTTTTTATAATTTGCCAATGTTTGGTTATCAATCCCCATCATTTTACATAGCTGTTTATCTGTATATCCTTTTTCTCCCAATTTAACAAATTTATCTAAAGCTATTTCATCAATGGTTTTACGTGGTCTTCCCCCTGGATGCTTTTTTGTTTTCTTTCTTGTGTCGGGCAATTCCATTTTTATTTTACCGGTGTTTTTTCTTTAATTTTCTAACGCTAATTTTTGCAAGTCCCGAATTACTTCACCCTCTGCCTGTTTTTTACTTAATACCGCCTTTAGGATTACTAAAGCTTGGAAAACAGTTCTTGCGTGTAAGACAATAATATCATCTGCGCTTTGGTCTGCATACTCTTTCATTTCAAAAAGCATCTCTTCATAAACGTGCTCAATATCAGATATACTATCGGTTATCCCCGACCAATCCTTTTCAACTTCTCCTTCAGAAAATATTTTTATGTTCATTTTTCCCAATTAAATTTATCTTAAGCCGGGCATAATTTTTTGTCAGCCGTGTAATTCTTGAAGAATTCTAGCTCATCTTTGCTTACTTCTTGCTTATCTCTTACAAACTCCATGTAGTTTTCAATACTTTTTTTCTTTTCTTGGGGGCAGTTTGTTAAGGACTTTTCAAGCATAGTTAAAACGATTGTTTTATTATTTGTAAAAACAGCTAACATTTTGTTATTTATAATGTTTAATAAAAAATAGTCTTTTGTTTTAATTAAGTATAGTGTTTTTTTTACCACCCTTTTATGTGATTAAAGTCGTCCCGTATTTTTGGTATTGTTATGTTAATACGCAATGCGTATCTTTACATTAGTCATTAAATAACATTATAATTTTTTAAGGAGTAGCGAAATGAAAACTTGCAAAGACGAAATCGAAGCTGAACAAACAGCAAAGACTATCTGCATTCACAAGCTGGAATCTGCGGAAGGAATTACTTTGGTTGATGATGATCTTCTAAACGACGACAGTCTGTGGGTAAAGAGAAAAGTATCGGGGACTTGTTCATGTGGTGAAACTCCTGCTTTAGAAGTTACCTTCATGTGTTCGATGTTGGCAGATATCCACTTAAAGGGCGAAGAGCTAAGTGCTGAAGGTGAATCAGAGCAATATTCCTCAACAATTGCAATCTGCGAAAATTGCGGAGAATAACATTATTTAACAATCGAAAGGCAAGGAAAATGAAAATAATAGATAAAGATTGGCAATTAAAAAACGTCCGAGGTATTCTAAGAACCTTATGCAACAAATTGTCCTTAAACGACGTTGAGGATGGTGTGCTTAATGATTTTGTCCACCTATCCGTATGTAGTATAGC
>JAEHJW020002825.1_pt1 | contig 42743 bp, 67 predicted proteins | sample 9271431 | NCBI WGS metagenome assembly JAEHJW02
CGTCGTAGCGCGCCGAGAGATCCCAGAAACCAATGTTGTTGCCGGAACCGCGGCAACGCCAGCGACGACGGATTGCACAAACGCTGTGGTCGCAAGCTTCGTCGAGTTGTCCGCTACGACAGGCGTTGGCGCGGTCGGTGTCCCGGTCAGTGCCGGCGACGCCGCCAGTGCGGCCACGAACTTGGCCTGCAGCGCCGTCAGGTCGCCGTTGTCCAGCACGTCCTGACCAGCCTTGTCGGCGATGTACTGGCCGATCATGGCCGCCACGAACGAGGCCTGGCGCCAGACGGTGTTGAGTTCCTTCGATTTGGCCGTGCCGGCCGAGAAGCCGCCCAGCCGGGCGGCCAGCGCCTGGTAGTCGGCGGGAGCAAGCACATTGGCGCCGGAAACGATGCCGAACGGAAGAATCTGATTGATAGCCACTGCTATCTCCTATGTTTGTATGATTTCACCCCAAACCCCGACATCGAAACCTGCGATGTACTGATTGCCGACATCGAAGCCAAATAATGGGCCATCTTCGTCCGGGACGATGTAGTAATTCACTCGAACGCCTTCTGGCTTGATCGGGATATACCCGCCAGTGATCAGCGCAAGAAAGATGGCCGTCGGCCGTTCCCCCGACACACCGATATCGATGGACATGTCCCCGTTGTCCTGGATGAACACATAAGTGCCCGTGCCCTCAAAGATCAGGTTCAGAATGGCCGCAGACCCTTCAAGGGTGCCGCCCCAGTGATTCGCACCAATCTTTGCGCGAATTAGAAGACGGTAGGTCTCGTCGTCCAGCGACGTCACGCCACTGTCAGGGTCAAACGGCCCCTGCCATACCCCTTGATCGAAGCCCAGGCCATCCATATCGAATGAAAAATAGACCCCTTCCAGTGGTGTTCGCACGTTGCGTGAAATACCCACCCACTTCCCAACCGCATCAAGTTGGACGCCAATGGCTAGGTCGAGATCGTATGCGGCAACCATCTGCCCGTAGCTTTCCTGCGCGCTAACGAAGCACCGAGAAACCGCTTCGACCATGGCAGAGAATTTTGGTCTTCCTCGATGGAAGGCGGTAATAAGGTCCAGGTACTTTTCAACGTCTGCCATGTCAGGTCACCGTTAGCGTCACGTCGGCGGCAGTCATGCTGGCGGCTTCATTGAAAGCGAGAGCGCAATCGGGCGTTCCCGCTCCTCCAGGCCCACTCAGCGTGAGTGCGGCCAGCTTGAACGCCACACCCCCCCCAACAGCGTTCGCGACAGAGAGTGCGTCACCCCACTCTACCGACCCGCTGGCGCCGCCGCCTATCTCCAAGCCATTGACATAGTCGGCGATCGCTTGCTTGATTGAATCGCCGACGGTTGTGGTGTAGCCCGTCAGGGCCTTGATCGTCACCTCGACAGTGATCGCAGCGTCCGTCGGGCGGAAGAAGCTAATCGGATGTGCGATCCCATAGATGTCCGTCACGATCTCGGTCGTGGTGCCATAGGTGCCCGTTCCCGGTGTCTTTTTGGCTGCGATAGCCTCGGCGATTTCCATGGCGCCGCCACCGTCAACCACCATCGAGATGCTGTGAGACGGGATGCCGTTCGAATCTGTCGAATTCGTATCGTTCTCGTAGGCCCTGTACCGCACTACGCCGTCCACCGATGCCACGGCACCGACGGTGCCTTCCAGCACAGTGCGCGACGGAAGCGCTACTGAAACCGCTTGGCGCTTGCGCAAGGTGGCGTCAAATTCTACGGGCTGACCTGGCGTAGCCGCCGTCGGGTTGATCACCGTCTGCCAACCTCGCGTCGGGGTGGCGATCTTCGTCAGCGAACCCGACGGCGCGCTGATTGAGCCAATCGTTGCGCACCTCGCAGTGACCGTGATCTGACCAGACAGCGGAATCGTCACAGATGCGGGCAAGTTCCATCGGTTTTGCAGCTGGGCGTCCTGCACCACGCCATCGGTGATGATGGCGCCGGCTTGGCCGACAATGTCCACGTCGCAGGACGAGAACGAAGCGGCCGCGCGCGCGATACCGTTGATCTTGACGTTGCTCGAAAGCGCAGCACCTTGGGCGCTAGACGGGCTGAACGAGGTGAAAACCTGAATGGCGGCATTGTTCGTGTCGTTGATCGCCATGGCAATGATCGACAGAAACTGGCCATCCTGGCTATCCGGCTCAAGGTAGACATCGGCGCCAAAGATCGACTGATACTGCGCCTTCAAGAAATCCAAGATTTCCTGATACGACGGCGCCGAAATGCCTGTAGCGGAAATGACCGCGGCGGTGCTGGTGATCATAGTGTCGTCGTGATGGTTGTTTGGCCGTAGGCCGTGCTTATCGTCGCTGCGACGGACAGGACACGGTTGTCGGCGTCCCGAGTGCTGGAATAGGCATCGATCTGGGTCACCCCTTGGGTGTCCAGGATCCGCGCCTGTATAACGCTGTCGTAGCTGTCCTGTGTGTACTTGCCTAGCACTTCGGTACGCCAGGGCGTTCCCTCGGTGTTGTCCAGGAACCACTGGCCCGTGAAGAGTTGAAGGCGCGTCAGCACAGCCTGGGCGACGGCATCGGGCGTGTCCCGGTAGAAGTCGGCCTGCTGCTGGCCGAAGGAGTAGTCCCCATCAGCCGTCAGTTTTCGATATCGCATCACCGCTCCTAGTTCACCGAGCCAGAATTACCGCTGCCCGGCTGCACGCCATTGTGGGTGTGCCTGTCGTCGATTACCTTTCCGTTCGAAGTCAGGGTGCCGATGAAGTTGATCGCGCCGTTGATCGTCGTGGCGACGCCGCTCGCTATCGACCCGATCATGCCAGCCGTCCAGGTCAGCAGGCCGTTGATCGTCACCGCCGCCGAGAAAGTCGAAAGCGGTGACACCACATCGAGGCCACCAGGTGCAACGATGCGGATTTTCTTCGTTGCCGGATTGAGTTCGAAGAAAGTTGAGCCATCGTCGCTGCGCAGTTGAGTCGCCGCGGTGCTGACGTTGCCGATCATCTTGGCTTGGGAGAACGGACCCACCAGGGCGAATCCGTCCGCCATGTCGTGCATTCGCGGCTCGGTGGGCGCCTGCACTTGCCCGGACTGCCACCAAGCGTCAATAGCTCGCGCCGAGAACACCACGATGCACTCGTCGCCAGCCGAGATCGGGAAGGTCAAGGTGCAGCCGCCACCACGAGGGAAGAAGACCGGGACATCAACCAGCAACGGATACTCCACCGCGGCGACACTACCATCCGCGGCCTGTTGAACGCCTTGAATGGCGGGCTGAACTGAGACCGTTCCGGTCGCCACATCAAACCCTTGCACGATCCCTGGCAGCGACGTCCACACGCCCGCCCGCATACCGCGAAATGCGGAGCGCAGCGCCTCTTCGGGGTCGCTATATCGCTCTCTGCTATCCATTTACAAACCCCAACAATGCCGCGTTCGGCGGACCTGGATCGTCACGCGCCAGGCAGACGATTTCCGAATACCATTCCTGGCCCCTGGTGTCGCCCGCATGGTTGACCGACAGCACGCGGTAGAACCCATCAGCGTCGGTCTGCGGCACGAAGTTGACCGCCGTGTAATCCACGGAAATCACCGCATCCTGGATCGATGCGTTATCCAGTTGAATGAGACGCCCCGGCGCGATCGCTGGATTCAGCAGGCACCGGACACTGATCCCTCCATTCAGGTTCTTTTGCGGCATGCCGACCATGCCAGTTTTGGATGTCAGGACAGTGGCCTCGCCGTCGATATAGCCGTACAGAGGCACGATGTTCAGCTTGCCATCCTGCACGTACCAGCTGCTGTTCAAAGTCTGAGCCAGCACCTGTAAGTGGTCGCGGATCATGCCAAACATCGCCTTTCCCCGCGGCGCTTCCGTGCTTGGGAACTCTGGGGCGAAGCCAGCACTAATGCCGTAAGGCTTCAGTGCCTTCAGAATCGCGTCGTACATATGTTGGATCTTCCAACCTGCCGCGAGCGTCGTGTTGATGACGCCGAAGTTGTAGGCTTTGTCCCCGTCCACTGCGGCTAGGTCCAAATAGGTGTTCAGCGTATCCTCCCGGCCCAGGCGCTTCTGCACGATGTCACCTGAAAATATGGTGCTCATCGTGCCTGGGTAGCCGGCCTGCAACTGAACGCGCGTGAATTCGTCCCTGACCCTGAATGCGGTCTGGCTAGAAAGATTGTTCACTCGAATGCTCGCGCGGTGTGGCGTGCGGATATCCCCACGGATAACCGCGAAGCGCAGACGGAGTTCCGAAATGTCCAAGCCATTACCGGCGTCGTCTGCCAGGATTAGGGATGCCTGGCGCAGCCACTGGTCTGCCATGCGCTACTCCGTTAAGAAATACAGCTTTCCCTCTTTTCCGAGGTCGGAATAGTTGGGCACTGCCGTGATGTCACCTTCCACCAGCACGACCAGCCGGCCGCCGATCCCCAGATGGCGAAACTGCCCGAGCAGGTCGGTTCCGGTCACCAGCGGTATGCCAGACACGAGCGGAACCGAATTCGCATCAGCGACGTCCAGCACCCAGCCTGTGCCACTGCGCCATGTCAGCGCCAGGTTGTAGATCACGCTCGCGAGCGTGATAGTGAACCGCTGGGAATCTGCGGATAGGGGGATCTCGTAAGCAGTCATAGTCCAATCGCAGCGCCGATCGACCCGGCCTTGTACAAAATGCTCTCGTTCACCTCCTTGGGCTGCTTGACGCCAGCGTCCACGGGAGGGGCCGTATCAACGGGGTAAGCCTGCGCGACTTTTGGCGGCACCTTCACCGTCGTCACCTGCACGATGATGACTTGCCGCAGCTGCGCCTGGACCACCAAAATGTCGTTGGTCTGCTGGTCCGTGGTGACCTGCAGCGACCGGATCAGCATGTTCTTGTAGGCGCGCCGCTTGGTGATCACGTCGAAGGGCTGCCGCTGCTCCTGCATTTCCAGCAGCCGGCGGTACACCTCGTCAACGCTCACCAGACCACCGTCCCGGATGATGTCGAAGATATCGCGCGATCTGGACCACCCATACCGGATCACCAACTCCGCCGGCATCTTGAATGAGTGGTCCGAGATCGCCGCACCCTGCTCGACTGGGTGATCGGTAATGGCGACCTCGTCGCGGTGGACTTCCTCTAGGGAAACCTGCGGAATAACCTCACCCAATGCCCGGTTCGTGCGCAAGAAGATGTCGGAAAGGATGTCGCCTATCACTGAACCGCCCCTCTCAAATTGCGCACCAAACGCTCGTTCACAGAACCTTGTTCCCGCGACACAGCTTGCCCCGCAGCCTGCGGATCAGACACCCCATGGATATGGATGTCCGTCTTTTGGCTGACTTGGGCGCCACCGGTCCCGACGATCCCGGAGGATCCGATCGCCTCGTTGATCTGGTCGCGGCTGTATGGGTTGTATCCGTTCTCATGCTTGATGATGCCTTGCATGAGCATGGCCAACGCCGCCGGGTCCGACTTGACGTCGAAGGCCTCGTCCGGGTCAATGCCCATGAACATGGCCAACTGATCGATGTAGGCGCTGGTGTCGTTCTCCGATGACGGCGCGTATGTGTTGATCACCTTGCGGACCGAATCCAACCCGCGATCGCTGTACAGCCGGAGCTGATTGGCGAGCGCTTGAAGCCCTTCGTGAGCGGTCTGCCACCTTGCGAATCGGCCATTCGCGCCACCTTCCAGGGTGGCGCCTCGCTGGCCCACAAAGTTCAGGTTGCCCGGGTTGTTGTTCCTGATCCCCCGCGGCTCCGTCGACGACCCGGTTTGGCTCTGGCGCGCCTTTCGGTCAGTCCACACCTTCTTGATCCCGGCCCAGTCTCCGCGCACGGCGGCGTCGGCCATGTCTCCCAGATCTCGAGCCTCTTGAAGGGAGCTGTCGATGTACTTCTTGGCGTCCCCAAAGCCCAAGAACTTGGCCAGCTTCTCCAGCGACTCGGAAAGGCGGTTGATCGCGAACACTGCTTTGTCGATCTCGGACGTCCAATTGCCCCAGTCGATCAGGGACTTACCGCCGTTCTTCCATACCTGGTAGTCGTCAAAAAGCAGAGCCAGCGCGCCGGCCAGAGCCAGGATGCGGCCGACCGGGGACGCGGAAATGGCAATACTGAGCGCCCGCCAGGCGACGGCAATCAGCCCGATGGTCTTGAGTAGATCCTTTGAAGACTGATCGGCGCTCTGAAACCACTCCACGGCAGCGCGGCCGGCATCCCAAAGCCGACGGACGATGGTCAGCAGGATCTCCCCTGCCTTGACCAGCACCTGCACGACCTTGACGATGCCGCCGCTGATGTCATCGAAGTTCGAAACGATCCACTGGCGAAAGCGGCGGATCTCGTCGGCCAGGCCGCCCGCGAGCTCGGATCCAGCCTTCTTGAAAAGGATGTCGGCAGCCGCGCCGAGTGTGCGCAGTTCCACCATGAATCGGTGCGCAGACTTCGCAGCCTTGTCTGAATCCAGGCCCGCCGCGCGGAGCATGTCCCGATACTGCGTGCTGAACTCGCCCAGCCCCTGCTGCAGCGCCATCAGCGTGCGCTCGTCAATCCCAAGGAAATCGGCGTATGCCTTGGCCCTGTAATAGGGCATCTCCTTGAGCCGCACGCCGAGGTCTGTAAGGATCTCGCCGGTGTCGCGCAACTTGCCATTGGTCGATTGCGTCTGCACCCCGAGCCCATGCAGGAACGACGCTGCGCCCGGCGATGAGCGCATGAAGCGCCCCAGAGACTCCACCGCCTCGCGAGCACCCGCGCCGAACTGCCGGGCAGCAAAGTCAAGGGCCTGGATCGTCTCGACGGAAGCCTTGTTTCGCTGGGAGACGAAATAAAGCTGTTCCAGGCTGTCCGAGATCCTGGCTACGCCGGCGACCACGGCTGTCGCCGCGGCGGTGGTCGCCGCGCCCAGGGCAACAGCTTGCACCGTGGCCGCGCCAATCGTGTCGACAAAGCGTTTCTGGCCCTTCTCGTCGATCTTGAAGCCGAGGCCGACCAGGAAATCTTTGATCACATCTGCACTGGCTGCCATATCAGGTCTCTTCCATTTGCCGCACGTACGCCCGGTTTTCTTCCATCACGTCCAGCGCATCGTTCATCAGCGCGATGTCGGCAAGATCAACCGCGCCTGACTTCAGGCTTTCGAACTGGCACATGCCCTTTATCACGGGGCGCAACAACCAATCCTCCCCACCTGGAAGAGACTCCCAGCGCACTCCCGAACCCGCTACTTGGCGGGAAGACTCGCGGGGAGTGCGCCGAAAATATTTCCCAGGTTGTCCTGGATCACCTTCGCGGCCAGTTGCAGCATCATGCCCAGGTCGATGTCATCGAACGTCAACTGGCCGGCACGCCACACGGGCGCCCAGGTGTTCGGCTCCGTTTGGCGGCTGACCACCCCCAGGCACGTGCCCAGCACATATTCCGCGTCCGCGTCCGCCATCTGCGCCACGGCGTCGGCCAGCGGGGCCAGCGACTTCGCGAAATCCTCTTTCGAGGGAGCCGATCCGCCCAGGGCGGACACCAGCCCCGTCAGGGCCGGCGCCACCCGGCGGGCGACGTGGAACTGCTGCATGGCGCTCAGCCGGCCGGACCGGTAATTCTGGCCTTTCAGAGAGATTTCCATCAGTTGTAGGTCCCCAGGTTGCGGTCAATCTTGATAGCGTCGAACTGCCACTCGACAATGCCGCCGTCCTTGGCGTAGGTCAGATCCGGCGCGCGCTTGAACGCGACGCCGCGCGCGATCGCGATGTCGCCCGACACCGAGTTGCGCACCGTGATCACGTTCTTCCCGTGCAGGACGCTGGATAGCGTCTGCGCGTCGTACTGGATCATCAGCGCCTGGTTGATGGGGCTGGTTTTCAGCAGCCGCACCGTGATCTGGCCGGACTTGTCGGCATGCAGGCTGTGCATGCCTTCACCATCCGCTCCGATGGTCATGGTGTTCTTGTCGGCTGCTGCCGCGATCGTGATGCCTTCTTCCGCCGTGGCGGCGCCGTACCCCATATTGACCACACCGGTCGGGCCGGCCAGCGTGGCCTGTACGTCGATGAACGAATAGGTAGCCATATTGGCGAGCTCCGATTACCGGTTGAAATTGGCGATGACGTCGACGCTGTGGATCGCGCCGGCCAGCTTGAATGCGCCCTGGATGACGGGTGCCTTGCGCGCCTCGCGATCGGCCTGGGACTGCGTGGCCACGGGCGGCGCATACAGGTAGTAGCCGCTCGACAACGTGTCGCCGCGGCTCAGATTCCCGAAGCCATCCGCATTCCACACACCCGGCGCCACCAACCCATTCGCGACCGTCTGATCGGCAGCCGCCGCGGCAGCGGTCAGCAGGTCGTTGACGCCCGCATCGGTTTGCGGGATCTTCGTCGTGCTGGTGTACAGGCGGTTGTACAGGGCTGTTTGCAGGTAGTTCTGGAACCAGTCCGTGCCGTGCACTTCGTCGAAGAAGTACCCGTTCGCCATCACGCCTTGCTCGATGATGGCGGTGTCGTTGTCGTAGTTCACGAACACGTTGCAGTTCTTGCCCTCCAGCGCGTTCACCTGGGTGGTGGTCAGCGTTTCCGCCGTCACGCCCGGCTCCTGCTTGAACTTCAGGGTGATCGTCGTGCGATTGCCCAGGAAGTTGACCGTGAACGCGCGGCCATAGATCGACGCCGACGCGTAGGGGCTGGACGACGAGTATTGGCAGAACGAGCGCTTGTACTTGGCCGCCTTCAGCCGGCTGGCGATGTCGGTGCCAACGGTCGGGTCCAGCACCGCGGTGGATTGGGTCGTCACGCCGTGAATGCGCGTGGGCGACGCAGCCTCGATATATGCCGCGACGCTCAGGTGGGCGTCGTCCGTAATCCCCGTCGCGGCGGCCTGCAGCCCATACCAGTCATTCGACATGTCGGCGAGCTTCTGGACCGCCTCGAGGTAGGTTTCGGCCGCGATGCCAGGCACCGGCACCGCCGACAGAGCCTGCGTCAGGCCCAGAAGCCCGGAAACGTCCTCGCCGGTGGTGTTCGCGGTTCCATAGCCCACCATCGAAGTCGCGCCCGTGGTGGAGCTCGTTACCACGAAACGGCCATTCACGCCATCCCAGACCATCGTGGCGCCCGTCAGCTTCGCTGTCACCTTGGACGCGACGCCGTTCAGGTTCGTCTCGGCGGACAGGTCCAGAGCGGTGACGGTCCTTTCGGTGCCGTCGATGGTGATCTTCATGGACCCCGTGGTGATATCCGTGAAGTTCGACATATCCTGGTCGCCGGGCGAGCGCACCGCGCCGCGCAGCAGGCCGGCCGTGGCCGTCTGTGCCCAGCGACCGATAAAAAGCTGGTTTGGCTGGGGAGACTGCGAAAAGAACAGCACCGCAGCGAGGTACTCCGGCGCCGTGGTGCCGAAATCGTTGGCCACGTCGTCGATGTCGGAGTATTCGCGGATCCGTTCATTGACGTCGATCACCGGCGACGAGCCAACAAGCAGCAGCGCGCCGAAATCACGGGTGCCGGCGGCGAGCGGCGACATGACGATGTCGACCTTGACGATACGGCTGATGGAAAGCCCTTGGCTCATGGATGACTCCAGGAAAAGAAAGAGCCCGCTCGGCGGCGGGCTTGAAGTGGTTCAGTTCGGGAACTACGGGACTACGACATCCGCGCCCGGTCCCGTATCCGATTGGATAGCGGCATCGGCACCCAGCAAGTTCAGCACCGCGTAATCGCGGCGGATCACACGGCGGAAGCGCATAGGCAGGTCATAACGCTTCAGCCAACGCTGGTTGACCAGCTCTGGCGCTGCGATGGCATCCCCCGCCTCGACGAACGAAATGCCTTGCACGCTGATCTGCTCGCCGTTCTGGGGCATGTACGCACCGTCGCGCAGCAGGTCCACATAGCGCATGGCGTTGGGCCCGTAGAACGTCGCCAGGACTTCCAGATCCTGGTGCCGCGTCAGCCTGTCGCGGCCATCGCCGGACGGGTTGTGCTGGATGGCGGGATAGTCCTGCGAGCGCGTGCGCGGCGTCACCCCCACGGCGCACCAGTCCACGTCGATCTCCGGCGTCTGGGGCACAGTCGGCTGCCAACGCGGTCTGACCAAAGCGCCCGGAAGGCCAGTAATGCCCTTGACGTAGGCTTGGAACACCAAATCCAGATCAAGGTCTTGGAGAGGAGGCGACACCACCGCCGGCGCGAGGTAGCCGCCGGTCGCTGAGGAATTAGCCATTTCCAGCCCCCTGAACCGGGATCAGATCGCAATAGGCCTCGACAAAGCCGTCGCCGTACCGCGAGTAATTGTTGACGTTCGTCACCGTGTACCGCGAGCTGTCCCAGGTCACGACGTCTGCGTCGACTCCCGGCGCGCTCTCCAGCAAGCGGAACTTCGTGACCACCAGAATCGAGCCTTTCACCCGCGAGCCCGTGGCCAGCCGGGTCATTATGTCGCCGGCGTCGCTGGTCACCACCCCAATGAACGGAGTGTCCGTGCCCACGTTCACCGCCAGGCCGTCGTCGCCGACTGTCTGGACGTTGCGCGTGCAGACGAGCGAATCGAAGAAGTCCGGATCAAGCAGGACGTCGGTTACGTCGAGGAACGGCATCGTTGAACCTATTTTTTGCGGACCACATAAGTGACCGAGTTGCGGAGCTGCCCTGTATCGAGCAGCGGCTTTTCACCGGTTCGGCCCCGCTTCTTGCGGTCGGCCAGCGTGCGCGGCGCCAGCGCTTCGAACGGGCCGTCTTGAATCATTGCACGCACCGAGTTCTGAGCCCGCAACCCGGCGCGGACCAGAGCGCGTTCGACGCCGGCGGGGCTTCCCTCCAGCGCAGCCTTCGCCCCGCCGCGGAAGTCCTCGACGATCTCATCCTGGGCGTTCTCGACGCCAGGCACCAAAAAGGGCCGAGGGGGGATGTTCGCCATCGGGCTCCCGTTGTCCAGGATGTATCCAATCTGGGCGTTGGACAGCGGCGTATCTTCCTCGCGCTCGGGCGCGCTGTCGGGAATGCCCACCAGCACGTCCTTTTTCACCAGCTGCGCCATGGCGGCCAGCACTTGCGCCAACTTGTCGGTCGTGACGGTCATGCTCATAGCTGGACACCACCTGCGCCGATCATGCGGGCATAGAAAAGCAGCTGCGTGCCGTAGGTCGTGGCGTTCCAGAATCCACCGTCATCAAGGGTCACCGCGCCGGCGTCATAGCTGGCGCTGACCTTGTCGACCGACTTGGCCGTCACCGGACCCGTCACAGCCCCCGGCGCGCCGCCGGCCGTGGCGGTCTTCTGACTGCGCGCGGCCAGAGCGAGCTGGTGAGCGGTGAACAAGGCCACGCCATATGGCCACAGGTTGCCCCACCGACATTCGGGCAGCAAGGATTCCGCCAGGGTGCCGAAGAACGACACCTGACCATCCGTATAGACGGTCGTGTCAGCGAATTCAGGAAAGTCCTGGCGGAACTTTGCTACGTCCATGGTCGGTCCTTACTTGGCGGTGCTCTTCCTAGAGGCTTTGCCGTCACCCTTGGGAGTGGACGGGGCATTCTGCGCGGCCTGCTCGCGGTCGGCAAGCGCCTGTTCGCGCGTCGCCAGGTCGGCTTCGCGCACCTGGATGGCCTGCTCGCGGTCGGCGATGACGGCTTCACGCGCATCAAGCGCGCCGGAGCGCGACATCAGCGCCTTTTCCTTATCAGCCAGGTCCGCCAGCAGCGCTTCAGCCGCGGCGCTGGTGTCCGGGTCCACCGTCGGTTCGTCGCCGATGTGAGCCTGCACATACCAGTGCTTCGCGGTTTCCGCATCCACGGTGTGGTTGCCGACCGTGAAATGGCGCTTTTCACCGCCGATCTGAACGGTGAATTCGCGGTTGACGTAGATCTTCGGCATGCCGTTCTCCTTAGATGCCGTCGCGGTAGCCCAGCGTTTCCGGGTAGACGAATTCCACGGCGCCCAGGCGGCCGAAGTAGGTCGTCAACTGGTAGATGCTGCGGTATTCCAGCGGCGTGCGTTGCAGCGGAACCAGCGGGAAGCGGACGCGCTGTTGGTCCTGCGTGTAGACCATCATGCGGTTGGCGTTGGCGGCGCCGCGCTGATACAGCCACTTCAGCGGCTGAATATCGAGTGGACGGCCGTTGACGCTGTTAGCCAAGCTGTTCTGGCGCAGGAACTCCAGCACGGAGATGTTGCCCGCCGAGGACACCAGCGCACCGACCAGCTTGGAATACTGGATCGGAGGCAGCAGCAGCTTGCTGGGGCAGATCGCGTAGCCGGACGCGGCCCACGTGCTGTTGATCAGCTCGTTCACGTCGTCCAGCATTTGCTGGGGCGTCGCCGTTGCCCAGTTGCCCGTCTGCGCATTGGTCGAGTTCGTGACCTTCGGGCTGTTCACCAGGCCGTACAAGCCCAGCGTGGAATCACCGATGTAGACCTGCTCATCGATGTCCATGTTGTGCTTGAGCTGCATGCCAGCGTACTTCTGCTGGTCGACGGGGCGGCCGAGCTTCTGCGCCGATTCCAGCTCGGGGATGGTCCAGCCCAGTTCCATGCCCCACAGGGTCAGCGGGCTGGCCGTCTTGCCGATGTCCAGGGCCAGGCCTTGGATGGAGTTCGCGTCCTTGCCGATCCAGCTTTTGCCGGTGGGCGAAGGACCGCCGGCGGCGGCGAAGCTGGAGTTGGTGAACGACGAGGTTTCGTCGGCGATCGAGACGTCCTCGCGCAGGTCGATGTCGCGCGACCAGGTCACGGACGCCAGCGGCGCGTGCAGCGTCTGGTCCAGGCGTTCCAATTCGCCGATCAGGAAGGTGCCGGCCGAGTCGATCGTCTGGCGATCGAAGGTGATCATGTTGTCCGTGGTGCGCGCGCGCGTCAGACGGCGAGTCGCATCCATCACGGCCGCCAGTTCGGTTTTGCTCAGGTTCATGTTTGCTCCGTAGGGGCGAAAAAAGAGGCCACCCGGAGGTGGCCCGTTCCCGTGATGGGGATCAGTTGCGGAAGGAGATTTCGACGTTTCCGTCGGCGTCGGCGGCCGACATGAAGATGGCGTTGATCGCGACGGTGTTGGTGCTGTCGGCAGCGCCTTCGAAGCCGCCAAGCGGCTTGCCCGACGCGGCGGCAGCCACGCGCACGTATACCGGGCCGCCGGCCGCCACCGTGGCGCCGCCGTTCAGCTTCACGGTGATGTAGCCGCGGCGCAGCACATCGCCCGGACCGGAAGTCGGCGGCGTCGCGGTGCCAAGGCCGTCGGTGCCCGAATTGGTCGGAAACGGGCGGACCAGGACGCCGTAGGCGTCGGTGGCTGCCTCGCCGCCGGCGAAAGGCACGAACTTGCCGGCGGCCATCTTGCCGACCAGGCCATAGGCCGAGAACGGCAGGGAAGCGTTCAGGATCTGGGTCTCAACAACCGAGTTTTCCTTACGACTGACATCGCCCGGAATGCCGGACGGCATGCGATAGACATATGCGACCATGATGGTGGTTCCTTATTTGTTGCCCGTCCGGGCGTCCCAGAACTTGCGGTTCTGCTCGTTGATGCTGCTGACCGTGGAGGGTCGGCCGAAATCCCGCGTGGTGATACCGCTGCGCACGCCGGACGTGTTGTTTTGGTGACGGCGCAGGGCTGCGGCGCCGTTGAAAATCGTCGACACCGACGAAGCGTCCATCGTGCCGAACTCGGGTGCGCGGCCGGCCAGGAAGGGATCGATGGCAGCGCGGCCCGCGTCGGTCGCGTAGGCCGTTTCCAGGGCCTTGCGCTGGCACGCGCACACTGCGTCAGCCGTCTTGACCGCCTTGCTGTCGAAGGTGGGCAGCTTGATGCCGGGCGCCAGGATTTCGGCGCCAGAGCGAACCGTGGCCATGTCGCCGGTGTAGGTTTCGCCCTTGGCTTCGGTGTTGTGCTTGGCTTCTTCGGCTTCCAGGACGGTGTCGCCGGTCTTGCCGTCGTCGTCCTGCTTTTCCTTGATTTCCTTGATCTCGGATTCCATGTCGGCGAAGCGCTTGCTCATGGAATCCAGCGTCTTCTGGATGGCGGCGAGCGTGGCGCTGTCGCCAGTCTTGGCCGACTTGTCGTCGTCCTTGCCCTTGTCGTCGTCATCGTCACCGTCCGCATCCTCCGTTTCAGCGTCTTCCAACGCCTCTTCGAGCGCGGCTTCGTCCTTGGACTTGAAGGCCGCTCGGATGCGGTCCCAGGTACTCTTTTTCTTGCTCATATCGCTTTCCTTATCTCCGATTGCGCAACGCGGGCCGCAGCGGCCACGCTCTACCAGCGCCACATGGTTGCCAATGATGTTGCGCTGTACCCCGCGCCCGGGTTCAACCTGTTCGTAGTCCGCGTCATAGCCACACGAGACCTCGCGCAACGGCTTTTTCCCCGGCTCCTTGGGATCGAACCGAACCGCGTCGATGGCCGCCCGATCGGTGATCAGCATGTCGGCCAGGATGTAATCCGCGTCCAGCCCTTCGCCGCGGCGTACGTTTTGGGTGATGCCGACCGCCAACTGGCGCCAGGTGTCCGGCGTCACGAACTCTGCCGGGTGGTCCATCGTGACCGGCTTGCCTTCGAAGCTGGCCAGGGTCTCCGGCCGGAATACCTCCTCGGGCTTGCGCTCGATGCGGATGATCCCGTCACGGCCGGGCTCGACGGGGACTTCACCGTCGGCATATAGCAGCTCGCCTATACGTGCGATCGGCACGCCTTCGCACAGCAGGAAGCCGTCATTCGTGACGGACTGCCGCGCGCCCAGGCGCTCGACCGTGTAGAAGCCGCTGGCCATTCGGTCAGTGGTGTGCATGCTCATTCCTTTGCCAAGATCGGTTCTGCATAGCAGCGGCAGTTCCAAATTTCGCCCGGGTGGTGTCGCATCCATACGGGGCGCTTGTCCGTGCCTTCGTTCACCATGGGCGGGTCGTTCCAAGCGAACACCTTGCCGTTCATGTGCCGGTGGCCGGACCGGACGTCGGAGTCGCCGACTGTCCGCCAGATGTAATGCGTGCTGCCGATGGAAGTGGCCCGCGCCTCGGTGAGCTTTGCGGCGGTCCTGGCCACCTCGGTTCGGGCGATCAACATGGCGCGGCTTTCGGCCACCTCGCCAGACCGGCCGATTTCCTCGGAGATCTCGGCCGCGCGCGTGCTGTCCTGCAACCCCTCGATAGTCAGCTTGTGGACGCGCTCGGCGGCCTCCAGCGGCAAGGACTTGATCAGGTCGACCTGTTCGGCCAGCAGCGACTGCATGACGCGCTCTGTGTCGGCGCCCCGGATCTCTTCGCGCAACGCCTGCGAGATATCCTTGCTGCGCTCCAGGAAGGCGTCCCGGTCGCGCCGGTTCACCTCTGTCAGCATGCGCAGCGACGCGGCTCGCGCCCACTCGTCCAGGGCCCGGGAGTAGGACTCCAGGATCGCTGTGATGGGCGGCACCGCGGCGGGGTCGCCAGCTGGGAAGCCGTCGATGATCGCCCCGATGTTGCGGGCTACCTTCTTCAGCTGCGCCGAAAACTGGACTTCCGCGCGCCGCGCATTGACCGGATCACGCCGCCGCGGCTGCTTGCGCCCCTGGTGCTTGTCCCTGGTCCTGGCCGATATTGAGCCCAGGTATGTCGACTTCCCCAGGGTCGGGCGGATCGTCGTCTGCGGCATCAATTTCTTCCTCGGTGATCGTGGAGAACACGCCTGTCTTGTGCCCAGACTTGCGCAGCTCGGAGAGCGCCGTCTTGCGGCCGATGATGCCCTTGTCGTAGGCGTCCGACACCGCGGACTCGACATCCTTGGCGATCGTCGCCTTCTCGGTATCGGTCAACTGCCAGCAGGAGCGGAACTCGAAACCGAATTTGTCGTCGGGCGGCTGGCCAAGCGACGACCGGTGAATCACGTCCAGCAGCACGCTCATGCCCGCGCGCAGCTGCTTGTCTTGGCCGTTTGCGACGTTGTCGTAATAGGTCCGCAGATCCGAGTCGCCCGAGGAGTTCAGACCCGCAGGGGACTGCCCAAAGAGGCGAACGAGCGGGATTTGCAGCGCGCCGGAGATCTGCTGCCCGAACTGCAACAGGACGTCGTCCAGGCCCGCAAACGAGTACTGATGAGCCTCGAATTCGTCCTCTGCGTCCATGAGGGTCATGCCCTCGTTGGACTGAAAGCGGCGGATGAAATCGATTTGCTTCATCAGCCCGGCCTCGGCCGGGCCGCCCATGGACAGGATGTCGCGCAGCTTCTTGACCTTGTACGTGCGCAGGTGGGCCTTGTAGACCAACTGCGCAGCGCCCTCGGTGGTGCTGTCGAACGCCAGGAGGCGATCCCACAGGCGCTCTAGCACCGACTGGCCCCACAGGTTCTCCGCGACGCGCTGCCAGTACGGCAGCTTTAGGCCCTCCAGGCGAATCACCCGGCTGTAGTGCACGCGCTTGCCGGCCAGGGCAGGCGCGGCGATCAGCACGTCGTAATACTCGGGCTTGCCCAGGTCAGGGCCGTATTCGCGGACCAAATGCGTCAGCGACGGTTGCACCAGCCAGCGGTCGAGCGACAGCAGCCCCTTGAACTGGTCCTTGGTGATGGTGTCCAGCTTGAGCGGCGTGCTCACGTCCTGGCCGTCGATCAGCAGCACCGCAATGGCGCCGCCATACAACCGCGACCACTTCACCGTATCGCACAGCGCATCCCAGACCTGGTACTGCTCGATGGTCGACTGGATGCGCTCGACGTCGTCCGGGTCAATGTCGCTGGCCAGCTCGATGCCCGCGCGCGTCATGTCTTCGGCGACCGCGTCTACGGCCATCCCGCAGATCCAGGACGATCGGTATGCCGCCTCCATCTGAATGCGGTTGCGGCTGACCAGGTCGAACGTGTAGCGCCCCTGGGACGCCTGGTTGTTCGTCTGGATGCCGACGCGCGCTTCGATGTTGGCGAAGGAGTCGCGGGCCGGCGCGGTGACTGCGGCCGGAGCGTCTTTACGCGCCGCGACCTTTCCAAATGAGCGACGGCCCATGGTTTTCCTTATGCTGCGAGTCGCGCCCAGACCTCCAGGCTGCGATCGCGGGGCGCAAAGCACATGATGAGCGCGTCCGCGAGGTTTGGAGACTTGACCGGGCCGCCCTCACGATTGGGCTTGGCTAGGTCCTTCTTGCTTTCGACCTTCACGCGGCCATTCTGGTCATAGTCGCGCTTCGGGGTTGATAGCTCGTCGATAAGCTTCTCCAGGTGCGGGCAGTCACTGGATATGCTGATCAACTGGTCATCGGCGAACTTCTCGCCGCGGTGCACGGCGTTGTAGGTGTTGCGGAAGCGATCAGCCACCTGCCACCACGCCTGCGCCTTGATATTCGAGAACATGTCCTTGTTCGTCGTGCCAGGCAGATACATCTCATCGGGTTCGAACACCGCCCCGCCCGCATTGAATTTCTCGTACAGCACGGGCTGGTTATCACTTTGCCCGCGACGCGTCTCGTTGATCTCGCCGAACTTGGCTCCGCAGCCCGCCCCTACGCCAATAGAGTCGTAGGTGACGCCTGCGCCGCGCTCACGGGCCGCTGCGTAGGTCCGCGTGCAGCTCTTAAGCAGTTCGTCCTCGGCCGCTTTCCATTCGTCCGCCCAGGACACCACCGAACCATGCGCGTAGACGTTCGCGCACTTGTCGTCGCCGCTGTCGGCCACGTCAAAGCCGATCCGCTTGTCCCCAGCAGGCTCGAAGCCAAGTTTCAGGTGCGCGTCGATCGCGGCCATGATCCAGGCCCGGCGAATGATTACGCCATCGTCACTGTCGCGAGGTACGCCCAGGTACACATGGGCGTATTCGTCATAGTCCTCGGCCTTCGCCGCATCGATGATGTCGCGCATCGTCTGCGAGAGAAACGGGTTCTCGTCGTAGTTGATTTGGCGCACCACGGTATTGGGCGGAGGGTTCAGCACGAACCGCTTGTAGGCGAAGTCCGTCGCCAGCTTGGGATTGAAGATCACCCAGATTTGCGAGCCCGCCTTACGGATCGTCGGCTCCAGGATTTCCCATTGCTCGGCGGTCAGGTTGTGGGCTTCCTCAATCCAGAGGATGTCGATTCCTTCCAGCGACTTGATTTCGTCGATGGACCGCCACAGGCCGTAGAACAGGAATTCCGTCTTGGTCTTGCGGTGGTGAATCTTGTTGTCCAAGACCCTGAATTTCGAACGCAGCCCGAACCGCTCTATCTGGGTCTTCAGCAGCGTGTAGACCGATTCCTCGATCTTGTTCTGGAACTGGCGCACGCACAGGATGCGCAGCTTGTACTTGCCCGCCAGGAACGTCGCGAACCCTGCCGCGTCCCAGGACTTCGTGGAAGCTCGGCCCCCGTGCAGCACGCGATTGCGCGCAGGGCGCGTCCAGAACTCACGCAGTGCCGGGTTGAGCGTTGGTTTAGGCGACTGAATCCCCATAGAAGTGTTCCAGGCCCGCCGGCGCTTCGTCGTCGCCGCGGCTCATCCCGTCGATTTGTTCCTTGTTCGCCCGCAGCAGGTTGATGCCGATCTCGCTGGATGCATTGGCCATCTTGGTCAGAAGCGCCACACCCTTAAGCGCCTCGACGCTCTCCGAATTGGTCGGGGCGGTGTCGTCGATCTTTTCGGACTCGGTGTGTGCGATCAATGCCAGGCGGTGCGCCGTGGCACTGCTGTAGCGCGCGGCACCGGCAAGGTGTTCGGATATCGCCTTCAGGTCATCGGCAAGTGAACGGGCAGCAATCTGTTCAGAAACGTTCAGATTCGCCATCGCCCGGTCAGCCGCAACCAGTTGATTAGCAACGGATTTAATCGTTTCTGTGCGTTTAGAAAACCGCGTAGAAATGGCTCCCTTGCTTACCCCGAACTCACGGGCCAGAGCCGACGTGGATTCACCAGCGAGCAGGCGTTTGCCGATAGCCTCCCATTGGGCGTCTGTGAGCTTTGATGGTCTTCCCATGGTTTCCTGCCGGTGGTTACGTCCATCCGTCTACCCGCCTTGACGGGCTGAGCGCCGCGGTTCTCGTCATGCTGGCCGCCGGCGACAAGACCGGTAAGAAGTGTCCCGCGCATTTGCCCCTGCGCGGGCGCCAGGCCTGCTGAGGCGACTCATGGGGGAATGGAGCGGGCTGCGGGATTTGAACCCACGTGGACGGCTTGGAAGGCCGCAGCCTAGCCGCTCGGCCAAGCCCGCAAATGCAAAAGCCCCGGGCTCGTCCGGGGCTTCATTTCTTCAGGGCGCAGAAGCCCGGCGCTAGTATCCCACAATGCGGGGTACTTTCCGGAATGTACGTGTCCCACTTTTCCTCACGTCCCCCTCAGCTCGAAGGGGATCCCAAGCTTGAGCATGGCTTGCACCTGCTCGTATGTGTATTGAGGCGGTGGGCGATTCGCCACCGCTTCAGCCATGGCCATCAATTCCGCCCGGCGCCGCGACGTCAAGCCGGCAATGTCCGCTTCCTTTTTGACCGACCCCGCGTAGTCGGCCATGTTGCCGCGGATTGTCGTGAGGTAGATATTGCCGACGGCATACGGGCCCGTGTCTCCGTATCGGCCCATGCAGAGATCGTTTGGGCCGCTGCCACGCAGGTGATAGTGGTCTTGCCAGAATTCCCACCATTCGGCGAAGGTGAGTTCGAAGCCTATGCCGCGGCCGGCGGATCGGGTCTTCTGCTTCATGAACGCGTGGTAAGGATCAGGAAGCTTCTGGCTCTTGGCATGGGCTCGAATTCTCGCAAGGGCTTCAGGACTCAGATCGCCCAGGACGCTGGCAATTCGATCCTCGCCGGGCGCATCGTCCGGAATTGCATAGCTTTTCAGCCGGTAGGTCGCATAGCCCCCGCGCTCATGGATGGGCGCAATGCGGATCAGGCTGCCACCGTTCTCCATCGCCTGCAAGACACGCGTGACGGCTTTCCGAGCCGCCTCCCGGTCCTGTCGATTCTTGTTGTCGCCAAGGATGTAATTGACGATCTCCATCATCCTGAAGTCTCGCTTGGGGTAAGTCCCCAGCAAATCAAGAACCTCGGTGGCGTATTTCATCGAATCTTCCTCTCCACTTCATTTCGGAACATGCCCAGGTAAATCTTGTATTCGCCTTCCGTGAGGCGGGTTCCCGTTGTCGTTTCAATCCAGCGAAGTGCGGCGCGAATGCGGGCCCTTGCGTCCATCCCGCCGAACAGGCTGTTTTTCTGCGTGTACTCGGAAATGATGACCATCCGTTCGTGCCATGGCAGCGCCGCGTGCATGGCCTCAACGGCCAGCGCGTGGTCATAGTTGATTGGGCGAGGGTCGACGTTCTCGTCGTAGTAGATGGGCATGTTTCCGACGCAGGCACCGGACCAACACCAGCGGCACCAATTCCAAAGCAAGTCATCCCCCGTCAGCCTACTCATCGGCCACCTCGTACCGGTTGCACTTCTTCCCGTACGGCTTGCCCTTCACGCAGCGCGTGACGGTGTCGCCGAACGGGGTATCGACGGTCTTGGCATGGGCGCAGCCCTTGCACGACCGATTCAGCGCGGCCTGCTGCCGGCTCATCACGACCAGCATGGGGTCGCGGAATTCCCACTTTTGCAGGTCTGCCGTCATCGTCCGATCTCCACGAGCACAAAGCCCTTCTTGTCTGCGTCCAGCGCACCGTCCAGAGTGAGCGGCCTGAACTGGCTGTCATCGATGCCCAGCGCCGCGGCGATGCCGTCCAGCCGCGGCTTCTCCGCCGACAGCAGGCCGTCCAAGTCGCGGCGGATCCGGTTGGGGGCCACCCAGGTAATCGACACGGGCACCTGGCCGGCGGGCGCCAGGCTGTTGCGGCCCAGCGCCTCCTTGGCGGCGAAAAACGCCAACTCGCGCGCGCGGACCTTTGCGGCGTGGGTGGAGCCCCAGTGCTTGCCGCCCTTGCGGTTCGCCATCAGGCTTGTGTCGGGCCAAGGCAGGCGGATGGTCAATCGGTCCAATGTCATCTCAGTCCCTCAACTGGCTGTATTTCGGTTTCGGCTTGAACTGCACAGCGTTGCGCGCTTCGATCACAGCCTGCGCGTCGGCATTCAGGAACCGCGAGTGCTGGCCCTGGAAGGTCAGGAACACTTCGCCGAGCGGGCCCATGCGCTGCTTGCGGATCAGGATCTCGGCCAGGCCTTTGAACGGACTGTCTTCGTGGTAGTACTCGTCCCGGTAGACCATCATCACGACGTCGGCGTCCTGCTCGATCGCGCCGGACTCGCGCAGATCGCTGAGGATCGGCCGCTTGTTGGGGCGCTCCTCGACCTTGCGCGACAGCTGGGACAGCACGATGATCGGGCAGCCGAGTTCGCGCGCCAGCAGCTTGATCGCCCGGGTGATGCCGCCCAGGTCCTCGTTGCGCGTGGAGCCTTCGCCCTGCATCAGCTGCAGGTAGTCGATGACGATCAGGTCTAGGCGCCCCTGGCGCTGCTTGACCTTGCGCGCCGTCAGTCGGATCCGCGCGACGTTGGCCAGGCTGGGATCGTCTGCGATGATCAGGCGCTGGTTCTCCAGGATCTGAATGGCATGCGTCAGCCGCGGCCAGTCGCCTTGGTGCAGTTTTCCGGTGCGCAGACGCTGTGTGTCGATGACGCCGTAGCGCGCGATCGAACGTTCAGCCAGCTGGGCCGCGGCCATTTCCAGGCTGATCACCAGGGCAACACCCTCGTCCTCGGTGACGTTCTCCGCGATGTTGATCGCGAACGTCGTCTTGCCCATCGACGGCCGGCCGGCGACGATGATCAGGTCGCCGTCCTGGCAGCCGCTGGTCTTCTCGTCCAGGTCGGTGAACCCCGTGGCCAAGCCCGAAACGCCGCCATCACGCTCGCCCCGGGCTTCAAGCTGCTCAAGCACGCTCCGCAGCAGCGCGCCGACCTCAACCGGGTCGCGGCCCGCGGCGCGCGTGTCCGCCAGCGCCATGACCAAGCCGGTCGCGCGCTCCACCAGCTCGGCCGGGTCTGCTGTTTCCGCGAGCTCGGCGATGTCGTGGCCAACGGCCAGCACGTCGCGGCGCACGCGGTGGGCACGGACGATCTCCGCGTAGCTGCGCACGTTGGCGCTGCTGGGGACGTTGTGGGCGATGGCGTTCAGGTAAGCCAGGCCGCCCGCATCTTCAGCCTGCCCGGCGGCCTGCAGCGAATCGAACACCGTCAGCACGTCGGCCGGCTTAGAGGCGTTCAGCAAGCTGGAGGCGGCGCCGAAAATTAGTCGATGGTCATGGCGGTAGAAATCCTCCGCGCTCAGCAGGTCGCCCAGACGATCCCATGCTCGGTTGTCCAGCAGCAGGCCGCCAATCACGCCCTGCTCGGCGTCGACGGAATGCGGGGGGACACGGACCATTGCGGCGTTCATGCGGCCTCCTTGTGCATCAACTCAGCCTGCTTGCCGCGCGAGGTCAGACCGAACTCTCCCTGGTCGCCAACCCACCACAGCTTGAACCAGTTGTCGCGCACACAGCCGAGGAATGCCAAGCGCCAGTCCCTGTATTTCTTCGATGCGTTCACCCCACCCGGCAGATACTTTGATTTGAATTCAACCCAGCACAGGCTCAGCATCTCCTCCGGCAAACCTACTTTCTCGGCGTACTCCAGGACAGGCTTGTAGCCAGTGATGACCGGTTCGCCCTTTGCTTGGCAGTCATCCATGAAGGTTTTCAGCGTGACGGCAGATTTGCCTTTCTGCTTTGCAGGATCGGCAGGAGGCATCGGCTCTGGCTGCAAGCCAGAGTGGGTATCTGTTTCTTGTTCTTGCTCTTGTTCTTGCTCTTGGCTTCCAAGGGTCTCCGAAGGGGCTTCTAAGGGGCTTGTTTTTTCGCTGGTTTCTCCTCTTTTCTTGGTCATGTGATAAGCAGCCCCGTATCGCTCGAAAAACCGCGCCAAATAAGGGTTCTCCGGCTGCGCGTCATACTCGTTTTGCACGCCCTTGCACCGCTTATCTGCAGCCGATAGCTGTACATCGATCTGGAACTTGGCCATTTCGATGACCCAAACCATCTCCGACGCTTCGTCGTACTGACAAAACCCAGCTTCCGAGGACCTTTGAAGCCCCTTCAAAGCCCCTTCCATGCCCAATCCGGTCTCGTGCGCGATGTACATGACGGGCAGGTAGTACAGGCCAATCATGTTGGAATGCGAGCAAGTCATGAGATATAAAGCGACCACCTGAGCTTCGGCCCCGGCCTTGCGCAAACGCTTGCCTGTTTCCCCGATCCAGAATTGCGGGGATACCTTCCCGTAATCGCGCATCGCTACACGCTCCCGCTCTTTTGGAGAGCTTTCGACGCACCGCGAATCCATTCGCAAACAAGCTCTGCTTGTTCGACAGAAATCAGAATGACTACTTGCCCACCCGCACCATCGGTTTGAGCAATCATGATTTCCTCGCCGCATACCGCGACTTCCAGATCATTCATTTTCATAGCTGCCCTTTGCTGCCCGTTAAGAAAAAGACACAACGCCGGGCCTGACGGGCTGACAGGCTTTTCGGGAGCTACCCTAGGCGTGTGCAAACAACTCATTCGTCACCTTTCACCAGACGGCGCAACGGCTCGACAGCCTGCTGGTAGTGCAATTCGACTTCCGCAGGCCATTGGCCCTTTTGCATCAGCGCGGCCCGCGTGGCGTCCACGTACTCCCACTCACGCATCCAGCGCTCAGCCTTGGGGATCCCGCCTTGATCGTGCTGGCGGTGGAGTTCCGGCGACAACGGGAAGCACAGGCTGTCGCAAGCCTTCAGGCCGGTGCCCTTGGTGACGTTCACGTGGCAGGCCTGCGCAGGCGTCCCGGTCACCAGGCACCCGAGCGCCACGACATTGCGGCGGTGCTGTTCGCTGCGCAGCAGGGTAGGAAGCTTGTGGCCGAGCGGCCGATAGAAGCCCATGACAACCTCCACCTTGTGGCCCAGGCCTTTGTCGCGCTTCGGCTTGGACCGGCGCATGGGCGTCTTCCGCAGCAGCGTGGAGGTACGCATCAGTCACCTCGCCCCAGGCTCGTCCTGGACCACTCCACGCCCCGCTCATTCCCGAATGCGTAAGCCAGTTCGATCAGGTCCTTCATCTCGCGCACGGTCATCTTGCTGGTGCGCTGGCCGAGCAACACCATGCCACCGTCGATCCCCATAGCCATACGGGTTTCACGGCGCAGGCTAGCCGTCAGGATGTCCTTGACCTCTTCGGGAGCCACCGATACCAGCCCACCATTCACGACAAACTGCACTTGGCGGCTGATGTCGGTCAGGATTGACCAGAGCATGTCGTTCTGCGCGAGGGACCGAGTCCGAGGCTTGATCTCCACGCGGTAGCCTTCCGGCGCACTAGCGCAGGCGTGGGCGGCGTTGCGCCGAGCCAACGGATGCGAGAGGACAAAGACCTGCTTGTCCATTAGCTCTTCCTTTTCCAAGTCTCTTGGCGTGCCTGCAAGTACTTGAAAGCCAGGCTTTCAATCGCTTGCTGCTCGCGCTGGTCGACAACGACGGCATCGCTGGGCGCCAGCTGAAAATCGATGGCTGCCAGAAGCTGGCAGACCTTCTCCAGATCCTCTTTCACCCGGCTCACGGTGCTCGCCGAAGTGCCCATGAAATCGGCTGCACGCTCCTGCGTCACATCTGCAAGGCGCTGCAAAATCTCGCTTTGAATTCGTGCAGCGATCTTTCGTGTGCTTTCAACGTCAAGGGGAGAAACTGCTTGGGTGCTCATCGAGTACTTCCTTATGAACAAAGAACGAGAGTGGATTCATGTCTGAAACCGAAAAGCTGCTGAAGAGCGCCGCCGACATCGCCAAACGGACCTTTGTGGATCCGTCCGAGTCGGCGGTGCTGGAAATCTTTAAGGAGCTGTGCGCCGAGCGTGACCGCATGGCGTGGGCGACCGATGGGCGCGACAGCGCGACGGTGCATTGATGTCATGCAACCTCCGCGGGCGTAGCGCGAAGAGACCAAATCGCTTCATCTGGCAACCGCGAATACACGCAGTCATGGACAAATTCTGCGAAGGCCCGCATGTCGGCCTTGGTGCGGTCTTCATTGAGCATGTTCGCGCCATACAGGCGGTCGAACTGGGCTACCAATTCAACCTCGGAGACGGCCTCATGCAGACAGCGAACAAATGCTGGATCCAGATAGGCGGCGGGAAGCGGGAGGCGGGTGATGGAATTCATCTATGCCACCCTCGCCTCTTCGGCCAGTTCGGGCCAGTACGTTGCGTACTCTTCAGGCCACTCGTCTTTGCGCGTGACTGCCCCGCCCGTCGCTTTTTCGATAGCGGCGCCGTATTCCAACGGGATGGGCCGCTTTCCGCTCGCCCATCGGCTCACGTCCGGCACGTGTGCGCCGATAGCCTTTGCCAGGGCGACTTGGCGTCCGCGCTTCTGAGATAGGTATGTGGACAGTTTCATACCCAGACTTTAGCGAAACGCAAAAGCTAAGTCAATAGCGTTACGCGCATATAACCCTTTTGCGTTTTGCTATCAAATCCTAGCCATGAATGACATTGACGAAATTCGCCGACACAACTTGCGTCAGATTGAAGCGGAGAGTGGCGGCCCAGCTTCGGCCGCCAAGTTGCTGGGGATGTCTCCCTCGCAATTCGCGAACCTGCGCGACGGCGCCAAGGACTCAAAGACAGGACGCCCGCGCGGCATGAGAAAGGAAACTGCACGCCGTATCGAAATCGCAGCCGGGAAGCCGATTGGATGGCTGGACATTTATAGTGAAGCCCAAAGCACCGAGATAAGAACCGCTCCCGCCAAGGAATCGGTCGTGCTTCGCCAATTTGAAACAGGGGGGTCGATGGGCGATGGAGTAGAACTTAGAGATCAGCCTGGCATCATAGAGAGCTGGCGAGTTAGCTCCGAATGGCTGCACAAGAACGTGCCTGCTTACACCATGAAGGAGAATCTGTGCATCGTCACCGGGTTCGGTGACTCAATGCGACCTCTTTTTAATCCTGGTGACCCGTTAATAGTGGATCTGGGCGTGCACGCGGTAGACTTCGATGCAATCTATTTTTTCCGCGTAGGGACACAGGGGTACATCAAGCGTTTACAGACGATCCCCACCGAAAGTGGCCTTATCGTGCGCGCCAAGTCTGAAAACGGGAAATATGACTCATGGGACATCACCGAGAAGATGGACTTCGAAGTTTTTGGCAGGGTTCTAAAAGTGTGGTGCAGCCATGACTTTTAGGATCAGAGTCTTTGCTGCGGCCGCCGCAACGCTATTCTGCACCGCCTCTCACGCGGCCAGCTTCGACTGTGGCAAAGCCAACTCCATCCCCGAGTACCTCATCTGTAACACCCCAGAGCTCTCGAGAGCGGATGATCGGCTGAAGGTGGTTTTCGATATCGCTAAAGCCCAGGCTGTCGATAGGCGCGCGTTTAACGAAGCGGCGCGCCAGCAATGGAACCGCCGCGAGAAAAACTGCCGCGACGTCGCATGTTTAGATCAATGGTTCAGCGAGCAAATTTCTAATTATTCTGCACTTATCGGGACGCAGGCCAATGTCGCGCCGCCACCTATCGCCACGGCTTCAACCGGATACCGTGCAGGCCCTCCGCTGGGAGCCGCACGCCCCACAACGGCGCCTCAGCCCACTGCGCCGGCCCCTGACATTGCAATATCGGCCGACGAGCTATTTAGAGCCTACGACGCAAACGAGGTGGCCGCTGACCTGAAGTACAAGGGCCGGCTGATCACGATCGAAGGAAAAGTTGATGGCATCAATGTTTCGTTCGATGGAGAGCCCTACATCGTCTTGGCAGTTCCCGGCCAATTTTTGAGCGGCGTCAGATTGAATTTTTCCAAAGCAGCTATGCCTCATTTGGCTAAGGTCCAGAAAGGGGCAGTGATACGGGTTAGATGCGAGGCGAAAGGTATGGTGCTGCGGTCTCCCTACTTGGCCTGCCCAGACTGACCCTTTCACAACTGGGATTTCAGGCCCGCCGCGAGCGGGCTTTTCTTCGCCCACATATTTTGCGTTTCGCTATTGACATACGTTTTGCGTTTCGCTAAAGTTCACCCATGCGCTGCAAACACGGCGCAGCAAGAGACCCCACGGATCCTCAGCCAGCAGTCAGGGCATCGCCTCAAGAGGGAGACGTACCGCCACGAAGTCGGAAGGGGAAGGCGAGTACCGCTCTTTAACAACCGATGTGCAAAACGTTCCGCATCCGCCGAGAGGCGATGCGACAGGGGAATTGCGGACGCCCTGGACAGAAAGACGCCGAAAACCGCTCATGCAAGGTGGCTGAACAGACTAAGGCCGGCCTGGTGCAGAACCAGGCAGCACAGAGCGCGTTCCAGTTGGACGCCAAGAATCGACCGATGGCGCGTAATCGTGTTGATGACCACCGGGAGTAGGCCGGGAACGACTGACCATTGCGAGCCGGCCCGACCGGGAGTTGCGCAATTGGCAGTGACTTATCTGGAACGCTTTCCTAGAGATGGCAGGCCACCGCCGACAACACGGACGGGGCCTGTCGTAAGCGTTGATCTGGCCCGCTCCCACGGTGTCAGATTCTTTGACTTCGACGAATTAGAGGGCCGGTTGAGTTCTTCCGCAAAAGTGGGGCCACCAGGCTTGGCCAAGTCCTTCATTTTCTGCCAGTACCGGATAAAGGCATCAATCGACTTGTGAGTCGACAGCCGCTGAAGGAGCTCTTCTTTCGCTGCAGCGTCACCCTCCCTGGCTTTGGCCCAGGCTGTTCGGTAGCGCTGCATTTCAGCATCTCTGAAATTCAACGGACGTTTGTGCTTTGGCATGGGTTCTCCCTCCGATGCACACGAATTTACCCGAACAGCACGGGCAGCGCCCCACCTGGAGCCGCGAAGAGCGGGAGTAGCCAGGGGAGCGTTGCCCCGGAATTTATCCGTCAGCCCGTTCTATGAGCGATGGCTGACGAATGAACAAGGAGGCCAACATGGCAAAAGTGACCGTAGAGGTTGATGTTGACCTCAGTGAGCTTGATGAAGATGCGTTGGTGGGCGAACTGGAGTCCCGCGGGTATGGGGTTCACGAATTTGACCCGCCAACCCTGGACATGGACTTGATGCGCCAGATTCACCAGCACCTGGCGATGAACCAGGAACAGCAGGCGCTCGGAGTTCTGCGCCCTTACTTGCTAGACATCCTCGGGAAAGCGCTATGACTTTCTACGCGTTTGTCCATTCCCGCAGCGGCCTGACTCGCCCCGTTCTAGCGGGTGAATTCAAGGGCCGCGATCAAAGCGACGCCTACAACAAGGCCATCGCCAGCCCAGCAGTCAAGAAGATCGTCGGGCATCAGCAGACGCAGGATTTGTATGTGCGGGTCTACGAGGCCCGCGATTACCGCAGCGCGGCAGATCAAGCAATGGCCGTGCACACACCCTGGCTGTCCCCTACCCCCGAAACAAACGCCCGAGCATGAATCGGGCCTCTCAAATACTTGGAGAAACCATGAGCAATGCATTCGTAGTTGGCCAGTACGCCGAGGGCCAAGGCGGGATCTACATCGGCCTGACCGCACAGGGGCGGCACCTGTTCGTCGCAGCTGCTCCGCTGGATGGTGAATTCGACTTCGGTGGTTACGGTGACGCTCTGGAAGGCTATTCCGACCTGGATGGCGCCGAGAACACCCGCAAGCTGCTGGAACGCGGCGGTCATCCCGCTGCCCAGGCCGCATCCGAGTACTCGGCCGATGGCCACAAGGACTTCTACCTGCCAGCTCATCGTGAACTGCTGCAGGTGGTGGCGGTGGAAGGTCTCGACGAAACCGTTGGCGACGTGTGGACCTCGACGCCCCACGGCTCGTACGACGCCTGGGCGGTGAATTTCGAGAACGGTGACGTCGACTACTGGCCCCGCGGCGGCGAGTTCCGGGTGCGTCCCGTCCGCAGCATCATCGCTTGATCAATTAACCCCTTTCGCCCCGGCTTGCCGGGGCTTGCAGCATCGAAAGCGGATGCACTATGCCGCGTCCGGTCTTCCTAGGTCTGAACCGGGGAAAACGTGGCCGCTGGTGTGTAGCGAGTAGAAATCGTCCGGGCCCAGCGCCGGAGCTGGAACCGTAACCAGCGGCACCCTCAACTGCTCAAGCCGGCGCATCCAGGCGCATCCAGGCGCATCGCCTTAGCCGCGCTGCGATCCCTAACTCTCAACACGTGCGAAAAGCCAAAGCCCTGCTTTATGGGCACTTGGGTGCGCCGACTTGAGCAAGCTTACGCAGCCTTCCTCCCCTCCCTCAAGCTTCCTAGACACACCGGCATGTACGTTCATGACGTGGCGCTGGGCCGTCCGTGGGGAATCGGCTAGGGAGGCTGCACCTCATTAGGAACAACCATGGGGACTCGCCCTAAGTTCACCTTTGATACGCCCCAAGAAATCTACGACATGAAGTATGCAGAGGTCGTCAGGGAGATTGAGGCGGGTCTGCTCAAGTGGCGGCACCAGGTAATCGAGGCCTTCGAGAACGAATTCCCCGACGAGGACGCCCAGATGCTGTCCTTCATCGCTGGCAACGCTGACCGGCCGGAGAAGATCCTGGAACTGGCTGCTTCTGGAATCCTGGGGCCGGAATGCCGCGACCAGATGACCCTGGCTATCGCGCATCTTGCCGACTACCACACCAAACAATACGTGCGCGGCTACTGGCCGGAATGGAGCAAGGGATGAGCGTCGCCCTCTTCATCCTGTGCGGCCTGTGCGCCGCTTACCCCTTGGGCCTGATCGGCGACTTCGCCATGGCCTTTCTGAGGAAGTCAGCATGACCGATACCTATCAGCCCATCTATGACGCAGTGCGCAGCCGCATCGGCCATGCCGACGTTGGTCAAGCCGTTGAAAGCGCCTTGCGCGAGGCCTTCGGCAACGCAGACCACATCATCCGGTGCGCCGTGCAGGAAACCGTCAACGAATTGCAGCGCCCGGCGGTTGTCTTCCGTCCGGCATTGAGTATCGACGGCGACCAGTGGTGTGCCCTCTACGGCGCCAATTTGCAGGATGGCGTGGCCGGATTTGGCGACACGCCCGCCGCTGCGATGCATGCGTTTGACCGCGCATGGTTGAACGACAAGACCCCGCTGGCCGCGCGAGGTGCCCAATGACCGCCCACACGTTCGACTATCCGGCCGATTTCGACGGCCCGGCCGGCTGCCTCGCGGAAGGCCATCTGGTCATCGAATTCGACCATTCCAAAGCGGATCCATCCGTGGGTGCGGCCGCCAGCATCACGATCAATTCCATCGTGGTAGTCATCGGCGCCTACTCGGGCACGTTCGATGGCGACTACGGCGACGCCGACCTGATCGCGGCCTGCTGGCGCCACTTGGCCGACGAGAAAGAGCGCATCGAATGTGAGCGCGCCGATTGGATGCGCGAGGAAGCCGAAGACATCCAGGCGCTCATGGACCGGGACATGGGGGACTGAGATGCGCAACCTGATCCGAACCCACTGGGAAGGCGTCGTCATGGCCCTGCTGATGACCGTTGCCTTCTCCCTCGCCGGCATGTTGGACGAGCAAGCCCAATCCACCCTCACCGCCTGCGAAGGCTGCGGCAAGACCGCCGTCGCCGCCAAGGAATGACATGACCGAAGCAACTGAAATCGCCAAATTGCCGCCGAAGGAAACCGCGCTGGAGGTGTACTCCAAGCCCAGCGGCCTGGAGCCGTGGCTGGAGAAGATCCGCGCCGAGGTGTCCGGGCATGTGCCTGACCTCAAGACGAAGAAAGGCCGTGACGCGATCGCCAGCTTGGCGTTCAAGGTTCGTAAGGTCAAAACCGCCCTGGACGGTATGGGCAAACAGTTGGTTGATGACCTGAAGGACGTGCCGAAGCGGATTGACGCCGAGCGCAAGCGCATGCGCGACACGCTGGACGCCCTGGCTGACGATGTGCGTCGACCGCTTACGGAGTGGGAGCAGGCCGAAGAAGATCGCGTACAGCGTCACAAAGATGCAGTCGAGGGAATTGCGTCTCTGGTCGTCAACTGCAATGAATCTGCGGAATCGCTGCGCGCCGCCCTCGCTGCCGTGGAAGCCATCGCCATCGGACCCGAATGGGAAGAATTCGAAGCGGAAGCCGCCCGAGCTAAGGACAAGGCGCTGTCAGGCCTTCGTGACCGGCTGGTGGCGCGCGAGAAGTATGAGGCAGAGCAGGCCGAGCTTGCCCGCCTGCGTGCCGTGGAAGCGGCCCGCGAGCAGAAGGAGCGCGAAGAGCGCATTGCCCGCGAAGCCGCCGAGCGCGCCCAGCGCGAAGCCGAGGCCCGCGCCCAGGCCGAGCGCGACGCCGCCGCGCGCCGCGAAGCTGAAGCCCTGGCCGCCGCCGAAACCGCCCGCCTGAATGCCCAACTGGCCGAGCAGCGCCGCATTGCCGCCGAGCAGCAGGCCGAACTCGACCGCCAGGCCGCCGCGGTGCGCGAGCGGGAAGCCGCGGCGCAGGCCGAGCAACGCGCGCGCCAGGCTGCCGAGCAGGCCGCCGCCGCCGAGCGCCAGCGCATCGCCGACGAACAGGCCGCTGCGGCTGCCGAAGCCGCGAGCCGCGAGGAAGACATGGCCCACAAGGCCACCATCAACCGCGCGGCCCTGGATGCGTTCGTCCACGGCGGCATGCCCGAGGACTGCGCCAAGCAGGCGGTCACGCTGATCGCCAAGGGCCTGATCCCCAACATTCGAATCACCTATTGAGGACGCCATGAACGAAGTTATCGAAGCGCCTGCCCGGCAGTCGGGCATTGTCCCGCAGCAGGATGGCCGCAGCTCGGTCGCCGACGTCACCCGCCATGTGATCGCGGTCCAGGAAGTGATGCGTTCGGTGATGAAGCCGAACGTGCACTACGGAGCGATTCCCGGCGCGGGCGAGAAGCCGACGTTGTTGAAGCCCGGCGCCGAGGTGCTGTGCATGACCTTCCGCATCGCGGACGAGTACGAAATCGTGGACCTCTCCACGGCCGGAGCCGTTCGCTATCGCGTGAAGTGCATCGGCCGGCACCAAGCCACGGGCGTAGCCCTCGGGTCTGGTCTGGGCGAGGCCTCCACCGACGAAGAGAAGTATCGCTGGCGCAAGGCGGTCTGCGATGCCGAATTCGAGGGCACGCCTGCCGAGATGAAGCGCACGAAGTACGGGCGCAAGTCTGGCGGGCACTACACGGTCCAGCAGATTCGGACCGAGCCGGCCGACCTTGCGAACACCGTCCTGAAGATGGCCTGCAAGCGCGCCAAGATCGCCATGGTTCTGAACGTCACGGCCGCCAGCGACATGTTCAGCCAGGACCTGGAAGACCTGGACGCCGAGCTCGTGCGGCACCTGGCCGAAGACGAGCGCGAAACGCACATGCTGGAGGTTCGCACCGAATGGGTCACCCGGGCGCAGGCCGCAGCGAACGAGGATGAACTGCGCGCAACCATGAAGGCCGGCGTGAAGGTGTTTCAGGCCGCGCGCGACCAGGATGGATACAAGCAATTCGCTGCGGCGGTACAGAAGCGCGGCGCAGAGATCAAGCAACCTCAAGGAGATAGAAATGCGTGATATCAAGTTCCGCTGCTCGAGCATCGGCAAGCTGATGGCCAACCCGACTGCCGCCGCCATCAAGGCTGGCGAAGTCCTTTCGGTCGGTGCCAAGACCTACATCCGTGAACTAGCCCAACAGGAGATCCTGGGCATCGACTTCGAATTCTCCAGCAAGGAGACCCAGAAAGGCCTGGAGGTCGAGGATCAGTCCATCGCCCTTCTGAACCGCGTGCGCGGCCTGTCCTTGGTGAAGAACGCCGAGCGCCGCACCAATGAATGGCTCACGGGCGAATGCGACCTCTATGACGCCGAGCGCCGGCGCGGCCATGACCTCAAGTCGTCGTGGTCGGCGAAGACATTCCCGGGCTGGCTGGTGGACGCGATCGACAGCGGGTACGAATGGCAGATGCGCGGCTACATGATGCTGTGGGACGCCGATCAGTGGGAGGTGAACTACGCCCTGGTCGACACGCCGGAGCGGCTGATTGGCTTCGAGCCGATCCAGATGCACCTGGTGTCTCACATCCCTGAACACCAGCGCCTCACGTCCTGGATCATCGAACGCGACTTCGAGAAAGAGCGCGAGATGATCGCCAAGGTCAAGGCAGCGCGCGAGTACTTCGCCGAAGTCATCCAAGACTTTGACCAGGTCCATCCCCAACTGTTCAAAGAGGCCGCATAATGGCCAGCGTTAACAAAGTCATCCTGGTTGGCAACCTGGGCCGCGACCCCGAGGTCCGCTACAGTCCGGACGGCATGGCCGTCTGCAACCTCTCCCTCGCAACGACGTCCAGCTGGAAAGACAAGGCCAGCGGCGAGAAGCGCGAGGAAACTGAATGGCATCGCGTGGTCATGTACAACCGCCTGGCCGAAATCGCCGGCGAATACCTGAAGAAGGGCCGCTCGGTCTACATCGAGGGCCGCCTGAAGACCCGCAAGTGGCAAGACAAGGACACCGGCGCTGATCGCTACAGCACCGAAATCGTCGCGGACCAGCTTCAGATGCTTGGCGGTAAAGGCGATGAGGTAGACCGCGGCCCCGCCCAGCGCCCCGCCAGACAGCCTCAGCAACGCCAACAGCCACAGCAGGAAGCATCTTCCTCACTATCGGACATGCCTGACGACATTCCGTTCTAGCACCTCCAGGCCGATTCACTGGCCAGTTCCCTAGGAAAACCATGAACGACACTATCCAGCTTGACCTGGGCGGCGGTTCGCGCCTGGAAGTTCCTGCGCGCATTGCTTTGGACGCGCTGCTCGAAAGATTGACCTCTTCGCCCTCGCGCTTGGCACGACCCGCACTGATCGGTGCCGAACTTCCCGGGCAGGGCGGCATTTATGCGGGCGACATCCTCGGCGACGACGGTGTTGTCTACGGCCTCATTGTCGCCAGCGAGGACCTGGACGGAACCTACGCCTGGGGGCCGGAGGATGGCGAACGCACCGCTAGCACCTGGGACGGCCTGGTCAACACCAACGATCTGCTACGCCATGACAAGGATCACGCGGCCGCTCGCGCCGCCAAGGCTTATAGCGCTGACGGGCATGCCGACTTCTACCTGCCCGCCAAGCGCGAGATGCAGATCATCGCGGCCAACCTGCCCCACCTGTTCCAGCCGAAGGTGTACTGGACCTCTACGCCCTTCGGCTCCTTCAGCGCCTGGGCGGTGGGTTTCGAGGGCGGCAACGTCGGCTTCTGGGACCGCCGCTACGAGTTCCGGGTGCGTCCCGTCCGCAGATTCACCTATTGATCCATTTACCCCTTAAGCGGGCGAAGCCCGCAGGAGACTTGCATGACCGCTACCGAAACGACCGCGCCCGCCATCGGGCAAGAATGGCCCGAACAGGGCGGCATCTACATCGGCTCCCGCCTGATCGACGGGACCACTCATCACGTGATCATCCCCGGCGGCAAGGAATTCGACCTGATCGATGTGGAATTCAAAGATCTGTCCTCGGCCGTGACCGAACGCGGCGAAGTGAACGGCCACGCCGATTGGCGCGCACCGGACCAGGAAGACATGATGCTGGCCTACATCAACGTCCCGCACCTGTTCGACAAGGACGACTGGTACTGGACGAACAAGCCCTACGGCTCCTGCTACGCCTGGGCGGTGGATTTCGAGGGCGGCCTCGTCGACACCTGGACCCGCCGCGGCGAGTTCCGGGTGCGTCCCGTCCGCAGCATCATCGCTTGATCCCTTAAACCCTTTTCGGGCGTAGACCGCCGATGCCATGGCCCTTCACACAGACACCAAGATTTTCAAGGCGACCTATGACCTGAGCCTGTTGGTCACGAAGTGCGTGGCGAATATGCCCAGGAACTACAAAGCCGATTTCGGGGCTGATCTGCGCAAGCAGTGCTTCGAACTGGTGGCGCTGGTGTATCGGGCCAACTCAGCGTCCGACAGGCCGCCCGTGATCCGGATTCTGCGGGAACGGGTGGTGGCGGTAGATTTGTCGCTACGCTTGGCGGTCGACCTGCGGTTGATTTCTCGCGGCCAGTATGGCGAAGCAATCGCGCTGACCGATAGCATCGGACGCCAGGCTACGGGATGGCTGAAACACTCCGAGAATGCGCTTGCTGCCCCGCCGTCACGGCGGCTGGGCCAACGCGCTTGATGATCTGGTCACGCCGCTGGCCCATAAGGCCACCGATATGCGCATTAGAGGATACCGCCGGCCACGGCTGGATAGGTCCCGCGCAGTTTCCCCGCTGATCCGGCAAGCCTTCGGCGGGGCGACGTGGATAGCGTGATATCTCGCCCTACGGCTCCTACAACGCCTGGGCGGTGAATTTCGAGGACGGCGACGTCAACAACTGGAACCGCAACAACGAGTTCCGGGTGCGTCCCGTCCGCAAATCATGCTCGGAGTTTCTATGGATACAAGCCATTCGTTCGCGGAGCTGGTGCAGGCATATTTCGACTGCCGCCGGCTCAAGAGAAACACGGCCAGCGCCCTACGCTTTGAAATGGATCTGGAGCGCAACCTGGCCCAGCTGGACGACGAACTCCGGAGCGGGACCTACCGCCCCGGTCGTTCGATCTGTTTTGTAATCACCCGCCCCAAGCCGCGTGAAGTATGGGCGGCTGACTTCCGGGACAGGGTGGTTCACCATCTCTTGTACAACAAGATAGCCCCGCGTTTTCTTTCAGGGTTCATTGCTGACTCTTGTGCCTGCATCCCTGGCCGAGGCACCCTCTATGCCGCCCAGCGGCTGGAGAAAAAGGTGCGCAGCGTCACGCAGAATTGGTCCCGGCCAGCCATGTACTTGAAGGCGGACTTGGCCAACTTCTTTGTCAGCATCGACAAGCGCTATCTCTGGCTTCGGATTGGCGGGAAGATCCCGGAGAACTGGTGGCGTGGTCTCGCCGCTCAGATCCTGTTTCACGACCCAAGGGTCGATGTGGAGGTTCGGGGCGATAGGTCAACGCTGGCCCAGGTCCCGAAGCACAAGCGGCTTTCCGAGGCGCCAGTGCATTGCGGCCTGCCCATCGGCAACCTGTCATCCCAGTTCTTCGCCAACATCCTGCTCGATGGCCTGGACAAGCATGTGAAACACCGCTTGCGCGGGCGTCACTATGTCCGCTACGTCGATGACTTCGTTTTACTTCACCCCTCGGCGCAATGGCTGACCGAGGCCCTAGCCTCGATTGATGCATATCTTCCTGGATTGGGCCTGGCACTCAATCCTCGCAAGACCATCTTGCAGCCTATAGACCGCGGTGTGGATTTTGCAGGTCACGTCATCAAGCCCTGGCGTAGGGAGATTCGGCGTCGATCGGTGGCAACCGCATTACGACGCATTGAAAGCCTTCCTCCGGCGTCAGTCTTCGAGACCGGCAATAGCTATCTCGGCCTGCTTAGGCATGCAGACGCCAGAAGCGATCGGGCCAAGGTAGCCAACGCCCTACGAAAGCGTGGACTGACCGTCAGCGCTGATCTTACGCGGGCTTTTCGGCCCACCTCTTAACCCTACCCCCCATTTCATGATGATCAAGTGCTTAGAAGCCCTGCTCGACATCCTCGCGCCCATTCTCAGCGTGCTGGACCGCAACGGAAAGCTGTAATCGCAACGCCCTGCCCCACTCGCTGGGGCGGCTTCGGAGAGCAGGCCGGCGCCGCTTCGTCACCGGCGCAAAAAGTGACTTTCCCCTGGAAGTGAACTGATCGGGCCTCCGGCCTGCTCTCCGAAGCCTCACCACCGCGCATCCGCGCAAATCCCCATGACCTACATCGAAACCCTCGCCTGGGGCCTGGGCCTGTTCGCGTTCGCGCGGCTGGTGCTGGCGCCCCTCGTTGACCACTTCGCCCGGCGACACGTCGCCACCGATCCCTGGAGCGCCACCCAATGAACACCATCAGCGCAAGCGCGCCCCCGGCGCGTATCCGCCCCCTGCGAATCATCACCAAGGCCGCCCGCCAGCTGGGCGACCTGATCGCACCCCGTGACCACGCCGGCAAAGGCAACTGGAGCCGGGACGCGGATATCCCCTGGTGGGCGTGGCCCGCCGCCGCTGCCCTCGCCGCGTTCTTCCTCTTCGGCCCGCAGGTGCTGGGCTGGCTGCTGCGGATGGTCCTATGAACGGCATCCAGTTCATCGTCCGCGACCAAAGCGGCTGGACGCCGCAAATCCCAGCGCCCCGCAGTCGGTTCGATTGGAGCAACCCGCCCCAGCGCCGCTTGTCTCCCAGTGAAGTGAAGCTGATTCGGGATTCCCACGGCACCCTGACCAGCATTCATCTGGCCAACCTCTTCGAAGTCACGCCGCAGACCATCCGCGATATCTGGCGGGGACGCAAACACACCGGCCGCCCGCCGGGCCGGCCGCGCAAGGCGCAGAAAGCCCCCCGCAAGCGCTACCCGCGCAAGACCAACCAATCCAAGGTGCCCGCATGACCGCCATCACGCCCCCCGCCTCTTTCAAGTCGATGATCCTCGCCGGCACGCTCAAACGCGCCGATGCGATGAAAGCCCGCTACCGCGATATCCGTGTGAAACCCGATTTCAACCTCCGGGACCGGGATGCCGTGTATGAAGCTGCCGTAGAAGAACTCACCGACTACATCATGAGCGGCGGCCAGCTTCCCGCGCTGGAGGTGGCCCCGCTCCCCGATGGTTCGGGCGTGGAACTGATCGACGGCCACCGCCGGCACGACGGATACGGCCGGGCCATCGAGCGCGGGTTTCCCATCGAATGGGTTCCCATCGTCGCGTTCCAAGGCAACGAAATCGACCGGCAGGCCCGGATCTTCACCAGCAACAAGAATGCCCCGCTGCGCCCCCTTGAGGCCGCGCGCGGCTTTAAGCGCTTCCGCGGCGCCGGCCTGGACAGCGCCGAAATCGCCGCCATCGTCCATTGCAGCCGCACCCACGTTGAAAACTATCTCATCCTGGCCGATGCCGAGCGCGATGTGCAAGAACTGGTCCGCGCCTGCACCGTATCCGCCGACGTAGCTATCGAAGCGGTGCGCAAGCTGGGCGCAGCTGCCGGCGACTTCCTGGCGGGCAAGGTCGACCAGGCCAAAGCCGCTGGCAAGGCCAAGGTGACCGCCAGCACCATCCACGGCCGCGCCCTGCCCCGCAAAGTCGTCTCCCCGCTCATCAGCGGCGTGGACACCTTCATCAAGGGCCTGGATCCCAACCAGCGCGCCGCCATCGTGGACGCCCAGGAAGGCCGCGTAACCAGCGAAACCATCACCATCCCCACCGCAGCCCTCCTGGACCTGTTCCAGGCCCATGGCGCCGTGGAAACCGTCCGCGCCAAGCAGGCCGAGAAAGAACGCCGCGCCACCGAGGCCGCAGCAGCCGCCGGCCAGGCCTCGATCCCCGAAGAGGAAACCGCCGAATGAACACCCCCGCCCCCAAGACCAGCCCCGACGCAGCACTCGGCAACCTCCTGGGCGCCGCCCTGAACGTGCCCGCCCCCCTCATCCAGGCCGCCCCCGTGGAACGCGACAGCGACGGCTATTGGACCCATCCGGCGCACCCTGAATTCGAAGAAGGTCAGGCCGCCGAGGCCGCCGCGTGGTTCAAGACCCAGCAGCTGCAAACACACATCGCCTATCTGGAAAGCGAAGCCGAGGACCACCCGGCCGTCGTCGCGTACTGGGGCGATGCCGGCGATTCCAATATCAGCTGCTGGGAACCGCCCCGCCCCGAGGGCGAAGGCTGGTTTGTCCTGTCCATCCATGACACCGAAGACTGGGGGCCGGTCTGCGTCTGGGTCCGGCATGCAGCCCAGCTGGGCAAAGGCGGTGCGTGATGACGCCGACAAGCTACCAGATATCGCTGCTGCAACACACCATCGGCGTGCGCCCCGGTCAGCGCAACCCGCACCGCAATCACTTCGTCGCTGGCTCCGGCCATCACGACATGCCGCACCTTGAAAAGCTGGTGGACGGCGGCTTGATGGAGGTGCGCCGCTCGCCCGCCTTTCTGGACGATGGCGACGTGGTTTTCGCAGCCACCGAGGCCGGCAGGGCAACCGCCTTGCAACACCTCGCGCCCCCACCGCCCCCGCCAAAGCGAAACCGCTATGACGCATTCCTGCACGCTGACAGCGGCGAGTCGTTTGGCGAGTTCCTTTGTGGCGAGCGCCTGCCGAAGTTCGAAGCCCGCGAAGTGCGCGGCAGCTACGTATCGTGGCGCCGCTCCTGGGAGTATCGGATGTACCGCCAGCACCGCGAAGTGCAGGGCGAATGGATGCCGACCAAGAAGGAAGCCAAGGCCAGCTACAAAGCGGCGCTCGCGCAACACCGCGCCGCCCATCAGAGTGGCCAGGACGCGGGGAGACCCTCATGAACTGGGTCTACCTTGCAATAGGCTTTGCCATAGGGTGCGGCTACAGCACCATCGTCACGTTCGTTCTGGCCTGGTTTGATCGGCACGAAGAACTGTGGCGCCAGAGTCGGGGGGAATAACCATGCGCACCTACCTCGCCGGCCCCATGTCCGGATACCCGGAACTCAATTTCCCCCTCTTCCACGCCGAGGCCAAGCGCCTGCGCGACTCCGGCCACGAAGTCGTCAACCCCGCCGAAATCAATGTCGACCCCACCAAGGGCTGGGCGGAATGCATGCGCGCCGATATCGCCGAACTGGTGAAGTGTGACGCCATCGCAATGCTCCCCGGCTGGCAGCGGTCCCGCGGCGCAACCCTCGAACACCACATAGCAACGCAGCTGGGCATGCAGGTAATCCACCTGGCACCGGCTCAACTGGAGCATTCAGAATGCTGACCCCCCAGCTTGTACTCGGCCTTTCCGCCAAGCTCATCGTTGACATCTTCGCCGGCGGCGGCGGCTGGTCCACCGCTTACGAGCAAGCCACCGGCCAGCATGTGCATATCTCGATCAACCACAATCCTGATGCGCTGAGCATGCATCAGGTCAATCACCCCCAGGCGCAGCATTTCATCGCCGACGTGTGGGAAGTCTGCCCGCGCCAGGCGACGGGCGGTATGGAAGTGGGCTGGCTGCATCTGTCGCCCGACTGCACCGATCACAGCCAGGCCAAGGGTGGGCAGCCTCGCCGCAAGAACATTCGGGCGCTCGCCTGGGTAACGGTGCGCTGGGCTGGCACCGTCAAGCCCGACATCATCAGCCTGGAAAACGTGGTCCAGATCTTGAAATGGGGCCGCCTGATCGCAAAGCGTGACGCCGCCACGGGCCGAGTGGTCAAACTGGACGGCACGGTGGCCGAGCCCGGCGAGCGCGTGCCCGTGCAGGAGCAATACCTCGTACCAGACCCCAAGCAGCAGGGAAAGCACTGGCACCGTCTGGTGGCGATCCTGCGCGGCCAGGGCTACACCGTGGAATGGCGCGAGCTGAATGCGGCCGACTATGGCGCGGGCACCACCCGCACGCGCCTGTTCATGATGGCACGCCGCGACGGACAGCCGATTACCTGGCCCCAGGCCACCCACTTCAAGAATCCGGCCAAGGGGCAGCGCCGCTGGCGTGCCGCGGCGGACGGTATCGACTGGAGCATCGAGGGGCGCAGCATCTTCAACCGCTCGCGCCCGCTGGCGGACGCCACCATGCGGCGCATCGCGCGCGGCATGAAGCGCTACGTGCTAGACAGTGCCGATCCCTTCATCGTGCCCATCGCCAACTGGAGCCGCGACGGATCGCATTCCGCGCGCCAGCCAATCAGCACCATCACGGCCAAGCCGCGCGGCGGGTCGCACGCAGCAGTGGCACCCACGATGATTCAGGTGGGCTACGGCGAGCGAGAGGGCCAGGCGCCCCGCTCGCTTGACTTGCACCAGCCGCTCGGCACCGTTACAGCTGGCGGCATTAAGCACGCGCTGGCCTCGGGCTACCTCGTGCAGGCTGGGCACGGCGAAGGCAAGCCAGGTGCACGCCGCTGGAGCTATGGGTGCAACGACCCCGCCCAGCCGGTCGGCACGCTGACCGCAAGCAACGGCGGCTTCTCTGCCGCCAGCGCGTTCATGGTTCAGGCCAACGGCGGCTACAACGCCACGCCTGCCCACGATGTACGCCGCGCCGCCTCCACAATCACCAACACGGGCAGTCAGCAGCAACTCATCACCGCGCACCTCACGACGCTACGGCGGCACAGCACAGGCACGTCGGCCGACGTGCCAATCACGACCATGGCCGCTGCCGGCCAGCACCACGGCATGATTGCAGCGCACCTGACCGCCATGAGCCAGAACGTCACAGGCTCGCATCTGGACGAGCCTGCGCAAACCATCCTGGCCGGGGCAGCGCGGTTTGGCTTGGTCGAATACGACCTGTCCAGCGAGAACGAAGCCGGCGCCCTTCGCGTGGCGGCATTCCTGATGCGGTATTACGGCGAAGGCGGCCAATGGGGAGATCTGCGCGAGCCGGCCAGCACTCTGACCACCCGCGACCGATTAGCGTTGGTCACTGTCCACATTCATGGCACGCCATACGTGATCGTGGACATTCACCTGCGGATGCTGACGCCGGCCGAACTCTACGATCTGCAAGGCTTCCCGCGCAGCTACATCATCACCCACGGCCACGATGGCCGCGTATTCACCAAATCCCAGCAGGTTCACATGGTCGGCAACAGCGTCAGCCCGCCGCCGGCGGTCGCGCTCATTGCTGCCAATGCCCCGCAGGAGCTTCTGTTGAGGAAAGCAGCATGACCAACCCGAACAGCGCCGCCCAGGCCAATGCCTGGACTTGCTGGCCCTGCTGGCCGCGCATCTGTCGCTGCGGCGATCCCAAAACGCTGGAGGAATGCCAGGATGGACAAGGATCTGGTGACGCTGATGTGGGCGGCTTGCGCGCGGTGCGGGAAGGCGCCACCGACGCTGGACCCGTTGCCTGACGGATGGACCTGGGACACCGAAGAGCCCGACAACCCCTGGCTGTGGTGCCCCCATTGGCATCTGCCGAATGGCTGCGCTACAGCAGACAAGGAACCAACATGAAAGAGAACAGCGCCGCCCAGGCGGCCACCAACAACACAGTCCAGCCCGCGCTGACGGACGATGAGATCGAAGCTCTGGCGAGGAAGCACATCGCCCCGCACGCTGACCGGTTGGATGCAATCCTGCCCACTCGCGTTCCCTACCAGCAGACCGAGCAATTCCGCCGCGTGAAAGCGTTGATAGAGGATTTGCTGTCCAAGCTGCGCGCCCCTGTAGCCGAGCAGAAGCCCATCAAGCTGAGCGATGATGTTCTGCAATTCCTAAAGGACGGCGTGGCGGACGCCACTCAATGCGAAGAATCCGACGTTGACCAGGCATTCGCCGACCAGTTGCTGCTACTGATGCACACGCCCCTCTACACCGAACCGCCACCGAAACAGCGCGCCGTTGATTGGGGGCCTCTGGTAGTGGCCCCTGTAGCCGATGAGCGGCAGCCGGTAGGGTACATCCACCCAGACACGCTGGCGCAGCTGGCCTTCCCGATGACGCCTTATCGGGAAGTTCCTCTGTACCGTGTGCATCGCCCGCATCCTGAATTCGACGCCAAACGCCCTGCGGGATTGGTGCCTATTTACACGGCGCCACCCGCCGCCCTGGCAAGCGCCCCTGTAGCCGAAGTAAAGGACTGGCGTATCGACACGTCGGCGGGAAGGCCTATCCTGGTCTACAAGAATTGCAGCGTGATCGAGGCTGAGGATGCCGAATACGTTCTGCGCCTGATAGCTGCTGATAGGGCAAGCGCCCCTGTAGCCGGGGAGGCGCAGAGACAGCAGCGGGTCGCCTACACGGATAGTTGCGGCCATCTGCATTGGACCAACGGACGGCGCATTCTGGTATCGCTCTATGCCGCGCCCCAGGCCAGCACTGTAGCCGGGGAGGCGCAGCCGTTCATGTACGGAATCATGGGGCCGGACGGCAAGGCACACTTCGAAGAGTTCTGC
>JAEHJW020003971.1_pt1 | contig 42661 bp, 35 predicted proteins | sample 9271431 | NCBI WGS metagenome assembly JAEHJW02
CTTGACCTTGAACCGTTAAGTTTCCACCAATAATAGTGTCACCGCCAACATTCAAGTTCATTCCAATACCAACGCCACCAGCAACTACTAAAGCGCCATTGGTCGTTAATGTGCTTTGTGTAGTATTAGTAATATCAGTTAACCCACTAGCTGCTAGCGTAGTAAATGCGCCAGTGCTTGGAGTTGCATTGCCGATTGGTGTTGCGTTGATGCTACCAAAATCAGCTGAACTAGCAGACAATGTGGTAAATGAACCAGTTGATCCGCTAATTGGCGTTGAAGTAATTGCTCCGCCAGTAATTACTGCATTGCTACTTGACAAATTAGTTACTGAACCATTTGTAGCTGAAACAGTGCCTAGACCCGTTGCATTTCCACCAGTAATTACTGCATCGGCAGTGGTCATGCTAGTAAACGAACCAGTAGATCCACTAATTGGCGTTGAAGTAATTGCACCGCCAGTAATTACTGCATTGCTACTTGACAAATTAGTTACTGAACCAGTCGTTGCACTCAACGATGCCAAACCAGTAACTGATCCACTTGTTATTTGAGCATTTGAAAAAGTACTTGTTCCACTTGAAACTACATTACCAGTTACAGTAGTGCCAGTAATAGAACCTGCTACAGTCATCGACCCCGCTATAGCTGTATTACCTTGAATATCCGTTGGACTATTCAAAATAACTGAACCTGTGCCATTAGCTGCAATAGTTACGTTGCCGTTCGTGACCGAAGTGGTTAATGTGCTTCCCGAAACGGTTAAATTACCAAAACTTGCATTGTTAGAAATACCCATTGTCCCCGAGTAAACATGGCCAACTACATAAATGGTCTTTCCAGTCAATGCTGCTGGGATATTAGTATCTGCAAAATTCAATATACCAGCTTGGTAATCGAAAATATATCCATCACTATTAATACCATCAGGAGGCAATAAAGTCCCAGTTACTTGTGGGTTAGTGGCTCCAATTACATCTGCATAAATTTCTACAGCATACGTTGCACCAAACTGAACTGGAATCCAGTTGGTCAATCCCGTATGCCATGTTCTCGTTGAAGGCACTACAGTTGGATCACTCGTTGCCGCTACCGATGATGTTCCAGAATATACAGTAACCACGCCTGCCGTTGCCCCTGGTGCCGTTGATGGAATCAAACTAGATTGATTCCATACCTGGTCGCCACGAATTAACAACGGGCTTGGATTCGCCTCATTACTAGGAGACTTGTTTGCCGATGTGTCGGTTTTCGCGACCCCATATATAAGTTTCTTAAAAAGGTCGTCTACTTGTTGATTGATACTTATTGTCATTTTTTATCTTCTCCTAGATATTAATTTGTTGGGTTAACAAAACTTAATGCTGTCAAGTTGTCGCCCGCATTCAGCGCAAATCTTACATATATATAATTGTTAGTGCTGTTATGACTTGACTCAGTACCAAAAGTTACGGTTATGCTTTGCGTTAATGTTGCGCCAACTGTAAATGTTCCACCAATTGAGCAACCCACACTACCGTTACCGCCGGTTCCAGTGCCTGGGACTCCCGACCCTAGATATGCTATAGCAGGGTTAATCCAGCCATTTGTCGGTAAAGCCGTTGTATCAATTGAAGAACCAGGAAGCGCAACCTCAACACCACTTACTTTTCCTGTTGCTGCAATATTGAATTTCGACACCGAATCCCTTTGAATTCTAAACGTCATATACTGAGTTGCTGTTCTGCCAACACTTAAATCGGGGCCAACTGGTAAATAACCTACGCTATAATTAGTAACGTCGTATTTAGCTACGCCAGCAACTACTGTTCCTTCATACGTCGGCAATGCTGTTGAACTATTCCATGCCGTTGCGCCTGAAGTCACTGGAGTTGCACCAGATGGGAATCCACCAGCACGAATTGCGCTTGCTGATCCACCAGTTCCAAACGTGCCAACAACTATGTTATTTTCATTGACTGTAGAAGTATCTGCTGTATTAATTGTTAGCACCGTTGCGCCTGGGCTCGCTGTAGCTGATCCAACCGAATAACTATTGTTAACCGATATGCTTGGGCCGCTTGAACTTAATCCTGTTGCATTTACCGTATTAGCAGTTGTTGAATACGATGCGCTACCTGACACTACATACAAATTCTGCGCTAATGGTGTAGTAACACCAGCTGCCGTGTATGTTACCGATGCTGGAGTTTGGAATTGACCACCTGCACTACCTGTTAAGAACGTATCAGTTGCTGGATACAAATCTCCACTTAGCTTATTTGCAGTTCCGCTAGCTGTAAACACCGTCGAACTTGTATAATGAGCAATCGAACTACTGTTTGCAGTAACTACAGTCGTTGGCGTAAATGTCGCAACGGTAACAACTGGAGTTCCCGGAGCACTGGCATCAAAATACCAGACTGGCGTATTTGTAGTTCCAGCCGCTGTATCAGTTAAATAGACTTCATTCCATCCTGCAGGAACGGTGCCAGATGCCGATGCATCAAAACTATTCCAGAACAAAAGGGCTCTGCCATCTATTGTGCCATAGTCAACGTTATTGCTAATAACTAAGTTGCCGTAAGTGCCATTATTAGTTAATGACGGAACCATCGTATGAGTTCCAGCAACGACACCGTCTAACATAACTGACACATTGCCTGATTCGCCTGGACCAACATTAGTAAATGTGTTAGTTGAATAGCTTGACGAACGGCTAAATGCTGATACGGTTGATCCTGCTGCTAATTGTTTGCTTCCAGTTGTCGTATTATTAACCTGGGTAAACGCTGTCATGCGCAATCCGCTTGAAAGTCCAGATATTGCCAATGAACCATTTGGAAATGCTGGAGGAGCCGGTGGCACTAACTTTCCTAAAACAACATTTAGATCATCGATTGCATCTGTGACCGCGGTCGTTGTGCTGAATGTATTGACAGCCAAATTAGCACCTGTTAAAGAACTATGCAATGGAGTGCCAAGGGGAACAATGTTTCCAACTACTGCTGCACTAACTGGTTGTAAACTAATAACCCCTGCACCATTAGTCGTCATCACTGATCCGGCTGCGGCATCAACTTGTGGCATAGTCAATGCACCAATAACTACTGATGCTCCGCTGATGTCCACGTTACCAACCGACGTAATACTGTTACCGCCAACCGTTATATTGCCCATGGTAGTCGTTTGGGAAACAACAACATTACCACCAACATTAACGTTCATGCCAACACCAACACCACCAGCAACAATTAAAGCCCCATTAGTTGGCGCTGTGCTTTGTGTAGTATTAGTAATATCAGTTATGCCAGCTAGTGTAGCTGTTGAATTCGCTACAAATGCGCCGCTAGCTGTTAATGTAGTAGCACTTACTGAAGCGCCACTAATTGCACCACCAGTAACTTGAGCATTAGCAGTTGACATGCTAGTAAACGACCCAGTTGACCCACTGATTGGTGTTGAAGTTATCGCACCACCAGTAACTTGAGCATTAGCAGTTGACATGCTAGTAAACGACCCAGTTGACCCACTGATTGGTGTTGAAGTTATCGCACCACCAGTAACTTGAGCATTAGAAGTTGACATGCTAGTAAATGTGCCAGCTGCTGGTGTTACACCACCAATTACCGTTCCATTAATTGTGCCACCCGTAATATTAACATTGCTACTAGCGATATTTCCACTAAAAGTACTACCTGAACCAGAAATTATTAAATTTGAAACAATTGTCGACCCGCCACTTGGCGTAATCATTAAATTGCCGCCACTTGAACTAATTGTAGAACTGCCAACATTAATGTTGGCAGTATAGATATCAGCTAACTGATATGATACATTACCAAATGTTAATGTGTTATTTGCATTAGGGATAACATTTGACGAAACAACAATGTCACCGCTAGCCGAACCAAGAATTAAATCACCACCAATAGTGCTAATAGTGTCACCGACCATTGTTAAATTAGCGATTGCGGCCGTAGTGGCAGTTGCATTGCCTACTGCTAAGTTAGCAAACCCACTGTTATTGATTGATCCTAATGTTCCACCAGTTTCTGTGGTATAGATACCTTCAAATCTTTTACTAGATTCGTTCCATATCCAAGCCGTATTAATTGGGTTTAAATTACGGTTAACTACAATACCAATATCATATAACGGCGTTCCAACATAGCCATTATTGAATACGATTAATGGGTCATTTACATATGTGTTAGTACTTGAAATCGTAGTCGATTCCCCAACAACTGCTAAATTTCCCTGAATTGTGACATTGCTATTAAGTGTCAAATTTGCATTAAACAAAGAACCAACTAAGGTCCCCGGGGCAATCTTTGCATAAGTAATAGTCTGGTCAAAGATTTGATTATTTTGTATACGAGTAACTGCCATAATTCAGGCTCCTTATCATGTAATTATTTATCAAAAAATGTGTTTTTCACATTTCTCATGCGTTTTATATTCAGCGTACTTAATTATGAACCAAAATATATGGCTTGAATTGTTAGTATGCTTCCTGCTCTCGAACTTGTGGCTGTTACCACACATTGACCACTAACTATGCTCGATGCATATGTAATACTCACTGGAGTTACTCCAGTATTTGTATTTATAGTCATAGTGTTGGTAATTATAATAGCAGTACCGTTCTGTACGACTATTACCTCAGCGTATTGCGAGTGCCCATCAGCTGTGCTAACTGAAATAAGATATTTGGCCGATCTATAGACCAAAGAGGGGAATGAATCTATTTGTGTTGCGATTGTTCCTACTGTTATTTTATTTTGATTTACTGTCAATGACGACGGTAATTCAGACATTGCTGGAACCGTAGTGCTTAAAAATCTAATATCAATTGTATCTGTAGCTAGCGGAATTTCAACAAATGTTATTGTTGTTCCAGAAACTGTATATGCAACATTCGGGACTTGTACAACCCCATTTGTCGCTACCATTACTCCAACGGTTGTGGCCGGTTGAATTAGAGTGAATGAATTATGCACTCCGTCACCGACAATTTGCTGATCTGTGATTATTGCTTGATCACTAACCCATACCGTCCCATTATAAACTTCAACTACACCAGCAGTTGTGTTATATCTTATATCACCGAGAACAGGAATTGCTGGGCGTTGAGCTGACGTTCCAACCGGTAAAGTTAAGGCAGTCGTAGAATTAATTGTTACGACATTACCTAGATTTGGCTTTAAAATAATATCGCCCGATGACGAAATTGTATTACTTGAAAAGGTTATCTCGCCCGTAGTTACCGAAGTATTTGTAATCGACGCCATTAAATTGCCGTCGACCGTTATACTAACTAAACCAGGGCCGGCTATATTACTAACAACTACACTACTAGCTCCGCCATGAATCGAATTAACTGAAATTGCGCCAACCGCAGTAGAAACTGAATTTAACACATATTGAACCGAAGCTGCCGATGCTGGTGAATTAGGGTATCCAATGTTAGTTAATTCAGACCCACCAAAACTAATATTTGATAGCGAGGATATAACATTTCCATTGATTAATATATTTCCAGCTAATAAACTACCATTAACAGTGAATGTGTCAGAGCAAATTGCCGCATTTGTATTAATTGCAGCTCGGGAATTAGCAAAATTTAATGATAATAATGGAACTGCATTTGAAACAAATTCCAAATCAACGCCTTGCCTATCGAGTGTGCTTGATAATGTCGCTCCAAGTATTTTATTAATAGACACGAATTATCCTCACTGTAACATCGAAGTATTATTTATATTTTCAAGCACAATGACCTCTAATCCAGAACTCGGCGCACTTGAAAAGGTTATTGTATTCCCACTCACTGCATAAGCATTGCCTGGGTCTTGAAATATAGAACCAACAAAAACTAGCATTTCTGTTTCTTGACCGGCATTGTAGTTATATGTAAGTCCGAAATTTGATGTTATTCCGTCACCTAAATACCAATCTTTCTTAATAGCCACATTACTAACAAACGCCGTTCCATGCCAGGCTCCCAAATAATAAACTTCCATATTCATCGAAGTTGTATTAAACCGAATTTGGCCCTCTTGCGGAACCATTGGGCCAACAGTACTTGACCCTAGAGGCAATTGAATTGCATAGCTACCAGCCTCTAATGCATAATTTTTAATAAATCTACCCATGTTATATGCTCATATATGACAAGGTGACCGATAATCCAGCGACCGTTGTCCCAACTACCAAACTATCCCCTGCTGAAAGAAGTAATTTTTCCGTGTCAATGACATATGTGTCAGTTGCCGTTATCAGAACAGAGTTATAAATCATATTAGTTAATGATGCTACCGATCCACTTGGAACCGCGTATAACGTGAAATTTATGGTTGATGTGTTACTTGTATTGCAAAAATACATCGTCGTAACAACAGAATTGCCAGCACTCGTGTATACAGTTGTATTTCCCGTTGTTAATGCCGTGCTCTGTATTGCCATTTAATGTATCCTTAAAATATCAACGAAAAAATAATGGCTCGTTGCGCCGTAATAAGTTCTTGGTCAGTAACAACATTATTAGTTACATAAACACCAGTATCGCCATTTCCCACCGCACCGCCATATATTAGACTAGAGTTAGCTATTGCTGTTGGCGGCGCAACTTCAACTAATTGCACTGGAGCCGTTACTTCTAAATTAACGGAGGGTGATACTACGACATTCGTTCCCACGTTAGAAGTAATACTAAAATTATTAGTCGTAAGGTTTCCACCAAGACTAGGTGCATGGTCATCCGAAACCTTAGTCATTGCAATTGAACCGTTCAATGACGTTGAAATGTTTACAAAATGTGTTCCATCTTGGGTTAATGTCCATAAGCCAAGCGTTTCATTCCAAAGAATTGAAACATTTGGGCGAAGTCCACGGTCAACTATTATACCTGAAATAGTTTTTGTGACCCCATTGCCAATTTCGCCGGAATTTAACGTTATTGTATTGTCTGTTACTTCAGTATCAAACGAATTAATAGTTGTATGTTGCCCACTTACTATTAAATTTCCATTAATAGTGAATACTGCATTATCGGATGTTGAATCTCCAATAGTAACAGATGCCGGGACGCCAGGTATTCCCGTAATAATATATGGAGCCGAAATTTTCTTTACTATTTGTGGAGTTTGGGCCATTTATTTTTCCAGTAACTATGTATTTAGTGAAGTGTATATTTCTTTTATATACACTTCACGAGTCACCAATTAGCCTTGTCTCAATACTGCTTGTATTGCATTACCGGCGGTAATAGTCCAGGAATACCGATTTCCTGCCCAATCATAAACCCAATGATTAGTAATTTTTCTAACGTAAAACGTAACCAGACTAGGCAATGTTGCCACCATCGACATCTGACCAACTGCGCATAGTGCCGGTGCTGCATTTACGAAAGAACAAATTGCTTCGGCACCAGCTGCCGTTTCTACGTGAAATTTACGCGAACCTTTTTGCTGAATTAAACCCACTGCAACATTTGCTGTTCCTGACAAATTTGCATAAGCAATTAATTGTGTTACAGACCCGTTAATCGGACCAGCATATTTCTTAACATTGATTGGACGTCCCATTTTATTTCTCCTATGATTGTTCTAGAATCTACGTGATTTGGGTTTCACATAACGAACATAGTATTTAGTAATCTGGCAAAGTTTATGGAAGTATGTATAAAATCTTAACATCTTGCCTATTTTTAACAGGAGCGAGATACGAAAACCCAATGGCAGTTGGATTTTCTTGTATAGCATATATCACAACACTAACACTTGGTAATTGCCGTGGTGGAGTAACTTGCCCTGTGAAAACAAGAGTTGACCAATAGCCTGTCATTTTAGATAAAGATTTGCCTAATAATTTTCTATAAAAATCATCGCGCAATTCATTGTCGCAGCAATAGTCTATGGGCAACGGCACCAAGCCATTTGATAATACCGCTATTTTACCGTAATAAATGTCCTGAACTTCATTTACCGTAATATTTGATAATAATGTATTTTTACTAACAATAATCGCAACTGGATCCGAAAACGTATTATGTTGCATAAGTATACATAGTAAAACAATACAAAGGCTTTTCATTTTCATATTATATCCATTCAGTAATTGTATTTATTAACAAATTAATATATACTTGTCAGCACATACAATTTGAATGGTATGTAAATAAAACAACATCAAAAATCATCGTCAAATGACACTCCGCTATCATCGCGAACGATTACCCCTACTTTGTATTGATTATTATCTTGCTCTTGGGGAGCGGCTTGTGATTTGCCAATATTAATCCAATCTTCAATATGTGGCATAGGATTATGCCGTGGGAATTTATAATCTCCAGATAAATCTAAAAATTTATGTACTGGTGCTGCATTGAATAGAACCCAAGATTTTACAATACTTGAATTAGTTCCAACCAATTCTCTACCGTCGCTAAAAAGATAATCAGTCCATTCTAATTCACTTGAAATCACTTCATCAAATAATTCCTGAATCTTTGGTTTGAGGCGTTCATATGCCGCTTTGCCACGTGGCGTTTGCAACTCAACCCGCAATACTTCTTTATCTAATTCAACGTGAACTTCCAACTCGTCTTGTGCTATTTTTTGAACCGCTTTGCCAATACTTTGAAAAAGCCCAGTACTGCATATTGTAAAGGTAATCGCAAAACTAGCCATAAATTGTATACGCTCAAGCATAAACAGACCCACAATAGCCATAAATAGCGAATCATATGCTTCGTCCGGAGTAATTTGTCCTAAGGCATATTTGTGAGAATCGCGATATACATTATCAAATACTGTTTTAATAGCTGTTAACCGAGAAAGACTTTCTTTCACTTCTAATATATTGCCTAAAACTTCTTCAGGGTTATCAAAACTCATGCGTACTATTTCTGAATAAGTGCTAGCATGCACTACTTCGTTATCAGAAATTCTTTGCCATGCAGCCCAAAGAGAACTATCGGTAATAAAAGGAGCAAGAACGGGAGCAATATTCCTTGATGCAACACTATCTGCTTCCCATTGCCAAGCAAGTGTTCTAATCATCATATCATACACTGACTTTTGGCAATTCTTAAAATCTAAATTGCACTGGGAATAATCAAATTCATCCTCACTCCAATCTAATGATTTCATTTGTTTATAAATAGACCAAATCTTTGGAAAAGGTTTATTTACTGTATCAAACAGACCAGGGTCGAAGCCCATAAATAGAGTATTACTGCCATATTGTGATGCTTTTTTATTAACATTAAAAACCTTAGTCATTATTACCTCGTTATGTATTTTTATTACAGAGTGCAACTTCCGCCTGAACAACCACGCTCATCTTCAATATCTTCAACCACCGAATCAGGCAAACTATGTATTGCTTTTTCACTATTAGGCAAGCTATGTATTGCTTTTTCGCCCACTGTTAAATCAACGCCGACACTTGTCAAACTATTGACATAATACCGACTTTTCATACCGAATTTTACCATATCTAAATAATCACGTATCATATCTGTACTAGATACCTTTTGATCTCCCTGAACTTTTACGAATAGATCAGCACTAATAGCTTGGTCTGTCCATTTTTGCAAAATTGAATACACTTTAATCATATCAGTGGTGCTAATATCCCATGCTAATTGATACTTATGTTTTAACTTAGTTCCGTCGGGTGCAGCCCAATGATTAACCATAGTGTCATTGGTTTTCATCAGATTAAATTCGCGAATTGGATAAGTCCCATTTGTAGTTCCACTGGAAATAGTGCTTGACTCTCCTGGAGCATGCGCGACCAAGACTGAATTTCTTATTCCTCCGTTTTTAATTATTTCTCTACGAAGAAGTTCCCAATCCCTCTTATTCTCAACTTTGACTATATCATCGACTCGTTTTTCATATGTATCGATTGGTAGCCATCCATCTGGCCACTTGGTTTTATTAATCCAAGCTGCATTTCCTAATTCTTTACCTAAACGCAAACTAGCATTTAATACATGCCAATAATGTGTTTCGGCTAGCTCGTGAATAAAAACTCGACCGTCGTCGGTATCGTATTTTTTATCTTTTTTTGCCATTAAATGCGCTAAACCAAGTATGCCCACACCAGCACTAAGCCTAGATTTCGCTGTGTGCGACAAATTCGGAAACACATAATCCGATTTATGAATACATTTATCTATCATTTTCAAACAATAATATGCAACATCTGCATATTGCTCATCAGATTCTATATTACCAACGACAATTCCTGCTAGGCTACATAGCCCGATTTCACCATCACCTTCTTCATACTCCGCTTTATATAAATCCTTTACACTTGTATATCCTTTAACTGGCAATGCAATCTCTTGGCACAAATTAGATGAATATATTTTGTCCTTAAAAGGAGTGTGTTGGTTAATTGTATCAAATTGATGCAAGTAATGCACTCCGGTTTCATAACTCTGCGTGAGAGCCCCTAATAATAATTCTCTGGCGTTTAATACTGTTCTTTGTTTTTCTGAATCGCTAATATATTTGTTATATAATGTTTCAAACAAAGTTGCATCTTTATCATATTGCGCTTCATATAAATCTGGTGCATCTGCATAAGAGAATAAACTAATTTCTTCATTTCTAGCAACTTTTCTGGCAAAAAACTTGTTTGACCCAAAACTATAATGGCATCCACTAATTTTCTTAGTCAACGGTGTCATTGGGTGTCTGAGCTTTTGAATTACTTCAACTTCAGGGTCAAATGCCGTGTAATGCACTGTCGACGCGCCACCTCTTCCATTTTGCAAATTAGCTTGAATAGCGCCTACCATCGCCCTATAATAGGGCAACTTTCCTTGATGCTGTATTACGCCATGTCTGACAGAATCACCCAAAGATCTTGTTTTTATGTGTGTTCCTATCCCAGCACTCATGCATGTCATCATATAAGCTATATGATCACCCGCCGCTAGACTTGCCGAAGAGTCGTTTGTGGTATACACACAACAAGACGCATACCCATTTAATTTAGTTCCCAAATTTACAAAATTTGGTGTGGGGCAATTAATTCTATTATAGCTGAAATGATCATACCACGACTTAACGTGCACTAATTTTTCTGCTGGCAATTCGTCGGCGGCCAATGCCATTGCCATTCTCATATAAACAAACTGCGGAGTTTCATATTCTTTCCCTGTCAGCTTGTTTCGTATAGCATACTTAAACCTCAATTGATGCAATTGGTAGTGCGGATATTTTAGATCTCTCTTATGATCTATAATTTTTTCAATCGCTGCATATTCTTCGCCGGAATAATTCAAATTTATCATTAGCCCGGCTTCTTCTAATTCTTTATGCAACTCTTGAACTGTAGGTCTATTGCAATCATAGATTATACGGTCGAGCAGATAAGTATACAGTCTGCCCGCCATTCTATTATATTCCCATGTTTTTTTATTAAGGCATGTTTTTATTAAAGTTTCTTGAAGATAGCGACTATCACACTCTTCGGGACAATTATTAACAGCTTCAATAACTACAGACGACCAATCTACATGTGCGCCTAGTGTTTTTGATGCCCATACTCCCCATCCATTTACTTTTGCGGGTGAGAAGTCTTCAACGCTTTTATTACGTTTAACGACTCGCTTAATCATTGGTAATTTCCTAATAGACTTTTATGTTCTCATGCATATCAATTTGCTTTGTATTTAGCCTTTATTTTAGGTACGTTTTTCTTTATGGGTATGTTGAACAACCTTAGTTAATGCCACAACTAAATACACATACAGGAGAAAGTAATGAGATCAAAAGAATTTATTAATGAAATGCACGATTGGCATAAAGCCGCGGCTCCTGGGTTAAAGTCTCTGACCAATATCGGTCAATACTATGAAATTTATCGTTTCGGCCTAATTTTAGCTGCACTTGGGCAAAACAAAGACCCCGTAACAGGATCATTTCGAGGCGATTCTGAAGATAACCCAACTACATTAAGTTACACCGACGTTGAAGAAAAAATGATAATGGATGCATTAAAAAAAATGGGAGCGTCCTATACCCAACTAACTGGTAGAGCTAGTGCTGAACCGCATGATACTAACACTGTTAGCCCACTCACACCAAAAGGACCGGTTAAGAGAAAAAATAAATGAGAGCATATAAATTCCTGTTTGAAGATATTTGGAGCGACGTGGTCGCTAATTGGGTCAATACTGGCATTGATTTGCTAACTGTTAAAAATAATGTCAATAAATTCAAGCAATTGAAAAATAAAAATCTGATCGGTGGAATTGAAAAAGACATTCAATATTGGAAAAATAAACCATTTGACCAATTTGTTTCTTTCATTGATGCCAATGCAGCTAAACTTGATGCTACAAAAGGCGCAAAACGAGCAAAGATCAAGGCGTCAACCGATGAAATTGTCCTTGACGGCACACCCGATTGGCTGGTGGTCATCCCGTTAACTACTAAGGCTTCGCAAAAACTTGGCACTGGCACAAATTGGTGCACATCAACTAGATCTGAAAACAATGCGTTTGATAAGTTCACGTTAGATAATTCAACGTCCTTGATTTACATAATCAGTAAAACAACCGATGAAAAATATGCTATTCGTTTTGAAAATGAATCCGGAGAAATTGTTGAATGCCGAAATAAAAACAATTCTGGCATTGGGTCTGAATTTCAAGTATTTACTGGATTTACACCTCAACGACTGATTACTCAATGCATGGCCAATAAAAAATGGCAAGAATTTATTGGAACAATCAAACAAAGAAAAATGGAAAAAGCATTACAAAGCCCCTATGCGGCATACAACTACGCAACAGATGTAATCAAAGGGCGGTTTCCTGAAGGCGAAAAATTGTTTGCTAGTGATCCATTTTGGGCATACAAATACGCAAAAGATGTCATGCAAGGTCGGTGGCCCGAAGTTGAAAACTTGATTGCTAGTGATCCAAAATGGGCATACTACTATGCAGTATATGTCATAAAAGGACGTTGGCCTGAAGCCGAAAAAGCGATTGCTATTGAGCCAAATTGGTGGGCGCCTGCATACAAAAAATTCCTCCAATCAATAGGTGAAAAATGAGAGCATATGAATTTCTGTTTGAAGATATTTGGAGCGATGTGGTCGCTAATTGGGTCAGTACAGGAATTGAACTACTAACTGTCGAAAACAATGTCAATAAATTCAAGCAATTAAAAAACAAAAACTTGATAACTGGAACAGAAAAAGACATTCAGTTTTGGAAAAATAAACCATTTGATCAATTTGTTTCTTTTATTGATGCCAATGCAGCTAAACTCGATGCAACAAAAGGTGCAAAGCGAGCAAAGATCAAGACATCAACAGATGAAATAGTTCTGAAAGACACGGAAAAATGGTTAGTAGTTGTGCCATTATCCATGACCGCTTCACAAAAACTCGGAAGTGGCACAAATTGGTGCACATCAACTAGATCTGAAAACAACAGATTTGACCAGTACACATTAGATGATTTAACGTCCTTGATTTACATAATCAGTAAAACAACTGATGAAAAATATGCTATTCGTTTTGAAAATAAAACTGGCAAAGTAGTTGAATGCCGTGATAAAAACAATTCCTCTATAGTGTATGAATTTCAAGAAGTCACAGGTTTTAGTGAATCACAACTAGTAAATCAATGCATGTCCAATAAAAAATGGCAGGAATTTACTAGATCGATCGAACAAAGAAGAATAGAAAAAATACTTGAGGGCGGAGCCGAAAATGTATATTCGTACGCAAAATATGCTATACAAGGGCGTTTTCCCGAAGGAGAATCAGTGATTGCCAGTGATCCTAAATGGGCAGTATACTACGCAAGCGATGTTATACAAGGGCGTTTTCCGGAAGCTGAAACCATAATTGCCAGTGATCCTAAATGGGCATATTATTACGCAAGCGATGTTATACAAGGGCGTTGGCCTGAAGCTGAAACCATAATTGCCAGTGATCCTAAATGGGCATATTATTACGCAAGCGATGTTATACAAGGGCGTTGGCCTGAAGGTGAAAAAGCGATTGCTAGTAATCCTTCATTGGCATACGAATATGCAAAAAATGTCATAAAAGGTAGGTTTCCTGAAGGCGAAGAAGAAATCACAAGATACCCTATATGGGCGACTCATTACAAAGAATTCCTCAAGTCAATAGGCGAAGAATAATTCCCTGAAAAATTAAATTTAGTATAAATACAATACTTACTTAGGAGTTAACTTAGAATGAGAGCATATGAATTTCTGTTTGAAGATATTTGGAGCGACGTTGTTGATAATTGGGTTAACTCAGGCCTGAGTTAACCCAATTGGGTTAACTCAGGCATTGACCTACTATCTATTCAAAATAGTGTCAATAGATTCAAGCAATTAAAAAACAAAAACATGTTATCGGGCAATGAAAAAGACATTCAGTTTTGGAAAAATAAACCATTTGATCAATTTGTTTCTTTCATTAATGCTAATGCTAATGCTTCTAAAATGTACGAAACAACAGGAGAAACAGCGGCCGATAAGCAACAACTAATAAATAAAATTATTCAACAAGGCGATCCAGTTGCGGCATTCAATAGTGTAATAACTCAGTTTCGAGCCCGAGTGGTTGAATTAGAACCGTTAATCGCCAAAGACCCTGAATGCGCATACGAATATGCAAAAAATGTCATAAAAGGCAGGTTTCCTGCAGGCGAAAAAGTGATTGCTAGTAATCCTAAATGCGCATACTTATACGCAAAATATGTCATACAACAGCGGTGGCCCGAAGGCGAAAAAGCGATTGCTAGTGACCCTAAATGCACCAAAGACTATAAAGAATTCCTCAAGTCAATAGACGATCGTTTGATATCTAAAATGCTCAGGTAATAGTCATTAAATCTTAGTATGCAGCTATACTAGCCACAAGTATGTTATTAAATATTTTAGAAATCACGCTTAATTAAAAATTTGTATTATTAGAAAGAAATAAAAGCCTCAATTAAGAGGCTTTTATTATGCATAACTTCTATTAATAGAAGGATAGGTTCTGAATTGCTACTGAGCCTAGATAATCCCCAGCATTGCCAAGAGACGATCCAGTGTTGCTTAGTTCTACATATCCATACCTGGTTAAAAATCCAACTACTGGTTCGAATGTATTCGGATCCAAAACAACACCGCTGCTCATCAATGGGATATACGGGCAATAAAATGCCGCTGCATCGGATTCACTTGGTCCCTTAAAACCAACAAGAACGGGAGTTGAATCGTTTGCATAAGTATTCACATAAATCTTCATAGCGTTGTTCAAGGTTCCAACAAACTTCGTATTAGTTGGAGCTTCAAACGTTCCTTCAGTAGTGCGTGCAAAAGCAGAAGTAGTAGCTGACTGAAGAACCGTCAATGCTGCTGACGACACAACTGCCCAGTTACCTGCTCCACGACGTGTACGCTGTGCAATGTTGTTAGCAACACGGTTGATCAAAACTGCCAATGCAGCATGTTCATCGCCAACAAAAGTGGCCGTACCACTTACATTGGACTGATCGTAAGTTGCTTCGATAGAAGACAGCGAACCCAGCGAACCCAAGATTTCTTGGTCAATTTCAACCGTGATTTCTTGTGCTAATACAGCCATGATTTCTGTTTCTAAATCGAGCTGATGCATTGCTTGCGCATCTTGAGCTGCTTCAAACGTCCAACGTGCACTAAGTTTGCGCGTTTTGGCTTCAACAACTTGTTTCAAGAGTTGCACGTTAACTCTGCGGCCTGCAATACCTTCAAGAGACGCGGTTGAATCAGCGCGTCCAGTTGCGGAATTGCCCGAATATGCAGTTGCAATCTTGAACGGGCTCAATGCTTCATCACCAGGATTGGTGCTTGTTGCGGTTGGGCTAGTATCAGTCATTTGATCTGCATATCTTACGCGAAGCGTATGAATCTGCGATACCGGACCAGTCATCGCTTGCACACCAACAATTTCATTAGCGATAACTGTTGGCATAACACGTCGAATCACCGGAAGAATAACGCGGTTCAGTGTAGCGATATTCGCGGCTTGAGTTCCGCCACTAGTGGCATTTTCATTCAAGCATTTGCGAGTGTTTTCTAAAATAATTGCCATTGAAGTACGACGTGATCCCTGCAACCCTTCTAACAAGGCATCTTTCGTTTCACCCCAACGACTTTCCAATAAGGCTTGTGTCATTTTTTTCTCCTAAAATTTACGTTAGCCCTGCTAGGCGCTTCATGGTAACGATATTGTCTGCGTTATCATTATTGGCACCCGTTGCAGCTTTATCACCCGTCGTCTCAGAAAGTTTAGTTGCCTCGGTCAAAGCAATCTTTGAGGATTGACTTGGCTTTTGACTACCTTGATTCAAAACCGCCGGTAGATACTTTTCGTATACAGAACGCAATTTAGGCGTTTGTACACTTTCCAAAAGGTCGCTCATAATCGATGCTTTTTCTTTACCTAACGGATTAAGTAACTCAGCAAGTACTGCCTTACGTTCGACACTCTCTTTAAGAACTTTAAGTTCTTTTTCTTTTGTTTCAAAAAGTTTCGACGTATCATTAATAATACGCGTCGACTCTTGAATTTGACGATTCTTTGCTTTCAATAATGAACGTAGTTTTGCCATCTCTTTGTTTTCATTAAGATGAGTAATACTAAATTCACTAGCAAAAGCTTCAAAAAGTCTTCTTCCAAACATATTTTCCCGAGCTGCCTGAATATCTTCCTTCAGATCGGTGATTTCAGTCTTTAAACTTTTAGTAACAGCTTCATGAACTAATACGGAACTATTTTTAATAAAATTCTTTTGCATTTCATTCATTTTTTGTTTTGCAGTTGCAATTAAATTGACTTTTGTTTCAATTAGCGAGTTTCTATCTTTAGAAAATGAACCAATTTCTTCTGATAGTTGCTTCATAACGAACGTTTCAAGGAACGATAAACTTTCAGTGTATTTTGTCCTATCTTTAGAAAATGAACCAATTTCTTCCGATAGTTGCTTCATAACAAAGCCTTCGAGTCTTGAAATCCCTTCATCGTATTGTTTACGTTCATGCCTAAAATCTTTTATTTCTTTTGCTAACTGATGAGTCATGAATTCAGTTATTTTAGACACCTTTTCGCTAATATCTTTGCGCATTTTTTGCTTATTTTCAATTCTGTCAACCGCAGCCTTTTGTAGTTCTTCTCTCATTTCACGTATTTCATCATTGAGAGATTCTGTTACCATTTTGTCTAAAGCCGAAACCATAACACTTTTGTCGTGTTCATAGCGGTTAGCGAATTCCTCGCGAAGCTCATCACGGATTGCATTTCGCGCTTCAATTAACTGAGCGTCCCATGCCTCACTGATTGCTAACCGAGTTTCTTCGTTAACGATGCCACTTTCTAACATTGGTCCGATGGCTCCTAACATAATTACACTCCTAAATTTAAACTCAATTGCCGAAACAATTAACCCGCCGAGTTCACCGGGATTTGGCAGTTATCTGCTGAATTATTTTAATCTTAGGTCTTTAATAACCTTAGACACTTCTCTAATTAATTGTTTTTGTGCTACTTTAGATGGGTCTAGCGACAAATCTAAAATTTTATCCCCTAATTGCATATTCTTTATGCTTTCGTATACAGCTACAGGATACGCATTTGGAGCACTTGGAGAAGCTACTATATCAATAGTGATAATTTCAAAATCACTTACTTTTCCCGTTGCTTCGTCTACATTACCTGATCCACGACTTGAAACGCCTAATTTCACTCCACTTTCAAGTAAAACCTTTATGATATTACCTAGTGGCGTTGGCAGTATTTTTAGTGTACCAATACCGTTTGCCCCTTCCATGTCAATATTTGTTATAACATGGCTAACTCTATCTAAATTTATGTTTAACCCTGACGGGTGATCACATTCACCTAAAGGTGCATGATCATTTCGAATTAACTCTTGTATAGTTTTAACAGCTTTCTTAATCTCATATGAGGGGTATATTCTTCCATTGTGATTTTTTACATCGCCCTGAATAAATAACCCCTTCATCTTTAAGCTCTTGCCAGTTGGGCTTGCCTCATCTGCAATTGATTCAATTACTGTTGAACTAGAGACGGGCGTAATATATTCTTGCAAGAATTTTCTACTCATTTCAATCCCTTTATGATTAACACATTTGATACCATAGTAAGACAACGAATTAAGGCAACGACAAATCGTACCTTAATTCTTGCCATAATTTCTACTATCATATCAAGCATAAATTAACGCTTCTTTTTACTTTCAATTACTGCACGACTATTCACACTAGGGCCCTCAGCTGTTTTAGCACTGGCTCTTGTTTTATAGCCTTTAGTATTTGCACCTGGGACATTTTGGAAACTTCCTGCACCTGCAACTGTGGTTTGTCCTTTAGTTACATAATTATCGGGCTTTTTCGGTGACGTTCCATCTGGATCTGATTCTTCCCCACCGCGCGCGATGTTTGCAGTAGTGCCACCCATGTCATTTGGGCCAGCTACAGACGATTTCGTATTAACCTTAAACTTCTTACCACCGTTACCAACCGGCTCGCCTTCTGCATTGTTGAACATATTTACTTTTTCAACATATTCGCGCATTAGATCAGCTGGGCTTTTTCCTTTAACTGTAGCTTTGCGTTTTCCTTTAGATTCATGCACCATGTCATCTTCAAGTGTGTCCTCATCGGCGTCAAGATTAAGTTCATCATCGACCAAGTCGTCTTCATCCATGTCAATATCATCTTCGTCATCGGCCAAGTCGTCTTCATCCATGTCAATATCATCTTCGTCATCGGCCAAGTCGTCTTCATCCATGTCAAGGTCTTCATCGTCCTCAGCATCCAAAACTAACTTATCAAATTCAGCTTTAAGCGCATCCAAATCATCTTCGAGATCCATAACTCTATCTTCAAGATCTTCTTCATCACCTGCATCCTCGATATCTTCCACATCATCGTCAATACCAAGTTCATCGCTATCAATTTCGTTTTCGTCGTCTTCAAGCTCGTCGGCCATATTGTCAATCATATCGTCGGCTTGCAGCTCTTCATAAATATTTCGGCTTTGTTCAACAACTATATCATGAAATAACGCCTTAGCGCGTTTATGATCTTCATTTAGAACGTACTCAATTAGTTTTTCAAATTTATTCATTTTTTTATCCCTTAGTTAAATTTTAATAAAGCAACAAGCAAACTTATATACTTATTTACAACACCAAACAAAAAACTGCTAATTATGAGCATTTTTCGTGCAATTTCAGTAAAATTATCCGAAACCTGTACTTGGCGGGCTTTGTGGCGAATAAATCTTACTTAACTTTTCAACTTGTTTTTCGAACTCTAATCGCCGTACATCATTTATTATTCTTAACTTGTTCAATTGATCTAGCGTAAGTCTAGTTTTTCGTGTATCATTTAACTTTAAAGCCGACTGATCGTCTGTATCCGTGACATATCCTTCCGGGTCTGTTTTAATTATGTCGTTTTCTGTCACGAAACAGAGTGTTGCATTAGATTTGTCAGATAACGTGACTCCAGTAGAAATGATAATAGACCTTAATTCTCTATTGGCGTTCTCATAAATAACTGCTTCCATGTGTGAGCCCAAATCAATAATTTCACCAGTAGTTTCCCCGATGGGCTTTTTTTGGTATGATACTACTAACCCTTTTGGTATCCTACCGATTTTATTATTTTCGCTCATATTAAGTTTCTTCATAAATTTATTTAGCCATAAAGTTAAATTACTACGTCATATTGCCGCCGGCGGCGTATTTTGTGCGGGAGGAGCTTCAGTACCAGGTATATTCGTGTTTGCAGGCGCAGAAGGAGGAGCGAAATCTTGATCACCCTGATACGGCGATTCCATATCCATATCGCCTTCTTCACCAGCATCAAACGCATTCATATCTGTGGACATACCACCTGGCGTTATCCCAACACTTCGCAAATTTGGTTCAGGTTGTTCTGCAGTTTCCGATGCCATCTCTTCCTGCACCATATTTTCATTTTGCAGTATTTCATCTTTCGACAGTCCTAAATACCTCTCTAAAATAAACCGTTTCGACAAATAAGGATACGACTCTAATAAAGTAAATGCCTGTATTCTACTCGCATCTATTTCTATTTGCCGGTATTTTGTAAAATTTTGCGGTTCTGTAAAAACCAAATCAAATAACCCATTATCAATATTGATTCCACGAAACCGCATAAACATTTTAAATTCACGATTAAGTGCTTCGCATATATGTGATTGAAGCCGTTTACAATATTGATTAAATCTCCATTCTTGTATCATAGCTGCGCCGACCTTACCATCCGTATATGTATTTGACGCCTCGTCATTTTGTGTTGGTAAATAAGCACTTGGAATTTTTAACCCACGAAATAATTTATTCGAAAAAAACCGTAAATCTGTAATTTCGCCGACATTTGACCCACCAGCCAGTATTTCAACGCTAGATCCACGGCCATCAGCTGAATTATGAACGAATATACCCGAACTTAGTGCGAAATTATGTGATTCACAGGGTGAAGTAACTGTTATATCACCAGTATCAATTACATAATCTAGTAATTGCGTATTAAGTATAGAAATGTCTGCCTGGTCACCAACTGTTTTTGGCTTGCCACCTGGCAGTAAATCTTTTGCTTCTATCTCAGACCCATCATGCATAATGAATTTATGATCAGGTGTACATATAACATACTGCCCATTAGTCAAATTTATCTTTATTACTTCAGCGTTAGTTCTTGTCACTCCTGCCCAAGTAATTTCACCACGATTAATTTCGCGTGTTTTTGGATTAAACGTATATGTCCAATTTGTTTTTCCTTGCTTAAAATCTTCAATTAATTCTGATAATGTCGCATCACACCCATTATCCAATTTGATTTTAGTATCTAATGCCAAACAGTGTGGAAAGAAAAAATCTTCACCAATGCTTAACGGATTATACGAAGCATCCATTTGGTTTGCGCCACTTGACGACTGAGTTGGAATTCTGCGTTGATGCACTTCATTTTTAACACGATCGATAAATGCCATTTGTAAATGCGGCGGCATAGTGCCAACATCAATTTTGAATACTCTTCTCTCAGGTGCACGTTGTATACGATAAATTATTATCGAATCTTCTAATAATTCCTTTTGCTTATATACCTTAAAAACTGATTCAAGCACCGAATTACCAAATGGCCAAAACGGGTCTAACCCTTCATTTAATGAAAGATGTAATACATGCTCTGCATTAATAATTGCTTCTGATTGCAGGTTATTAAATCTCGACCCACTACTTCCGCCAGGCTGGCTAACTAAGGGTGTATATAATCCATTTGGCCCACCAACCCGAGGGGTGTTTAAATATCCATTTGTTGTTCCCACTGCTGTAACACTTAAATTTTGCAAATTTGGATTAATATCTTTAAAAACGTATTGTTCTGGCTTTTTGCCTTCTGACTCATTAACGATGACTTTCATGAGTTTCGACATTTCAGACCAATATAGCTTAAATGTTTCAGGGTCTCTAACAAAAACTTGATCCCCATATTTTATAGTATTGCGAAACAATTTAAACATTCTCTTCCCAAATTCATTTAATTTATACCATTGCGTTAATTGGTCTTTAATAATTTGGATTTCAGAATTTGTTGGTGTATCATGAAATATTATATCGAAAACAGTATTATTTTGGACATTTATCTGAGTTGAAAACTCAGCTAAAATATCTAATGCCGCTGACACGTCACTATCACCGGCCATTTGCTCATATTGGTTGTATCTTTCTATTCTATTTGGGTGACCCGAATATACTTCCGGAAGATGTGATTGGTAATTCGTAAACCCAGGATTGCCAGGTTTACTTGCCGAAGGTGATGACACAGGACTATATTGCCCATCAAAACTCGGTGTCCTAAAATACTTTTTCCATGACATCTTAATGTAACCTCATATTTTAATTCTGATATAAACTATAATTTTACTATGCTGTATTGCGTATTTATTCCATTGAATTTACGCTAAACCTTTTGTTGCTGTAACTTGTTGTTGAGCTTTATGTAGAATATCTCGTGACGTTGTGTTATTTATGTCTAATAATTTCGCAATCTCTTTTAATAACACTGAATGTTTAGATAACTCCCCTTCAATTTTCTTAGTATTAGCTTCAACAAATTTAGTCAATGCTATAGTTTCTTCAGTTTTTTTGTCCTGTTCAGCAGTTTTTTTAGCCTCATCGTTTTGCGAAGTATATGTTAGTGTAGGAACTTGAGTTAATTTAGCTTCTTTTTCTTTCGCCATTCTTTCACGATTTTTAGCTGCCAGTTCTTTGCCTTCAACCGTTTTACTAAATTCTTCCCCTGAGGCTTGCTTTTCGTTTCCTTGAGCCCCAATATTTGACAATGCATGCTGAATTCCAGTATACTTATTGAGTAACATTCCAACACCGGCGCCGCCGGCAATGCCAACTGCACCAATTCCAGCTGTTGCTGCTGTTAAACCCGCCGCTGCACCTAAAAGTCCAGTTGTTAATTCCGGCATACTTGCAGCTAGTGCACTTCCACCTACTTCAGCTCCCGTTTCAACAGTAGAAGCACTCCCGGCAGCTAACGTTGCTCCCCCTTCAGTTACACCTCCTTCCACGACCGGCGCAGCCGTTGAAACCGGCGGAGCTACTGGTTCGACTGGAGGAGCTACTGGCGGAGTTACTGGTTCAGCTGGTGGAGCTACGGGTTCAGCTGGTGGAGCTATTTTGGCAGCTTTTGCTTCCATCATTTTTTTGAAAACAAGCATCGGCGCAACAGTTTGGACCGCCATTAATGCCGCACTACCAAGGGCCGCTGTGGTCGCGGCCGCGACTGGATGCGCTATAATAAATTTGTCGACCCAACCACTAAATTTAGTGAATGCTGATATTCCTATATCAGCTGCCGTTGTTGCAGCATGCGCAAACGTATTAAGAACTGGTTGATATGTTTTAATAATGTCGAGTTGTTTGTTTAATTCTTTTGCATACGCTCCGAGATTATTAGTTACTATTTTTTGTTGTTCGTTCTGTAAATCTATGCCTTTTTGTTCAATTTTTACTAGGCCATGGGTTATCGTGTCGTTTGTATTCTTATTTTCATGCAAATCTGCTTCTGCTTTAGCAAATTTTTGTGGCGTTAGTTGATTAGCCATAACCTGCGATTCAAACAAAGCGCGGGCGCCTTCCGCTGCATTTCCTGATTGGCCCGCAGCTTCCGATAACCCAACCGTTGAGCTAGCTTTCTTAGCTTCTTCTTGTATTTGAGCCGAGTGCATTGTAACTGCTCGAGCACCCGCTAGCATATCCGTTGATCCAGATGTGATTTTGGCCGCTACATCTCGCATTACTGCATTGTTACCACCCGATAGTGCAGCTAGAGTCGCGGCGCCTTTGTTGACGTATCCCCTAAACAACACTAAATCCCTTACCCCTTGTTGTTGAGTTTCGGTCAACCCACTCATCATTTGAGATATTTGCGTTTGGTTGTATCCCAAACCTTGCATCTTATTTTGAAATGCTAACGTTTCATCTGCCTTGGCTTCTTTTTCGGCCATTGCTTTAGCATCTTTACCTGTTAAATTTGATATCAACCTTAAATTTTCAGCATACCGCTGAGTTTCTAATGCAACAGCTTCTGCAGATGGATTTTTGCCCCATCTCGACATGCTAGCCAATACTTTAGCTTGCATGTCGGCTGAATCTTCAAAACTATACCCAAGATTCAATAACGATTGTTGTATTCCTGAATTTTTGACATAGTCACCGACTTCAGATAATTTTTTCGCGGCAGTAGTCATACTCATGGACGACATAGCAAAGGCATCTGAATTGCTTGAAATAGCTTTACTAAAAATCTCTAGTGTAAACCCTGACTTAAATGCTGCATCTCGCATACCGGTCATGCCATTTGCGAACATTACCCCTGCATTTGAGACCGTATGGAAAGTAGATAGTGTCTCTGTAACACCTGCCATCAACATATCTAATGCTGACTTTAACAGTTCAGCCGCCGCATTTGCTGCTTGTGTTGCTACTGCCCCACCAACCGACAGCGCGACCCCAAAGCCTCCCAATAGACCGCCGGCGCCGGCTAAAGAATTACCAAATTTTGAAATCCCAGAAGTTGCCGCTGTAACCATGCCAGTTTCTATATCAATCGTTTTTTTCATTAACGTATTTGCTATAGATATGCCGTTATTCGCAGCCATAAGTTCAGAGACTGTTCCTTTTGCTGCGGATACCATTGATGTTAATGTTGTTGCAAAAGCTACGCCAACCGTATTTTTAATGGTTTGTATTGCTAATTCTTTAGCATATAGCTTCTCAATACCTTCCATTTCCCTGCGGATCTGTTCCTTTATCTCAGGGGAATCAGCCGAAGTTATCGCGTCGCGTCCTAATTCGATAGCATGCTTTAATTCTTTCATTGTTACAGCCCCGTGTTCAGCTGTTCGCTGAACTGCCATGATGGCCTGTAATGCACTATCTGAAGACGCTTTTTCTTTTTTGTGCGAATTTAGTTTAGATTCTAAATACTTGGAAGTGTCAACTTCTGACGCCACCGAACTACTAAGTAAGCTAGCTTTTTCTTTTTCAAGAACTTCGCATAAACTATCAAAATCACTTTCCGCTTTTTTTGCAAATCTATTACTAGAAATTTTTTCAGCTTCGTTTTCTAAAACTTTAGGATGCTTATTATTAATATCAGGGAATTTTTGGATTAAACTGTCAAGAATAGCCGTTTTGTTTAGCTTAAACTCTGACATGTCGGGAGTCTTTACTTTTTCCGTTGGTTTCGACAATGCCGTCTGATACTTAGTCAATTGATTTACTGCATCATTTAACGAATCAGTATTTGTTGTATTCAGTTTGCTATTAACAGAATTAGTCCCAGCCGCCACCGGAATTTGTTTTGGCATCTCCGACATATTTGCACTTAATTTGTTTGCTTTGCTAGCAAACCCTGCAATACTGTCGGTCGCGGTATTTTGTGCTGTTTGATAACGGGACAATGACGCTACTGTATCGTTAATTGATTGAATTTCATTTGTTTTTGACCGTATGCCAGCATTGACTAAATCTATGTTAATTCTAATAGCATCACTTAACTTAGTAAGCTCATGATTCAACTCGGATGAGGTTTTTGCTGTTTTTAATGAAGTTTTTACGAATTCATCAACAAAAGCCGTGTGGGCTTTTGCAAATTCTTCATTTGCAGCTTTCCAACTCTCAACAACTTGTTTGATTTCATCTTCTTCCATCTTATCCTCGTTCCAACTTACTAGTATTTAGCGATGCTAAATAAGTGTGTAGTTAATAAAAATCGAGGATTAAAATGAGCAACCCACTCGCAAGGCATTTTAGACAACCAGCATTATACTTAAAATTAACCAGTAATGGAAAATACTGGGGAGAAGGTAACCTTAATATCCCGGTCACTGGCGAACTACCAATATTGCCAATGACTGCACGGGATGAAATTTTATTAAGAACTCCTGATGCACTAATTAATGGATCAAGCACGGTTGAAGTTATTCAAAGTTGTTGTCCAGATATCGTTAATGCTTGGGCTATGCCAAGTGTCGACGTCGATTCGTTGCTGATAGCTATCAGAATCGCGAGTTATGGCCAATTTATGAGTATAACGGCAGCATGCCCACATTGTGGTGAAGAACATGATTATGATATTGACTTGCAGTCAGTTCTATCTAAACGTGTAATGCCAGATTATGAAACACCAGTGCAAATTTCTAATTCAATTAGTATCAAGCTAAAGCCAATGAGTTATATGCATGTTAGCGAATCAGGCGTTATTAAATTAGAAGAAGAAAAAATGATGCAAGCATTGGCTGACCCAAATGTTCCAGACGAGATACGAAAAACAGAATATGAAAAGCATCTCAAAAAGATTATACAATTGAATTTGGTTTCTCTAGCTAATTGCACCGAATCTATTACGGCCGATGGTGAAGAAGTCACTGACTTTGAATTTATCAAAGAGTATTATTTTAATACAGGGTCGGCAGTTACTAAAAAAATACAAGATATTCTAGAAAAATTTTATAGTGAAATGAAGATTACAGCTGAATTGGCCAAGTGCAACAACGAAACTTGTCAAAAAGAATTCGTTGTTAATGTTGATTTCGATTATTCACATTTTTTCGGCAAAGGCTTTTGAGTCTAGATAAAGATCAACTAATTGCTCTATTTAATAAAAACGAAAACGAAGCAAAAGCCATTAAAGAAGATATTTTAAGAGCATGTTGGCATATGAGAGGCGGAATAACATACGATGACGCTATGCTGTTAAGTACACATGAAAGAAAAATAATAAATAAAATTGTAGAAGGCAATTTTAAAGTCACAAAAGAAAGTGGATTGCCGTATTTTTAGGACATTTGGAGTGTATATGTTTGCAAAATTGAAAAAGTTCATAACAGATTTAGTCACCGAAAATGATAATCAAACTTTTTGTATTGCAAGAATAGGTTTTGTGATTGCTTTATTTTCATTTATTGGATTAGCAGTATATCATATGTATTTGAGTCACACAATAGTATTAACTGAATACTCAAGTGGAATCATGCAAATTCTAAGTGGCGGAGGAGTTATCATAGGAGCTAAAAACATTAGCGGTTCAAAATAAAAAGATTTTATGGTGGGAAAATAGGCGGCGTGGTTAACCGCCTATTTTTTTGATTGAAATATCTCATGCATTTTTAATTAGAATAACATCCGGATATCTCGTGAATTTTTAATGAAATAATAGTCATACCAGTTCATTTACTACTTAGGGTGTTATCTTGGTTGAAGTTATTCATATGATCTAAATATTGATTAATACATTCTGGTTTAGCTACGCTAAACCGATCTGCGTGATATATTCGCTTTCGCTCGCTTCAGCTCATATATCACTTGATCATTTTTAAATATCTAAGCTAAAGTACGATTTATATTTTACTTTATTCATTTATAACCTTAATATAGTAAATATGATTTTGATTGTTTTATATGGTAACAGTGATTATTGTTTGGGTTTGGGGTTTCAGGTTACTCCCATTCCACAAGATTCAGTTATAACTTGCCCGTTGCCGGGCAAGTAAAAAATAAGAACAGACAATACTAAAATATTCCACTGAGTCCGTAGTTACCTGTTTGCAAAAAGGATTGATGTACTATTCACATCACGGAAGCGGTTGACCTGTACTCCCTACCTAGTTCTTGACTATCAACGGTGGCGAACATATCATCCAAACAGGAAGTGTGAACTATCAACGTCGATTGATAATACGATATATTCGCTAGCGGTTGTTATATCAGGTGTGCATACCCAATAAACTGTTTTACAGAGCCGCTGTCATTTGAAACCTTTCGTTAGTTTCTGCCGTGTGTCGCTCAAGTAGTCCGAACGCGATAGTCGCCTATGCGCCCTCAATGAGATTCAGTAACTGAATACAAAGACACTATATAATCCCCCGAGGTTAAGTCTCGGTTGGTACTGGTATTGCCGTTTAATAGGTTCTTGGTGCAATCGATGTTTCGAAAGTTCTAAGTAACATCTAGCTCCGACTTTGGGTAGGTTAATCCTCAATTCGGTGCAGACAAGGATACTCACCATTAAACTGCCATTAATAAAATGGGCTTCTGCACTTGACTAGAGTGCAGGTGCAGCATATAAGCTGCGGTGTTAATATTTTACAGAATTTATAATATAATAAGTTTTATATGGTTTTGAGATGGTCTCGGTAGGCTAGATATGCTAGACATTAAACATGGCTAACTATATCGCTAATTTACTATTTCTAATAAATTAGGTATGCTGACCAGCAATTAATGAGTTCTGAGCATCCCTCCATCCGCAAACTCGGGGAAGTAGACAAACACTAGGTCTGGTGCAGCATATTTGTAACGTTTTATTTATACCAATTCTACTCGAGGTAGAAATTAAATGACAAAAAAATAATCGTCATTTAAACTTAACAAATCGCTAAGTTTGTATCCAAAAACATCCTTGTACGGAAAAATTGTCGTCAACTGCGGTATAATGGTATCAACAAAAACAATATCATCAACGCCGTTGTATTTTATTATTAGTAACATTTTTTTATTTGAACTAACAGCATCTTGTGTAGCCTGTTTAATCCATTTGTCCCACTGAGTGATTGACCCACGAATTAAAGAGTTTAACGTTGGCGCTGTCTTATAATTTTTACATTCAATACTAAACTTAAATTTTTCGGGACAAATAATATCCCCAAAATTAGCATGATTTAAATCATGTGTGGTAGTTCTTTTTACATTAGATCCACCAAAAAATGATCCAGAATCAGCATTACGCCTGAAGCTTGTTGGTAGTCCAGTAATTACTTGGAACCTCGCCGAAAGAAGATTTGCAATTTTTCTTTCGTACGAGTTTCCTTTATTTTTACCGTTAACGGGCATCAGTTTTTACTTTTTGAGCGGCTTGGCGTCGTCCATTGCATTCTTACGTTCTTGCAATTCAGCCCGGCGAGTTTTTACCAGCTTTGCCAGTTCACCCAAAGCCTTGCGAGCTCTCGGACATGCGGCTTTAACGTCCTTTTCTTCGAACTTTGCATTATGCTCTAGATAGCTTTCCATGGCTGCTACGATCTCTTCATGTGTTGACATTTTAATCTCCTGCTTGTTTAGTATTGTTATTTAGCATACCGTGAATGCATGCTGAAAATTTATTACTGTTATTCGGAAAAAGTTGTAAATCCATTTTCTTTTACTACATAAAACACATTATCAACGCGCGGAGCAATGTCGTCCTTGTGCGAAATTAACCAAATACTTTTTTTACTATCTCTTGCGATTTTTTTAAGTAACCCTAGACTATTATCAGTTCCTGACGAATCTATACCGCTATCAAGAAGTTCATCAATGAATAGTAGATTAATATTAGAAAACATGCACTCAAACACATCTCTAAATGCCAACGATAACGATATCACGACCCTAGTCATTTCACCTCGACTTAAATTCCAAAAATCTAGTTCTTGTCCTAAGTTAGAAATTTCTACAGTTAAATCATTTTGAAATATAACGGTATGAGGTAAACCAACGATTGTTAGATAGTGAGACAATCTAGCATTAAGGTATGTTAAATTTTGATCAATGATGCGCTTTCTTATAAACGAATCCTTATTGGTTAATAACTTTAACAAAAACTCTTGATGTTCTTTTACTTTAGCAGCGTTGTTTATTGTAGAATAGTCGATTTCAAGTAAGGATTCGGCCTCCATATCGGTGATTTGTTCACTATATGGGTTTACTTCATTAGCTCTAACTGTTAGTTGGTGCGTGATCTTCTCAACTGTAGTTCTATGCGAAAACGCTTCATTTATGGTTTTGTAATATGGAGTGTGCTTTGGCTTTGTTGATAGTAGAACCTTTAACTCGTCTATTGCTTCCTTTAACGAATTCATGTTAGTGATATGCTCTTGCTTGTTGATTTTATGCTCATCCAGCATTTTACTCTTAGTAGTCATAAGCACCGAGTGCGTATCGTCATGAATATCTTGCCCACATGCATGGCATTTATGATTAGCAAGTAATACCAATTCTTTTTCTATTTTACTTATGGCCGTTTCTTCTCTGCTTTTGTCCGACGATTCACGGTTAAACATTGTAGCAGTTTCGGCTAGTATTTTTTCATAATTTTCAAATTCTTTTAATTTTTCATGCAATGAAATTTCGGAATCTATATCTATGTCATTTAGTAATGTTAAGTCATTAGCAAGGCGGTCAATATCCAAGTCATATTGTTTAGTCCATTGTGCTTCCCGTTGCCTTAACACCGTAATTTGTTCGGTTATTTTTTTGTTTGCTTCGATCAATGCTTTGATTTTATATTCTTCGCTGACTATAGTTTCTTTTTCTTGGCGTATTTGTTCTTTTAACGCTTCAGCTTTTTCACTAAGAACAGTTATGCCAAGTAACTGTTCGATAATTATTCTTTGGTCGTTTGCACGCAAGGTAAGAAAAGGCTCAACATAAGTATTCATCACTACTATATGCTTGAAAATATCGTGTGTCATACCCAATAATGTTTCAATTTCGTGTTGGGTTTCTCGACTGTCGCCTTGCGCATCGTTGTCTTTAGCGTCATACACTACGTTTTCTTTATAAAACGATAACACATGAGGTCTGCGCCCACGCTCTATTCTATAATTTACCCCATTACATGTGAACGCTAACGTAACAAGCATATTCTTTTCGTTGGTTTTGTTGATTAGATTGTCTTTTTTGATATTAGCTAAGGCTTGGCCAAATAATGCATAGCTTAATGCATTACCAATTAGGCTTTTCCCCACACCGTTGCGCGACCCGTTGTCATCCCCACCTAGATCTAAGTTTTCTCCTAACACTAGCGTCAGATCACTTCGATCAAAGTTGACGCTTTGTGTCACATTACCTGAACTTAAAAAGTTTTTTACGGTTAAATGCTTAATTGTTATTGTCATAGGTTTTTGTAAATTTCCAGTAAAATTTTCGGATCATATACAGCGCTGTCAATAGCACCAATTTGTTCCATTACGATAGTGTCAACGGATTTAAAATTAATATTTACTACTGAAGGTTCATTAAGTTCAGTGGGTTTTCCAGGAACAAGAGTAAGTTCACGTAATTCGTATTTAGACAATAGAGTCTCTTTAACAAAAGACGACTCTTCATAACTTATATTAACATCAATGTTGGCCTTGACGTACATTTTTGGTAACAATAATTTTTCGGTATTAACTAGGATATCACTAAGTTGGTAGATACGATATAGTGGTTGCCCGGGCCATGCATGAAATTCAGCTTCCTTTCCCCATTCTAAAATAGCGCATCCTCGTTCGTCGTCGTTTGCATCACCAAAATTATGCGGAAAACAATTGCCAATATATGTAATGTTTTCTTTTTGCTGCCTTTTATGAAAATGCCCGCTGAAAACATGCCCTATATTAGAGAAAAACGAATTTTTAATGTCGCCGTGGTCGGGCATCACAATACTGGCATTCATTAAAAATGATGGTAATTCAAAATGCCCAAACATATATTGTGATTTTATTTTTTTAATAGAAGAATGCTCTCCACCAACTAACCATGGTAAAAGAGTAACATTTCCTTCATTAAAAAAGTCATTAATTACAGTTATGTTTGGGATATGTTTTGCCCATTCAACGCTTTGGACATCACGCTTATCTTTAAAAAATTGGTCATGATTACCTGTTATAAAGAAGGTCTGGGAAAAATTTCGACTGAGATGTTCAAGGCATTGGACTGCATAATGCATTGTGCGTATGTTCATTGTTGCACGATTATTATGGTAATCACCTAGAAAAATACATGTTTCGCACCCTTCTTTTTTAGCTAACTCGCTCATCCATTCAACGAATTGCAAACAATCTTGATTATGCATCTCACTATTCGTTTTTAGCCCTAAGTGTATATCAGTGAATAACATTGCTTTTTTGAATAAATTTGACAATTTGCATCCCTCAAAGTTATTTTTGTTTCTCGAAAACTATTTGCCCACAGTCCCATAATCTATAATACCCATTATTTTCCATGTTTGCATTTTCCGATAAACTGGGTGAGAAAATTTTTAATTTTTCATGTAACATATGCTTTTGCCATTGATTTCTAGAGCCTGCATATTCCCCTTTGTGAGTATACACAAACCCAGGACCAGTAATATGTTTTACATTAAATGACAGTGCCTTATACACTCCGCCACTGCTAAATCTTCGGTGACAATATGAAATAATTTTATCATTTTGATTCATATGATGTTCGAAAAAAGTATGTAAAATTCGGGACGCGCCACCGACAACATTAAAAAATGGTAATGATGCAAGGCGAAGCAATTCCCAGGTGTGTGTTTTTGAAAATCTGCTTTTACCAAATGTTCCTAACATAATAAGTCTTTTGTTTTCATCACACAGTCCTATATTTATTTTACTTTGGCATGTGCCTTGGATATGGCTTTTATTTAAAAATTCATTTTTTTCATTATCGCTTACAGATACCAGATATAATTTTCTAGCATACAGTTTTGTGGAGAGCCCAAGTTTATGACTAATTGTGCTAATGGCAATATCCCATTTGTCCTCTAGCTCCCAATCCCAATATTGTAGGAGCTCAATGCCATTCTCGTTTGCGTGTATAGTCTTATTAAGATGATAATTTTTGTCCTTCTTAAACTGAGTAGAGTGCCAATATGCACCGTTTATTTCAATACCAAGGTTATAATCTGGGAAAAAAATATCAATTTCCTTTGGACATAATACTACTCTATCATTAGCGATAACTTTAATTCCTTTTTGAATAAAAAAATTAGTTATTTTTCGTTCAAGTTCTGTTTTGGCATGCCGTTGTATGGGTATATTATGCTGATGATATATTTTACATAGTTGACTAGGGCTTATACCGATATTGTTAGCCAACTCATTAACTGTAATAGTAGAATTCTGCTCAGTGAGCCAGTCATGGTCATCTAACTTTGCTAAAATGTCGGGGGCCCATAGTTTAGCCCTTCTGCTATTGACCATTTTACTCACAATAGCTTTTACTTTTAATGGAGAGGCTTCGCCATATTTGCTGATCATTGAATTAATATAATTTTGCCGAACATGGCTGTTTGATTGCGGGTTTACAACTCCATACCGATCTAATACAGTTTGCGCTATCTTTGTTCTAGCATCGGTTGATGCAAAATAATTTTGAGTACCATATTTTTCTAAATTAGTATTATGGATTTTTTGCATTATGTCTTTATTTTGTGATGCGTATTCAACCCCATATTTTTCTAAATTTGTTGCAGTAACAGAATTCTTAAATTCTTGAGTCTTTGAAAAGTGTTCGGCGCCGAATTTTTCAACAGAAGTTTGTATAACCTTCTCTTTCCATTCTTTGGTCTGAGTGTGCCATTCAACGCCAAGTTTTTTAAGATTATTTTCTTTTTTGGTAGCTATTGTAAAATGTGCGGTGCATGCTCGAGAACAATATTCCCGATATTTTTTGAAATCGGCATTCCATTCTAACTTATTTCCACACGCACATAATGGAATATTAGTCAATTTATTTTTATAATGAAACAGCAATTGTCTTGGGTGTGTGATACCTTGATTAAACAAAGTCTGAAGATCTACCCATAATTCAGATTTTTGTAAATCCCCAAGACTAAGCCGTTTCTTGTGAAATAACGAGTTAATCGTCCCATCCACTGTCACTATCTCCGCCGCCGTAATACCCGCCGACTGTAGACGTATTTACAGTCATTTGACCTGCGGTGTGGTCACTAAGATTTTGCCGTGTATGACTTGGTGCAAACCCATTCATTTCTAGAATGTCGTCGCGTGTACTTTGGAGTCTTTTTTCTATATTTTTAACTCTAGCAAAGGAATTATATATTGCACTTGTATAATAAGCAAACGGATTAGCTCCTTTACTTTCGTCAAACTGAAGTCCGACTTGAACTAATTGCAGCAATCCTTGATCTTTCATTTCATCAATGTAAGTATACCGCCTAAACCATGGATGGTTGCAATACCGGTCGCATAGTTTCATATACATCTTTGCGAGGGTATCGGTTATTTTGCCATGCGTTTTGCTAAATTCGCCAGTATTGATGTCGCCTTTCCAGTGACTTTTTCCAACTAGAACAGGAATGTTGTTTTCGTCCAAGACATAATGAACAAACGGTGGAAAATTCACCTTGGCGTACTTTTTAGAATTTGGCAGTTTTGGAGCAGGGATATCTTCTTCAATGTCAGCTATTGGGTCATCAGAACTAAACAATTCTTCAGATTCTTTGGACATGATATTTTTTGATTTTGCCTTTTTCCCTGATTTTACGGGTTTTACAGTTGCCTCAGGCACAATATCAAGTAGAGGAATATGCTCCCAACTGTAAATTCGAAAAACAATACTTGTATTTGTAATTTCACTAGGTGAAATAGCGGTTGGCTTTGGGTCAGTGTCAGAGGCAACTAACTGTTTTGACAATCGGTCGGCTCTTGCTTCCCTAGCTAATTCCAAATTTGGAATAATCTTACTTACATCATCCAAAATGATGTCAAAATCTGCATACTTTTTATCAGTAAAACTGCAAAACGTTGTTTTGCTTTTATGTATTTCTTTGAGAATGTCTTTATTATTGAGATAATTGACAGGTTTTGCCATTAAGTGAAACTCCTTTAACTAAGCATATAATACTATATGCTAAATACATAAGCAAATGAAATGGCTATATTGAACGGGAGGCATAGATATTGAGCTTATTTAGTACGAATGATGTAACCACACTATTGGCAGATGCGAAACAGCATGCCAAAAATGCGTTTACGAGTGAAGTGAATAAAACTTCCGAACGCCTTAGAAACGCTCATGTTCCTGGGTTCACATCTAAACCCGGCGGAAAAACGATTACAGCAGCAACAGTCAAAACAACGCAATCTACAGACGACTGGCGCCTTAAGATTTCTTTGCCAAAAAATAGTGATATACTTTATGGAGATGTGTTAAATGATCCGCTCTATTTGCTAAGGCATACAAATGGGTTTATTTTCCCTATTACGCCCGCGGTAAGTGTAACCGAATCCGCAAAATACAGTTCTGACCCGTTAACACATAGCAACTATCCGATGAATTTTTATGAAGGAAGTGATGTATCGTCATTGCAAATTAGTGCAGATTTCCCGGTTCAAAGTAACGCTGAAGGGCAATATTTACTTGCAGGCATTTATTATTTTAGATCGTTAACTAAAATGTTTTTTGGTGGAAAGACAAAGTATTCAGGCTCGCCACCTCCGATTGTATATTTGTCAGGATACGGAAAGTACTATTTCCCAAATGTTCCTTGTGTAATTAAGTCCTTTACACACACGATGCCTGCAGATGTGGATTATATAAGTATTACAGATCCAAAATATTATACACCACCATCGCCTACTGTCTCGGCGTCGGATACAAGAGTTCCTACATATAGCCAGTTACAAGTGGAAGTGATGCCAATGTATAGCAGAAATACTATGTCTAAATTCAATTTTGAAGATTTTTCAAGTGGGCAGTTACTTAAACAAGGGTTTATATAATTATGGCGGTTACATATTCAGCGTCAAGCCCATATGCTGCAACAGGATTATATGGGCAATTTCTTGATGTTATGACTCCTCGCCCAATTACTAAGTTGGCGAGTGACCAATTGTTTACTATAGAGGCAACGTATAATCTACGTCCTAATTTGCTTGCGTATGATTTATACGGTGATGCTGCATTGTGGTGGGTCTTTGCAGCTAGAAATCCAAATGCTTTACCTGACCCATTGTTTAGCTTTGTAGCAGGCACACAAATTTTCTTACCAACAAAACAAACATTGTCTTCTGACTTGGGTATATAATGACAACGGTAATAATTCCTAATCCGGTTAGTTCGGGGCAAATATCAATAACCCCGTCTGGATCACAGATGATGGTCAATTCTCCGTATTATAGCGGGGCGTATACATCGGCGAGTTTGCTATCGGCGCAAGATGCTGCAATAAAACAAAATATTGTTGTGCAAGATCAAATTACACAAGGGAACTCTGAATTAGCAGTTCCTACATTGCCCGCGGCAGTAAAAACAAACTTACAAACATGGGTCACTAGCAAACAAGCTGAATCAAACCAGTTACAGGGAATAATATCTACAACTGCATATTTGCATGCAAACGAAGGGCAGATTAAGGCACAAGTATTAGCTAACCAATCATCGGCGCAGCAAGTTCAGGTAGGAAATACTCAACTATCAACGCAAACTTCGGCAACAGTTCCGCTATGGAAAACCGCAGTTAAAGCGGCAAGCAGCCAGGCGAACCCAAAATCAGTGATATCACCAACGCTCAACCCCGATGCAGCTAAAAACATAAAATCGCCTACAGTTGTTACTCCGGCACCAGTAACACAAGAATTAAATTTTGTGCCATCCCCTAATATACTTCATGATTATTCAACGTATACTTATGGGATAACTTGGTCAGTTTTGAATCCAAATGATTATAATTTATTGATTGATAATAATGCAAGTGCCACACCTGCGTGGCAGTATACTACAAAAAATGTTCTGGTGTCAAGTGCCGGCAGGTTTGAAGATGTTAGGGCAGTTGGTTTTAAAAATACAGATTATTTTTTTAGTGGGCTAACAATGGAAACGATTGTTGGGTTAAATGCTAGCTCTAGAATGACAAATGCAATTAACCTGGATTTTACTATAGTTGAACCCTATGGTGTGTCATTGTTAAAAAATATGGTCAATATGGCTGCAACTTTAAATATAGACGGTGATTATAACCACTTGAAATTGCCATATGTTTTGCAAATTGATTTTTTTGGAGCTGATTCAACTGGAAACATTAAACAAATTAAAGATATCACCAAAATAATTCCAATTACCATACTATCGCTTGATATAAAAGTTACAAGTCGTGGATCTGAATATCATATAACGGCCGTTCCCTACGCTCATTCTGCATTTAGTGAGTCGGCAGTATCTACTCCGTGCCTCATTGAAGTAAGTGCTAGCACAGTTGGTGGATTTTTTGCTAGCACAACAACTGATTACTCATCGCAGTTTGCGAATCAAGCTAATAATCAAAGAGCTGCCACAATTCTATCACAAACAACAAATGATAGAAACGGGAGCATAGATCCGGCATTGCAGCAAGCTGGCGCTGAATTGAATAATACCACAGTAAATGCTTCGAGTTTTGCCGATGCTATTAATGGGTATTTGGCATTTTTGAAACAAAGCGGCCAAGTTAACGAACAAGACAAGATATCATTTGTTATCGATCCAGAAATAGCATCGGCAGCATTACAGCAACCAATTGACACAAATAAAGATAACACTCCAATGGATGCTGGGAGTGATACGTCATTGGTCGGAACATCAAACGCTCCTTCATCGGTGAGTAATTTTACATGGCCAAACAGGGATGCAAGCATGAATCCCGTTGGGTTGCCTTCAGTTTATCCTTCATTATATTCGCAAAATACATATTCGGCTGAACAAACAAGGCAGGGTGTGTTAGAACAAGTTGCAAGGCAGCATGGCATCGTTGGAATTAATTTGGCGATATTTATAGCTCAATGTGCTTGGGAAAGTGGGCATTTTGGATTGTTGGATACTTATGCTAATAATAAGTTACAGTTAAAAGCATCCTTGCCAGCTAAAGACACAAGTATTCCAGGAGAAGCGTGGTATACATATCGACCACGTGGGTACATTCAGTTATACGGTGAAGAAAATTATAAAAATTACTCTAACAAATATGGGATTCCAAACATACATAAACAGCCTGACCTAGCGGCATCAGATTTACAAGTTGCAGCATTGGTTGCAGTTGCATATTGGAAAACACGAACGGTCAAAGGGACAACGCTTTTCGACTTGGGCAATTCAGCAAGTTTAGATCAAATTGATTCTAACTTTCTTGTGATCAATACAACTACAGGAATATTTGGTAATGCAACACAGGCGGCCGCGAATGTTGCTGAAAGAAATAAATTATTTTTGGGATATTTGGAGTATTATAAGGTAAATCAAACGCCGGCGGCAATGCAATCAAACACGTCCCCAACTTCCTCGACTACAGGGTCGGTGGCATCAGCACAGTCTAAAAAAACGGCCACAAATGCAACTGCCGCAGCCGCTGGGAAGCCTATTATGTTTCCGGTTAACCCAGGGTCAAATATTATTGATATTATACATGAAGTAATTCGTAACAGTGCTTATATAACAAAGCAAATAAAATTACCCGGAGATGAAGACCCAACCCCTGATGTAACAGCCGTGTTAAAATGGTTTAAAATTATTCCACAATTGAAAATTTTGAAATTCGACGCAATGCGAAATTCGTTTGCTAAAGAAATTACATATCACATTGTAAAATTTTCAACTAACAATAAAAAAATTCCTGAGGCAAATCAAGGGCAATTAACAAAATATGCAAAAGAGTATGACTACTATTTTACTGGAAAAAATTCTGATGTAATAGACTTAGCACTTGATTTTAATCTAGCATATTATATTTCAAGGTCAACATTTGCTACGAATCCGTCTTTAGCCGTTCCAGGTACTCAATCGACAAATGCTAAAAATAAAGCGTTAACCGCAAATTCGTCTATTATAAATACAGCCACGTCCTCAACTATTGACAATTCAAAAAAATATCAGACGGTGCAAACAGGTTTTAACCCAGCACAAGGCAACAGCCAAATGGCAAAGCAATACATCGCATCTGATTTGTCTAGAGCCCTACTTATTGATTCGCGTGGTGATATGATTAATGTAGATTTGAAAATAATTGGCGACCCTGATTTTATAAAACAAGACGATGTATTTTACCTTAACCCACGTGGGCCAACAACAACCCCTAATCTAAGTTTAGTGATGGATCAACAGTCACTCCTTGTTAAAATAGTCGTTCATTCTATCGATAAAACAGACGATTATTCTCCGACTGGAGTTGAGATGCCAAGTGCGGCAAGTGCTGATAGCGTTTTTACTGGACTTTATATGGTCTTGTCGGTTAACAATGAATTTAGAAACGGCAAGTTTACTCAAACGTTAAATTTAATTCGCCATGGGGATGACGCTGCGGTAAATACGAGTGCAAATACTAGAACAACGCAAGGGCAAACCGGGTTAGGGGCAAGGCAATGACTACTGATAAAAGATTTAGCAAAAAACCGTTAACCGTTGGTAATCCTGCCGCAGTTACAGGTTCTCCACGCATGGATCCAGGGCCATATATCGGAATAGTAAAAGCGAATGCAGATTCGGGCAGAAGTGGCAGATTGCAAGTGTTCATACCAGATATTGGCGGGTTAGAAGATGAACCGAGTCATTGGAAAACTGTAAGTTACGCCAGCCCCTTTTTTGGATCTACTAATTATTCTAACAGATCACAAAATTCGGATAACCGATGGGATAATGTATCACACACATATGGAATGTGGTTTACCCCTCCTGATATAGGAGCACAAGTCTTAGTAACTTTTGTTATGGGAAATCCAGCAAAAGGATACTGGTTCGCATGTATTAACCCAACAGTCAGTCATCATGCAATGCCAGGAATTGCAGCTAGTCCAAATATTGACAAAACATTTTTAAGTGCTGATTTAGCATCAGTACTGACAGGAAGTTCATACCCTGTAACTGAATTTAACGAGCATGATCTCAAGACCTGGAGCAAAAGAAGTAGACTTGACACGGTTCCAAAACCGATTCACGAGCCACAAGTTAGGATTTTGCTAGAACAAGGGTTACAAGACGACACAGTTCGTGGAACAACAACGAGTAGTAGCCAGCGCGAAAGCCCAAGTTTTGTTTTTGGAGTTAGCACGCCCGGAAGAGATTCTGGCAATGCGGCAGACTTGAATAAAACAAATTCCCCTAAATTTAGATTAGGTGGGCACCAATTTGTAATGGATGACGGCGATGCTAATGGAAATAATCAATTAGTCAGGCTTAGGACAGCTGGCGGGCATCAGATTATTTTGCATGATACAGCAGGAGTTGTATACATATCAAACTCAACTGGTTCTGCATGGATGGAGTTTACAAACGATGGCAAAATGCATTTCTACTCTGGTGGGTCATTTGATGTTAGGGCGCAAGGGGATTTAAATTTACACTCGGATTCCGATGTTAATATAAATGCTGGCGGCAACATCAATATGTATGCCACAAACACAATGAATCAGCAAGCGCAAACGGTCAATACTACAGGAACCACGGATTTAAATCAAACTGGTGGAACGGTTGAAGTTTCTGCTGGCAGCACATTGGGGTTAACAGCCGGAACTACAGGGTCATGGTCAGCTGGAAACGAACTATTGTTATCGGGCAAAAGCCAAATATCAGTAGCTTCGACTGGTGCTCTAGTTCTTTCAGCTCTTACTAGCGGGTCATTTAATGGAGGATCGGATCTTATATTAAGTGGAGGAGTGTTAAGTATTAATGGAGCACCAGCGCCAATTGGTTCTCCGGCGCCAGTTGTGTCGGGTCCACCCCCATTAACACAAACTAATTTTGCTGATGCTGAGAAAACTGGGTTATTGTGGACGTCAACTGGGAGCGCCCAATCAATAGTAACGTCCTTGCCAACTCACGAACCGTGGACAACTGAGCATTTTTATAATAATTCAGGAAGTAGTAATACAACGGCGCCGACGCAAGGAGTGCCAGCTGACACTACAGCACAATTACCTGGGCCAGCAAGCACGATAGGAAAAGGCGTAACAGACCCGGTGACACCGAGTATGCTCAATGCACAACCAATAGCAGTTGCAGTAAGCCCACTAACCGCAGTAGAAACTACAGCGTTATCAGCGCAATGTGCAATGCCAACCGGAGGCAATTATTCTGCAATGTCGCCAACGGGGCTAGGAAAATACAATATTGATCCAGCAACGTTGGCGAATCAAGGGTTCTTAGCTAACCCAACAGCTAATATAACTGATCCTAATAGTTGGACCGGCAAAAATGGAGTAACGAGCGCGACATCATTCTTGCAGTCGCCAGCCATTCAAGAAAAATCGTTTAGTGACAAGTTATCATCTTTGTCATCTTCTTTGTCGTCGTCTGGTTTAATAAACCCAACTACTACAGCTACCACCGCGGCAGGTCTATTATGTGCGGCAAATAGCAGTGGCCTTGGTGCTGTAACTAAATGGGTTAGTTCAGGCATTGACCCAGGTGGAATTGGAAAACTATTTAATCAAGGGAGATTTTCGGTGACTGCATATGTTGGGCAAGCATTGCATAACATTGAGGCCAAGTTGAAATCGGATGTTGCTTCTGTATTTAAAGGCAAAGCTACCTCACTAGCTGCATCCTCGTTGCCAGGCATTGTGAGCAAATTATAAAAGGAGATATGTAAATGGGGATTTATAATGGGTTCTCAACAATAGGCAGATCAAAAAAATTCAAATTAAGTGATTTTGATTTGGCAAAGCAGGATTTATATAATAGTCTGAATATCCGAAAGGGTGAAAAACTAATGAATCCTGATTTTGGAACGATAATCTGGGATCTTATATTTCAACCCCTAACTAGCGAAGTAATAACTAGTATACAGGATGATTTGACTAGAATTATTAATTATGATCCGCGTTTGCAAATAAATGATATATCAATAACTGAATTTCAATTTGGTATTCAGGTTCAAATTAATTTGACATTTATACCTACAGACGAAACTGAAACTATGCTGTATACATTTAATAATACGCCGTGATATACATTATAATAGTAGTTAACAGGATGTACTAAATATAGTATTACTGGAACTAGAATCTATGTCAACTGCTACCCGCCAAAATTCTTTATTTGCTGCGCAAGATTGGACAAAATTGTACGAGACTTTCAGATCGGCTGATTTTCAGTCATACGATTTTGAAACATTGCGGGCATCAATGATTAGTTATCTGCAACAATACTATCCTGAAGATTTTAACGATTTTATAGAGTCGAGCGAATACGTTGCCTTGCTTGATATGATTGCGTTTTTAGGACAAAGTTTAGCATTTAGAATGGATCTGAATGCTCGCGAAAACTTTATTGATACAGCAGAACGCCGAGACAGTATATTAAAATTAGCAAGACTATTAAGTTACTCGCCAAAACGTAATGTGTCGTCGTCCGGGCTAATAAAAATTGATTCTATTAGCACAACCGAGTCATTAACGGATTCATTAGGTACTAATTTGAGTAATTTTGACGTTAGTTGGAATGATACGTCGAATAGTAATTGGGCCGAACAATTTTCAATCATATTAAATGCGGCGCTTATTAATGGGCAATCTATTGGGATTCCTGGAAATAGTAACACTATCAATGGAATTGCTATAGATGAATACTCAATAAACATTTTAGCTAATGCCGCACCAATATATCCGTTCTCAACTACGGTTAGCAATACTCAGATGAATTTCGAAGTTGCAAGTGCAACTACTCTTAATCAACAGTTTATATATGAAGTAGATCCAACACCCAATAGTAAATTTACGTTTTTGTTTCAAAATGACGGGCAAGGCAATGGCAGTAATAATACTGGTTATTTTATGTATTTTACGCAAGGAACATTGAACTCGCTTGGATTTAGCATTGCTGAAACTATTCCTAATCAGGTAATATCAATTGCATACAATAATATCAATAATAGTGATGTTTGGTTATATGATCTGAACAACGATGGCACAACAAATAATCTATGGACACAAGTGCCAGCAATTGCCGGTGTTAATGTCATTTATAACAATTCAACAAGTAAAAATTTGTATCAAGTAAACAGCCGATTAAACGACCAAATAGATTTAGTGTTTGGCGATGGTTCATTTTCTAATATGCCACATGGTAACTTTTTGACATATTTTAGAGTAAGTAATGGGCTATCGTATAAAATTACACCAGATGAAATGCAAGCTGTTTCAATATCCATAAATTATATTTCAAGAAATTTGACTATTGAAACGTTAACGATTCAGGCAAGTTTGAAATATACGGTGGTTAATTCAACTCCTGCTGAAACGATTGATTCGATCAGGCAAAAAGCGCCGCAGCAGTATTATACACAAAGCA